>Ga0209426_1000028_pt1 | contig 300183 bp, 369 predicted proteins | sample Deesub1362B_J571_FD_187697 | JGI IMG/M metagenome (GOLD analysis project Ga0209426, IMG submission 187697) | Deep oceanic, basalt-hosted subsurface ecosystem from Juan de Fuca Ridge flank, Pacific Ocean, CORK Borehole 1362B_J2.571 (SPAdes)... ...
ATTTAAATATGCTTCCCATTGTTACCAGAGTAATCTATCCTGAGCACCATGGCCACGGTAGTGTAGCCTGGTTAGCACAAGGGACTGTGGATCCCTTAGCCCGAGTTCAAATCTCGGCCGTGGCCCTATAGCCCACTTCCATTACTTCTTTACAAGCATTTTTGGAAGAATTCACTTTTACCGTGCACTCGCGGTATCAGCTTAAAGTGGGGTGGTAATACTTGAGGGGCATGGGGGACGCTGCAGCAGTAGTGATCGAAGCGCCCAGAGTTCTCGATGTCTCCCAGGACAAACAGAAATTCGAGCGAGCCTGCGAACTTCTGAAAACGGACCCTCGCGTGATAGAAGCGAATCGCAAGACCATTCAGGAATTCATCGATGTAATGACCGCACACGAGATAGGCTATGCCAGGCTCACGAAGTACATCCAGTACCTCACCAAGGCTTCAGAGTGGCTCGGTAAGGAGTTCGAGGCTGCCACAAAGCGCGACATCGAGGTGATGATGGGCAGGCTCAGACGGGAGGGATGGGAGGAGTGGACAAGAGCGACCTTCAAATCCGTCCTGAAAAAATTCTATCAGTGGCTCAGGGGGATGGAGGGAGAAGAATATCCCGAGGAAGTAAAGTGGCTCAAGACAACAATTAAGCTCAACAACAGGATCATCCCGACGGACCTGCTGACTGAGCAAGAAGTGCTCGCTCTTATAAACGCCTGCAACAATGACCGCGACAGAGCACTGATCGCCCTGATGTACGACATAGGGCCCCGTCCTTCTGAGTTGCTGAGGCTTCGCGTAAAGGATGTGGTTATAGATTATGAAACAGAGGTGCCGACCGCGATAATTACACTGCGCGGGAAGACTGGAATGAGGAGAGTGCGTGCAATCTTCTCGACGCCATATCTCATCAGGTGGAAAAGGCTACTACCGCCAGACCCTGAATTCCCCTTCTGGCCCTACAACCGCGGACTTGGCTATCTGAAGCGCGATGGTCTGCAGAAGATACTCAGGACCGTAAAGAAAAGAGCTGGGATCAAGAAGCGCATATACCCTTACCTCTTCAGGCACACCAGGGCGACGATCTATGCAAGCGTGATGACGGAAGCGCAGATGTGCGAGTTCTTCGGCTGGGTGCAGGGGTCAAGGATGCCCGCCGTCTATGTGCACCTCTCTGGGCGCGATGTTGACGACCGGCTCCTTGAGTTCTACAACCTGAAGAGGGATAGAAAAGCCAAGGAAGAAAACAAGCCCTGGCAGTGCGTGGCATGCGGCGCCATGAATCCCGCGCACATGGACACCTGTTATAACTGCATGAAGCTTAGGCCAAGCCAAGCCCCGCTGAAAGAATTAGTAAAGGAACTTATCGCCATGGAGCTTTCTGGAAGGAAAGACGAAAAGAAGTTGCTTGAGCTGCTTGAGAAGCTTGAGTAACTACAGCCAGCTATATGGATCAAACTCCGACGGTGGGATATAAAGGACCTCAGCATAGCCCTGTCTCAGCAGCTCCGCATTCACGTTCACGCCGTTGCAGTAGACCACCGCCAGAGTCCTGCCATACTTATCTTTTGGCTCCAGATCGTCGATGTCAAGACCTGCAGTGCTCCCAACAGAACACAAAGAGGCTGTGAACTCTGTTGCTTCTTTGAAGCCAGGCTCGCCTCTTTCTGGGGTATCGATGCCCACAAGCCTTACTCGGATGCCGTCCACTTCAATGGTATCGCCGTCTATTATTCTGGTCACGGTGCCTACATATTCATAATTATCCAGGGTGGCGACTTGGGAGGCCTGAGTACTTGAACCTACATCAAACAGAGAGAGCACGCCCAGGGCGCCAACGATAACCCCGGCGATAAATGCAATAGCCACTAGGATGAGGGTATGGATAAATCTCATAGTGTTTACTTATACCGATTCATAATAAATCTTAGCCCTGCGAAAGGTTTTTAAAGAAGGATTTTCTCAGCGCCTTAATGAAGGAGGGGTAATTATGCGCTTCTGGAAATTTGGGAGAAAAGAGGAAGACATGGGCGAGGAAGAGATAAGGGCAATTATGGAAATCGAAAAGTTGACTATGAGTGGCTTTTTAGGTTTAATTCTTACAGCACTCGTTGGCCTTATGGTTAATTTTCCAAAATTAGTTAAGGAAAATACATTTTTTGATTATTTTAAGATAATTACGATATATTCTTTGTTTATAGCTTTTGGGATTTTATGGCCAATAGAAAGGAAATATAAAAGACTCGCCAGAAAGCTTGATGAATTGAAGAAATCTAAAGATTGTGGGGGAAAATCAAGCTAAATCCCTCTGCACCTCTATGATAAAGTATCCCTGCGAGGGCGCGGTTAGAACGTCCCCGTTCGGGAAAGTAACCTCAAACTCTGCGTTATACCTACCCTCCTCGCTTAAATCGCCTGCCTGCCACTCATAGCGCACTTTCCCGGCTGTGGCGTCTACGATTGTTGCTGTAGCATTGATAACCACTGTGCCATCAGGCTTTGCCATGTAGAACTTCACCGTCGCCCCGGTGAGGTCTATCGCAGTGCCGTCGCTGTATTTTAATGTCGCTTCAAGGCTCGGGAGAGTATCATTCCGCTTCATCCTTATAACCGTCATGAGAGCCTCACCTCGAGGATTACCTCTTTCTTCTCCACCTCAACGTCGAGGGCGGAAGTGTAGATGGGTGGCTTCTCACTCACCTGGAAGCTCACGCCTGCGCGGATATTGATCTTGTCTCCTGCCAGGAGCGGGTCGTCTGGGTAGACTGTGAGGATATTTCCAGATGTGGCATAGTAGGGTCGTGCTGTGGGGTCGGTCGTGAGGTTAACTATGCCTGCATCGTTGAGTTCGTATCTCACAGCCTGCACAGAGTCGATTTGCTTGGAAAACGCAAAATCGAAGCGCGGGCTGGAGGTATCCGCCGAGATGGTTATCTCGGTGTCCTTTACCTCTCCGACTATTCCAGCGTTGGGCGTGCTGAAGGTGAAGGTTTCGATAACCACGTCGTCCTTGTAGTCCATCATGATTTCTATGTCCACGCGGGAGTTGTTCGCTGTGCTGATTGTGAGTGTGTTCGTGACGCCGTCGCCCTGGTTCAATAACGCGGGGTCTATGTCTATCCAGTCCCCGGCTTGCCCATCTAACAATTCGGTGACTGGTGAGCCGTTCACATACATGAGGTCAATCGCTGCGCTCCCATTGACCGACACGGCGGCGCCTTGGGTGTTGAGCGCGGCGGCTTCCTCTGCGCCGAGGCTGGTAGAAGGCTCGGGGTCGGCGTATTTGCGGATAAAAATATAGTCTATCTCGTAGCTTATTCCTTCGATTGAACTTCCTCTCGATATATGCCTCATATAAAAGTTTGCTATGTATGTGCTATCAGTTGCAGAAGTAAGCAAACTACTGTCTTTACGTGCTTCTAAATCACCACCAAACCTTCTAAACTCGTAAACACCTGCCTGTGCCTGATGTTCAACTTCAGCCAACGTTGTCCAAGAATCTGTGTCGTCATCAAACCTTAACAATCGCGCACTGTAGGCAGGAGTAAGAGTACTGCGATAACGTAGACTAGCTACATAGCCGTTTCCAAAGTTAGTAGCGTAGTCTCCATCTGCCGTTATCAGTCCTGTTCCAGTTCCAATTGCAATTTTGATATCGGTTGCATCGCCAATGCTTATGCTATCTATTTTTTCATGTATAACAATGTCGTTTGGAAATTGTTTTATTGTTCTCATTGAGAAATAAAGACCTGATGTTCCTGACAAAATGGTTACTGACAACTTCGAATTTGCTACTGAGTAAGTTACTTGTGAGCCGGCATGAATGTCTGTCCATTTTGTTGTGTCGATATCTGTACCTTCGAAATCATCAAAAAGTTCGAAGACGGCATCCGCGTCGCTTTCTGAAACTGCGGACGGGTTGCCGTAGTACATGTATATCGTTGTTGACCCAGACGCCGGTATGCTCGGCACTTTCACCCAGAACACCGTGCTCGCCGTGTTCTCTGTGCCCGGCTCAAGGTAATACGGTATTTTCGTCGCGCCGTCGCTGTCCGTGAACCGCACATCGCTGCAGTCCGCGTTCATCTTCCCTGCTGCTATTAAACTTGCGGTGTCCACTACCACCTTGACCTGATAGTCTGTGAGCGCTGAGGCGTTTTGCGAGTTGTCAACCGTCACTGGCATGCGGCACTGAAACGTCTCCCCTCCAATCGTCCATGCGCCTTTGCGCCCAATAGCCCTTACTTTCACGTTGGTGGGACTATGCACGTTAGCGAGGCTCAGCGTCACGGTGTCCCCGTTCGTCTTATCATTCCAGCGCTCGCTGTAGCTCCCGCTGAAGATTTCAAGCGTCTGGGTGGAGAAGTGAGGTATCTCAACCTCTATCCACTCGCCGTTCACGAGCTTTGCAGGGAGCACCTGCCCGTTCAGCGCGATGAAGGGATGCTTCACGTCGAAGTTCCTGAGCAGCGAGATATGAAAGCGGAAGAGCCCTCCCTCGCTGTTCTGGTCGTCTCTGAGCACGAGCTTGAAGCCCCTGCGCTCCCTGCCCCTGATTATGACCTTAGTCTCCTGGAGCTCCGCCTGGAGAGTATCGACTGGGCGGGTGGTAAGGATTTTGCCTTCCAGCGCTCCGGTTGCGGGGACAGGGTTCCAGGAGGGCATGGTGAAGCACCTTAATCCGCTTCGGTCAGGTTGCGGTAAACTTTTAGATACCTTGCGAATGTTTCTGAGTATTGGTAGAGTCCTTGGACAGTCACAGTTATTGTACCATTCTGTAATGATTTGATTCTGAGGTAGTCGGTTCTACCCGTCCATGTAGTTGTTGAGAGTGTGAATTCGGCAGTGTACAGAGTCGTCACGCCGTCCGTCACTTTCACCCGCGTCTTTCCGCCTGGGCTTGCCGTGCTTCCTTGTGCTTGTTCCCAGTAGATTTTAATCCAAGTGTGTTTGTCCAGCTTTGTAAATGTCTTTGAATACAAATCCACCCATGTTGTTGATGTTGTAGAGTTTTGTGATGTCGTATCGTTTATCAGAGAGGGGGAACTCTCGTATACTATTGCTCCGCTGTTGTCTCTTTGCGGAATCAAATCAAGAATATCGCTCAGATGCTTCCCGTCAAGCATATCCGCCTCTGGAACTTGTGAAGTTATATCACTCCCCGGGTGTGTGTGGCTAAAATCAGTAATCTCGCTTTTTACGTGGGTATGTGCAAAGTCTGTTATCTCGCTCTTGGTATGGCTATGGGCATCAGGCGGGAATGTGCTCGGCTTGTTCAGCAGGTTGTTCCAGTCACGGATATAATCCCCTTGCATGCCGTCCACAGTATCGGCGTCATCTGCCATTTCAACGATTCCATCCAAATCGCTGTCGTATTTTGCGTTTAATGAGCCTTCAGCACCTAATTTCGATTTTATCAAATCCCAGATTGATTTATTTAACCACCTTGACATTTAGTTCTGCACCCCCGTTACTTTTTCGATTTGCACAGTAGGTTCGTATCCCGCAGCAGGAGCCACTGAACAGTATGCGTAGAGTCTTATCGCCATGATTTTCTCATTCGTATTGACTTTTTCAATGATGTCAAGCAGCCAGTCATCAAAGCTTGCCCCTTCTGCTACGCTTTCTTCTGCATCCAGCAGGTCAACCTCTGTGACTCCATCGCTCAGCAGGGCTCTTAGCATGAAATAGAGGGTGCTACCAGAACCAGCGGGGTTATTTGCTATCACGTGTATTGAATGCACAAATGAGATGAAATCGTTATCCGGGAGCACCTCTTGTTTGAGTGTCAGCGTGGTTTCTGTTACTGTTGCAGAAGTGGTGTTGCCTTTGCTGAGAATTCTTCCAGAGAGTTCTTTGTTCAAGCTCTCAATATCTTTAGCAGTGCTATAATTGAACCAGTTGTCATATTCTGCTATGGGCTGCTCGCCCGCTACGTATTTTGCCGAGCCCGCAGGAGGTTCTTGCCCCGTGTCGTCCCATCTGGTCTTCTGTGTGATAGCCATTATCTCACCTCACAACAGTCCTGCATAAGTCCCCGCGTCGGGGTTCGAGTTTAACAAATCATTATAACCTTTAGCCGGGTCTGATGTCTCAGCAGCAGAGCGGTATGTGAAAGTGCCCTGCTGGTATGTCTCGACGCTTATTCCCACGCCCTTTATCTCGCTGATTAAGTCCTTCAGGTCTTGCACCGTTATTCCAGCGTCATTGAGGTCTTGAAGCCAGACCCAAACGTCGAAGTGCGCATATTTTCCTCCGCTGAAATCCTCAGTGACCTTCACGCGGGAGGTAGGCTTGCCAAGGATTGTTGCCACAACCTGCTTAACATTGTTTATCGTCGCGCTGGAGGTGTATCTCTGCATCTGTGTCTTGAGCCTCGCGCGGTAGTGGGCATCGCTCTCGCCTGTCAGACGTTTACAATTGAAAAGCTTGCCCAGGTTGTCGAGGTTCTTCCCAGTGGCGTAATCCACGTGGTGGGCGTTGAGGATGTTCTGGAGCTCTGCCTCTATCTGGTCGAGCTCTTGGGCTGGGATGGAGAGCAGCTTGTAGTTGTTGCTGCCCTGCTCTCGACGGTATGCGCTTGAGAGCCTTTTGACAAGCCTATCTATCACGCTCATGCACTCGTCACCGTCACCGAGGTTGTGGAGGCGCGTGCCACCTGAGTCGCGCCTATGGAAATGTTACTCGTGCCAGCAGGTGGCGAGGTGGTGTCTATCTTTACGGTTGCATCCACCACGCCCTGGATGCTCATGACGGCTGCAACAACCTTTGCGTAGATTACATCCTCGCCTATCCCGAGTCCGATATGAGTATCACCGTTGGCATCGACTCCCCCGATGTAGTCGATTACGGCGGTCTGTACCTGAGTATCGCCGTCCGCTGGATAGGTGCTGTCCTTCGTGACCTGCACGTCAACGTAGATTGTCACCTGCTCAGGGCGCTCGAAGTTTATCGTATACTGCGCGCCGTCGTCCGCAACGGCGATTCCAGAAACAGAGCCATAAGCCTGAATTCCAGCAGGCTTGGAGTCGAAGATTGCTTGCGCGATGTCGTTATCATCGCCTCCGAGGACGGTTACTCTGAAGGATTTTGGAGGCAAGCCCCCTGTGCCTGTGTTGTCCTGTGTGGTGTCGTTCTCCTCAATTGAGCATGCTGTTACCCCGTTGACCTTCAGCACCTCAGCGCGAATAGCGTCCAGGGTAGCGTTGCCAGAGATGCTTAGGCTTTGCTTTACCCTTGTGCGGAAAGCTGCGTCGCTCTCTGTGTCCTGCCCTCCAGAAGTTGCACTGGCGTTGTTCACGCTTTCTATCCCGCTTACTGGGTCAACTATGACTGTGATTGTGTTAGCGGCGACGTTTCCCGCTGCCCCTGCTTCCACTGCCTCGATTGGTGCGTCTACGGAGGTGCTCCCCGCTGTGAGGGTCACCGGGTCAGTAGTTTTGAAATAGACTGGGTTGTCTCCTGCTGTGCTTACCCGTGTTCCTGCAGGTATGAGAATATCGCTACTCGCAGGGGTAGAGCGGGAGAAGGTTACCGTACCCGTGGCTTTAGTAGCCTGCTTTCTTGTCAATCCAATTAAGGCAACAACACGGTCAAGGTTTACGCCAGTTGCAGTGTCGAGATAACCGCTGTAATATACATCCTCCATTATCTGCCAGAACGATGCCAATTCTTGGGCTATGTCCCTTAGAAACTTGCTCAGCGGGGAGGAGTCGGAGAGGTCTATGTCCAAGCCATACTCGTTCTTCGCCCTTGCCTCCATGTCGGCGATAATCTCATTGTAGGTCTTGAGAGTGAAGCCGTTAGAATCTACGCCTGCCATTTACGCCTGCACCTCCGCCGTGACCTGCTCCCCACTCGTGAGAGTCACTTTCACAGAGATGCTCAGCGTCCTGTTCTCGTCGAGGCTGCCTATTGTGATTTCATCAACAGATTTGAGCCAGGGGTAGAGCTTGAGCGCCCTGGTAAGCTCAGCTTTGATGACGCGCTCCTTCATGCCACTTTGCTTGATTCTGAGCCAGTCCACGCCGAAGTCCGGGTTCTCGGGGTGCTCGCCCTTGACGGTCTTGAGGAGCACCCTCAAGTCCTGCTTGACTTTTTCAACGCCTGTGACCATGCCGAGGGTGTTCAGCTCCGTGATAGTTACGTCGCCAGAAGCGTCGAGCTCCAGAGTAGTGCCATAACTCATGATGAGAAATCAGCATGCGTGGACTTTATAAACCAAAGTCAGAGCTTAGCCACCACTATGGCGTCGTTAATGTCAAATCTGCGAGCCGATTTTCCTGTGAGGGGATACTTCGAGAAGACAACGAGCACCCTGTCCCCTTCTCGAAGAGCTTTGCTGATTACCGCGCCCTGGGCATCGTGGTCGTGGAGGTATTTGAGGTTCTCGGTGAAGGGCACGTCGAAGAGCTCGGTATCCTCGCCGTCCTCAAGGCGAAGGTTGCATGAGTTGCCACTTACAAGAGTAACCACTGCGGTGCAGGCCGTGTATATGCCCCTGAGCTTCCTCTCTATCCTTTCATCGATGAGCTTTGGGATCATACCGCCTTCACCTCGAGTTCGCAGTAGTACTCCTCCCCACGTGCTATTTTCCTGTAGCTCACCACTCTGAATAGCCCCGTCGCCTTTATGCTGTCCAGATCAATGATTGAATCCTGCATGATCTTCCAGAGCATCAGGGTCCTTAGCCTGTAGTCCGCTTCACCATTCTCCTTTCTGATCTTCTGAACTTCCAGCAAGCCGGTCTCAGCCGTGAGTATGAAAGCTTCCTCATGCCTCGTGTTCTCCTCAACGAAGAAACCCATGCCGTTCTTGACGTAGTGTTTAAACCTCTTCCCGCTTAGCTCCTCTATCTCTTTAGCTAGGTAGCTGAGCAGCTCCGATATGCTCTTTTTCCCCGAGGTCCATGTTTGGGTGAACTTTAGCCCTATGTGCTCCACCCTACCCACTGGCACGCCTGCAAACTCGAAGAGCTTCTCCACGACCTCCTCAAAAGTTGTGCCCCTGGGAACGGTGAGCTTTACCTCTGTTGTAAGGAGATTGGCGGTGTCGTCCTGGGCAAATATCTGAGTTGCCACATCTGCGCCCTTGAGCTCGTCCACTACTTCTTTGATCACTCCGGAGAAAATGATGCCGTAGTCCTCTGCATACCCCGCCTTCAGTGTGATCCGCTCGCTTGGCTTCAGCTTCTGTTTCGTAGTCTCAGCCAAGTTGTAGATGGTTATCTCGGCAGAGCCTGCCTCCTCGCCGGTGCTGTTCTCTACCACGAACTCTATGTCAAGCTGCTCGCTGGTGATTACCACGTCGCCAACTTCAATAGCTATGTAGCGGTTCCAGAAAGTGCTATTCATCCCAGAACACCCATGCCTCGACGTTCTCCTTGCTCAGCGAGTATGGCATAAGGGTAAAGAGCAGCTCGTAGTTCTGAGGGTCTCTCACTTCGTAGGGATTGAGCTCCACCAGCTTGGAGTTGAATACAACCGCGCCGTCCTCTACTCTGACGATTTTAAGCCTGACAAATTCGCCTAGGGAGTTCCAAGAATAATAGAGCTGGTAGGCTTTGTCTGCTATCTTCACCCGCTGCTTCTGCGGCAACCCTAAGTTAGATTCGAATGGCAGGACTCCATCAGGCAAAGAGACCACCCACCCATGAGATTAGACTCTCAAGCCAGTTCTTCCCCTGCTCTTTCTGCGGCTTGTTTTGGTATGAGATCTCTTTAGGAGATACGGCTGTATCGCCTCCAGGAGGCTCTTCTCCTGTTTCTATCTCCGCACTCGTGGCTGGGTCCTCAAATTTGACCACTCGAGTCTTGAGCTCTGCTCGCCTGATCTGCTTGATGCGGATCTCTGCTTTGTATGCGTTTACTCCCGCCGGCGAGAGGTCAAAGCTGGTAATCACCATATCGTCGAGGTCTTCCAGCTCTGATTCAAACCTCACCAGCTGCTTGGACTCGTAGAGCTTCCTGAGCGCTTCAAGTTCCTTGCTATCCTTAAAGAGCATGACAGAAATAGAGAACTCCTTCGGCTCGAGAATGATGTGATCTGCTACTGAGAACTGGCGCTCAGTGCGGTGTTCTGGTACCTGTGCGCTTTGGCTGAGGTCGAGGACCTGCGTGGCCGTGAGTTCCACGCCGCCGAGCTTTATGATCTCTGGCATGATAAAAAAATCAGAGAGACGGGAGGTTATAAATCGAAGTCAGAAAATTTCCCGTGAAATATCTAGCTATATGCGAGGAGTCTCTGTATCTTCTTTATGGCTAAATCCGCTGCTTTCTCGGGATCGCTTACGCCTTTGATGACCACCGCACCAGGCTTGATCTCTATTTTTCTCTGGTTCACTGTGGTTGTCCTGGTCACTGTCGTGGTGGAAGCTACCAGCTCTCTCGGCGAGGGAACCAATCCGCCAGCTGCGAGTTCCCTTGCCAATTTCACCCCGCCTATCCCTGGCATGAGATAGCTTGCTATTCTGATAAATGGTTTGATTCTCTCATAAGCGTTTGTAAGAACATCAATCAACCACTGAATCTTAGAGCTTACCCATTCAGCAGCTTTGCCCAAATATTCTCTCAATCCTCTGGCCAATGAGGTTACTATGGCTCTGAATTTATCTGACTTAAACCACAGTGTTGTTAGAATTGCTCCTAATGCCAGTAGCCCGATACCAATTGGTCCTAAAGCTGTCCACAAACCAATAGCAGCAACTCTCAGCAAATTCAGAGCGCCGCCAAATAATTTGGTTGCGATATTGGCGGCACTTAGGGCTTTAGAGTAGATAAACGTAGCCGCTGTAGATGCAAGCATGACAATTCGATTAGTTTTAAGAGCTACAGTTAGCCCGTTCGTCTGAACTGAAGCCCAAAAAGCTTTGATGCCTAGAACGCCCAAGGCGGTGCTAACTGGACCCGCAATGATGCCTAGAGCGCCCAACGCAGAGGCTAATATAAGCCCCGCTGCGGCGAACTCTTTTAGCAATGGCACTTTATCAAGAGTGCGCAGGAGCTGTGCAAGAATAGAAGCAGCTTTACCTACAGCTGGATATAAGGTTTTCCCAAGTTCAGTAGAGAGGTCATCTATCGCTGCACGTGCGGCCATCATCTTACCGATGTTTTCCTTCATTATCTCATTTTCCTTCCCTAACTTATCTGCCATCTGCTCCTGGATTGCAAGCATTATGACCCTTTGCTTCTGCTCTGCATTAAGTTGTGACAGCCTTTTGCCATAGAGTTTAAGGGCGATGTGGTTGACTGCGTTCTCTCTTAGCTGTAATCCGATTCTCTCTGCAAGTTCCGCCTCTCCATATTTCATCGCCCTTACCATGGCAATGAAGGCAAGTTGTAAGTCCTCACCAAACATTGCTGCAGCAGATTTTGCATAGGGAAGAAGGGTCTCAAGTTCTTCTCTGGTGAGACGGTTGGCCTTAGCATAGGCGAGAGTTGCTGCGATATCAGACTTCGAAAAAAGCCCTCCCTTATTTTTTTCAATCAAAGATAGATAATATTCATACTCTTCTGCATTATCAGCAGTGAGCGCCCGCAGAGTTGCTAAAGATTTCTCGTACGTTTGTGCCTTCCAGAGTAGCCCACTCATAGTAGCGGTAGCTGCAACTCCCATTGCTTTTAGTTGTTGCGCATGTTCCCTTGCAAACCGCCCTACCTTTCTAAGTTCTGGTGCTAATACCTCCCTTTTATACTGTTTAACTTTCCATTTTAGATTTATATAAGCTTGGGCAAGCTTTTTGACTGCCCTATTATGTTGCTGAGATACTCTAATAATGTCTTTTTCAATTGTATCCATTTCTCTAAAGAATTTAGCTACACTCCCCATTTGCTTGCCTAATTTTTCCGCGCTACTACCCACTTTCTGGAATTGTTTATGCACTGCATCAGAACTTTTCATTATTTTCAACATCTTCCCAGATGCGGTGTCATGAAGTCCGATCCTAAGAAAGAGGTCTCTTACTGAAGGCATAGAAAACTTTTTTATAGGCCCTATTTATAAAATAAAGTCATGGGGGTAGCTACTGGATACACAGTTGGTTTTATTCTGCTATGGTTGGTAATAATCACAATAGTGGATGCACTTACATCAAATACTCTAATACTGTGGGCGGTGGCATACGGATTAATTGGAGTATATTTTGCGGGTTTATTTAAAATTAGCAAAAGTTCAGGGATTGCGGGAAGTGTAGTTTTTATAATCATTCTAACTGTGGCTCTTATACTTAAAGTGTGGTGAAAAATATGTCAGAAAAGTTGGTCTCTTCAAAAGATGCTCAAAAAATTATGGAAGAAATCAAGGAGAAAGCAAAAGATGAGGATACACATTTGGAATGCTTAGACTTGATAAAGCGACATTTAGATACACTCCCGATTGAAGCTTACTTCATAGCAAAGGAACTCTCAAAATCAGATGACATTTCAATAAAAGAAAAAGCAAAACAAATTTTGAGTGAATATCATGAAAAATACCCTGAGCTTGATAGATTAGAAAAAAGTTTGGCGAATACTATGGCAGCTATTTCGTCAATCTCTAAAACAATATCTCTATATAGAGAGCTTCAAATTCCTGTTCTAAAAACTTTGAAAATCGCTCAGCAATTCGCAGAAGTCCATCAGAATTTAAGCAAAGTCTTACCCAAAATAGAAAAATTACAGCTACAATATGAGAAACTACCAATTTATTATACAAGTTATCGCACAGACAGGTTGGCGAATATTGAGGCGAAATTGGATGAGATATATCAAGAAATACAAGAATTAAAAAAAGCTAGGAGTATTGATAAGGAGGAATATGAGAGATTAAAAAAGAGACTGAAAGAGCTAGAGGAAGATGTGGATAAAGCATATCAGTAATAACCCCGATGCCCAGGACTGCAACATCAACGTGATTGCCAAGGCTTTGCAGACAACCGAACAATAAATTTTATATATCAAAGAGTTGGTGTAACTATACGAAAGTATAGGTATATACAATATACAATAAACATATACGGTGATATGGGTATAAGTTATGATAGATGATAGAGATATAGGTATATGATATAGTTGGGTGGGCGCAAAAAGGTGAGGTAATTAATGATGTAAGGTTGGAGGCTAATACATGGCGTCCGTTAATGTTGTTTCTGTTTATCATCCAAAAATTGGTGTGTATCACCCTTCTGGACCATCTTTTGGCAGACCCAGTAAAGAGGAATTTATTAGAGAATGGAAAGCACTGCCATTCTTTAAATACAATGAACTTGAAATATTCGAAGAAGAGACTTTAAACAAAGTAGACAAAATGTTAAAAGAGATGGAACCTTTTATTATAAAATATTCTGATTACATTGAGATCACAGTTAAGACCATGGGATCTAAATACAACATGTATGACCATATTACAAAATTGCATTACGAAAACTTATTCAAAGATTATGCTCATATTTATGGATTTGAGTATGTTATAAAATTTGCCCATTTATTATATATTGATGATTCCATTATAAGATTCTTTCCAGAATTAGAAATAAAGCCTAAAATCCCAACACTTAAGTCGATAATAATTGCTGGATTATATGACGAAATTTTTGATTGGGTATTTGCTATGGAGAAGATATATAGGTTCTTTATTCATAGAAGAGATAAAAACTATGTAATAAAAACAATAGATTGGCTTTATGAGGAGGCTCCTAAAGTTATAGAAACTGCTATAAATAATGGTTGGTATCTACCTATCTCCCCAACCAGGATTACCTCAACAAATACAGATAGACTTAAGAATAAAATTATTACAAGTTGGAGAAGAAACAGAAATGTGAGTCCAGGGTTACTAGTAGAATATTTCTATTCTGTAGAATTGGGGAGGTTTAATGAGTAGACACTTAAGTTTTGTTATTAAAGAGATTGATAAGATAGTTGAAAAATTAAGGAACGAAATTGAAACACGATGGAAAGAAGTCTATATGAATTTATCCATTAGAGGTTTTTTTTACGACGAGAAAAAGATAGTACTTGAGAACTTTGAGTTTTTTGATTATGAATCAAATAAAATAGTCAATAAATTTTTTACCAATACGAAACTCGAAATAGTCTTCCATCCAGTGGGGAGATCGCCTCGATCAAGAAAATATATACCTGAAAAAATGTTTGAAAGTATTTCAATGGTTTTAGTGTGTGGTAATGGGGCTACCATACCCTACAAGTGGGAACCTAGAGGAGGGGAATATGGGACCCTAAAGAAAGATGATCGTATAATAATGTCTGAAGGTATGACAGCATTCGAGGCAATTCAATTGATTTTGGAAGATGTGTGTAGGCGTGAAATTTCTCAAAATTGGAAAGACAAATCAGAATGTAAACAACCTTCAGAATATCATTTACAAAAAATAGCACAATTTTACAATAATGAATAGCTAAGAAAACCTGAACGTGTGTCCCTCTGAGCTATCAATAGTAATTGCCTTAACTTTTTCATGCTTCTGCTTGAAATATTCAAGCCACTCTAAAACACGGTGAATGGGCAGCTTATTGACCCTTTCCAATTCTAAGTCGCCGAATTGTTCAGCTAAAAAGTAAAGATGAAACTTAGATTCTACTTTTTTTTAATGTGACGCAATGCCTCCTCAGAGAGACCCAGAGAATTTTCGACTTCGTTGACCAATACTGCTAACACACCAGGTTTTAATTTTGCTGCGTTAATATCTGGCTCTATCACAGCAGCTTGGACGAGCTTATGGCTGTACTTTTTCCTGTCAAAATCACTTCCACGGCTGCAGGATTCAAGGATATCATAGTACTCTCCGGAACTCAGTTCCTTTAGCTTGAATTCCACTCCGTTCACTTCGATTGTTATAGGATCGTCTGCCACATATATCTTAGAATAATCAATGCCCTTCTTTGCCATCTACACCACCTCAGTACTCGATATCGAAGTTTGTGCCTATGAACTTCCAGCTCCACGTGGGCTCCTCTGCCTCGGGCTTGAACTCCGGCCAGGAGAAGTGGCAGTCGTCGATGCTCATCTTCGAGAAGCCCGTTGCCTCTTTGTTGTTGCTCTTCACAACGACCTGCACGCCGCGCTTGGCTTTGACGATGTCCATGAGCAGCTGGTTGGTCTTGCTCTGCGCCTTTAAGCCGATGGTGCCCTCTGCGTCGGTGTCATCCTTCACGTTCCAGCCTATTGTTCTATTGCTCCAGTCCTTCACTGGCGTTACGTTGTCCTCTCCTTTGGGCGTGATGGTGAGTTCTGCGATGTCTTCCACTTCAACGCCGTCGATAAAGACGGTTACATCCTTAACGCTATACTCCACAAGCGCCACTTCAATCACCTCATAGCGTTATGACCAGGTCAAGCGTGATCTTGCTGATGCTGCCGCTCAGGTATGCAGTCACGGAAACGTTGTTGAGCACGCGGTTGCTCTTGTCGCTGTCTGGTATTGAGTCATAGCTTGGCACGCTCACAAGGAAGCCCTTCACGAGGTTGCCTTTCCCGTCCACGTAATCAGCTCTCAGCGCGCCCAGAGTCTGAGCAGCTCTGCAGACCCCCTCGATTGTCGCCTTGATCATGTCCAGCCCCGCCGGCGAGTAAGGTATCTTGCGCCCCATGTTGGCGAGGCGGATCTTCAGGTTCACCAGGGCGTTTTTGATCTCCTTGGCGAGGTAGATCTTAGTGCGCGGGATGTCTATAAAGCTGCCCGTGAGGCTCTTGGCTCCGCTTATCACGCTGCGCTGCGCCACAGTTATGACGGTGTTGATGTTGCTGCCCTCGAGGGCATCGACATCGCTGGGGGCGTAGCTCGCAGCACTTATGCCCTGCACCTCATGCCACTCCGGAGGCACCCAAGGGCGGAGCACGCCGAGCACGCCAGCGGCAGCGCCCGCAAGTTCTCCTGGTGCAAGCGTTGCATCATCGTGAGCAATAGCAAAGCAGTACTCGTTTGCCGTGAGAGCCCCGATGTTGGCTTCCACGGTAGCTTTATCCCCTATGTCCGGTATGATGAGCACCTTCTTCTCGCTGCCTGCGTGGCTCACAAGCGTTGGCATGTTGGCATCGCTGGCGTCTATCGTCGGGACTATTATGTCGTAGTCAACTTGCTCGCTCACCAGGGAGTTGAGCACCGTGTTATAATCCGCAACGGAGCCGCCTGCTCCGTCGTCCTTTAGGGCGTTAACCACCTTCACGTGGTCCACGCCCTGGGCGAAAATCTTCGATGTAGCCTGCGATATCGGTGAAGTAGCGCCGAACTTCTGCTCAACCTCGCTCTGGCTATAGTAGGTGTATACAGTGTTGAAGTCCGCGAGATTGTCGCTGTCCTCGCCGATCACAATTACCTCGCCGTAGGTTTCGGCCTTAGAAGCCGAAGTTGCATCAGCTACGTTGATTTGGATTGCGCTATCCGACGTCGGCATCTCTTACTTCCTCCAGTTTCGGCTTTTAAGCTTAAGCTGAATGCAGAGGTTTAAAAAGGAAAGTCAGAAAATCAGCCCTGCTGGACCTCGTAGTTAATGGTCTCAATGGTGGTGACCGTCTCCTGGTAGCTCAGCGTATAGGCGAGGTAGAAGTCTATCCTCCGCCTCGCTATTCCGTCGCCTGCGAGGAAGTCAAGTGCAGCAACTTCGCTTCTCCCCCGCGTGGCTATACCGGGGATGTTTAGCTTGAGGTACCACAGAAGCAGCTCGTCAACCACTGCGTCTACAACATCGCTCCTGTGGTGGAACTCTGCGCCCCTGTGGTCCTTTGCGTGGATGTTGATGCGCAGCGTGATCCGCTCCCTCTCCCCCTTGGTGTAGATCACATCCACGCCGTCGCTGGTTATCTCCAGGATGTCATTGAGGGGGCTCTCCACATCGCTCCTCCTGTCACCGAAGTAGTGCAAAGTGAGCACCACGGGATAGCTGCGAAGCTTCTCTGAGACGTTCACTCTGTCAGCGTAGTCAACGTATATGCTGAGGGTGTCGTTGCCTATTGTTACCTGCTTGGGCAGGCTTTTGAAGATCTCTTTCTTTAGACTCGAAGGGAGCATGATAAGCACTCACAGCACAGAACATAAAAAGCAAAGTCAGAGGGTGTAGCGATTCAGCTCTTCCTCGAGAGCCTGCCGCGCTATTTTAAGAATTTTCTCTTCCTCCATGTCGAAAACCAGCGTGAAAAGAGGTCTCGGTGGGATGTGGAGTTCTGACGTACTTTGCTTGAGGTGTAGCCCCTGGGCATGGAGGAACTTCCGCATCCTCTCACTCACTCTTATCGTTGCCCCTTCCTCGAGGACTAGCGCTATGAAAGCCTTCTTGCTCTGGAAGATGCCGACCTTTATGGTCCTGCTCATGCTTTTGCCCGTGATGCGGTGCGTGATCTGATTCCTCAGCTCTCCGGTGTCGATCCACGCCTTTGTGCTGCCTTTCCTTGAGACGGTGAAGGGATGCAGCTCCGGCCAGGAGGCGTCGCCAGACTCCATCTTGTCAAGGATCTTCTGCTCGAGGTACATCGCAATCTTCGCTGCGACGCGATCGAGGATCTTCTCAAAATCAGCCACAAGCTTGGGGATGTTGTTCTTGTCTTCTACTTTGCTCATTGTCTCCGCCTGAGCAGAAACGCCTCTCTCGAGGCTGCGTACCTCTCAAGCAAGCCGTAGCTTCTCTCCCTGCGCACAACTTTCCACTCGCTCACTGAGCCGTCCGCCTCTGTGATTTTGATTATATCTCCCTCGGCGATGCCGTAGCTCTTAGCTACGTAGAGCCTTCTGTCGCCCAGCTCATAGAGCCCTTCCGGTGCACGCTGCAGGTCTTTGACCGTAACATCGCTGATGTGTCCCTTTATCTCCACCACGCTCTCCTGGGGAGGGATATAGTCACCAGTGCTCTGGTCGGTGTAGCCCTCTGTGATTCTTACCAGCTCAATTTTATAGGGCCAGTCTAAAGCCGAGAACATTTTCACTCACTGAAGAAATCGTTGGTCACACCAAAGGGCAGAGGTCTGAGCTTGTCAATCAGCCTCTCAGCTTCGGCGCGCCACTCCTTAGCCTTCGCAGAGAGGTCTTCAAAGTCCAGCGAGGCATCGCCCTCGCGGATTGTTTTGACGTTGCGCTCTTTTATGTTCCCGGTCTTCATGTCAACCAGGAAGGCGGCGGCGAGCAGCTTCTGCGCCCTCTTGCCCAGTATACTGCTAACATTTCCCCCTTCCGCCTCTATGATTGCTTGAGCTTCGTCCAGAGCGCTCTGGATCTCAGGGTCGCCGAAGATGTAGTTGTCTGGGTCGGTGTCGCCAATCTGTGCCCTCACGTCGTCGATAGTGGCTGCCAAGTCAGTTCCCCCCAGAGAACAGGTCTTTAAGCTTCACCACCATTGTGCTAACGCCTGCGGGAATTACCACGAGAGCCCCGATTATTCTATTCTTGAATGTTTCCAGAGCGCGGATCCTCTGTTCATGATCTTCGATTGCTGTGGTTGTCTGACTGAGCTCAGTGATAGAGCGCTCGAGCACCCCAATGCGGCTGTAAAGCTGCACGTGGTCATTTCTGTTATCTTCGATTAGCTTGTCTAGCTTCTTGCAGATGGATGAAATCTGCCTCTGCTGGTCCTCGAACTTGCTGTCGAGGTACTTCATGAGGAGGGACTCTTCCATTTCCCCTCCCTACTCGGCGTTTTCTTCAGGTTCGCTTTTCTCTGGTCCCTTTGGCTTGCTTTCCTCAGCCTTCTTGCCCTTTCCCTTTTTCTTGGGCTTCTCCTCAGGTGCTGGCTTGCTCTCCACCGGCTCGAGGTCGATAACGACGAGGTTGCCGTTCTTCAATGCATCGCGCTCCGCAGGCGTCTGAAGCTTCTCGTCCGCTGGTATCTTGCCCCTGTCGCCCCTCTTGCCTCGCAGGTGCTTGCTCTCGAAGTGTGCGGCTCTGATTTCCACAAGCAGTTCATTCTTTGGCATCTACATCACCTCAAAACATATTTCCCGGAAAATGGAAAGAGAGGCGCTTACGCCTTCAAGCCGGTGATCTTGCAGATGTACTCTGGGCTGTCGATGACTGGCTCTGCCATGGCGAAGTTGAAGTAGCGGTTGTCTATCATCGGGTTGCCGAGGTTCTCACCGGAGACATTGACCGTAGTCAGGGGTATGCTCTCAGCCATAAAGCCTATGTCCTTTCTGCGGATCACGAGCACCACGCCGTCGTCGTTGGGATCAACGGCCTTATCCTTGATTATGTTGAGCCCTGCGAGGCCAGGGATTACACCGGTCTTGACCACCTGGGCCTGGAGGTAGTTGTTGTTGCGTACCACGTCGAACTTGGTGAGGCGCTCGTACATTATGGGGCTCATGATGACGTCGGTAGCCTCACCCCCATCCGTAGCGTCGTAGATGAGCGTCTTGGCATGCTCGAGGTCTGCGATGGGGTCCCCTGCCGTGGTGTCAGTCCAGTTGGTACCGTCGAATGTGTTTATACCGGTTGCATTGAGCATGGCGTTGAAGATCAGATCGTCCTCAAAGCGGCGCATCTTGTAAACGCTGCGATTGATCTTTCTGCCCACAGTCTGGACGCGGGAGAATCTGCGCTCCATCAGCGTAACGTCGAAATACGCACCGTAGGGCCGGATAGGCTTGGCCTTCTTGCCATACTTGAAGTCCAGCTTTGGGAAACCGCCCAGCTCGCTGATCCAGTCCACGTTGCCTACGATGTCACCCTCTTCTATCCAGGAGACGGAATCACCCTCGATGCGCTCGGGTCCACTCAGAAGCTGCCTGCCTATCAGCGTCTTTTCGTAGACCTGCTTGACCCTCGCCCTTATGACTTCAGGCTTAAGGGCGGGGCTGTCCTGGTATGCTAAATCCTTCTGTGTGAAAGCTGCGGTCGTCATCTCCACCACCTCATATCAGCACGAGCACCTTGCTACCATCGGCTCCGCCCTTCCAGCAGATGCCGATGGGGTCGCGGTAGTCTATGGTGTGCGTTGCGGTGCCGCCTTCGTCGATAGTCTCTGGGGGCAGCGCCTTCACTCTGCCTGGGTTGGTTGTGCTCGTGGTAACGGCGTCTCCAGCGTTGATCGCACCCTCCGCGGTGAACTCAACGATAGCCCTGAACTTCGTGAGCACGGAAACGCGGTGCCTGGAGTCAAGCCCTTCGGGTGCAGAGCTCTCGTGGATGCTCGAAACGAGCACGCCTATCGCCTTACCAGAGGTGGTTGCCTTGCCCACGGTTTCGTCGGCAACGATCTCCACGAGATCCCCAGCCTTGTAGTAGTAGCCGTCGGCGTCCTTGGTCTGCGTGGTATCCACCTTCGCGCTCAGGATACCTTCAGGGAGGTACCCCCTTACAGGTGAAGCTGCAGTCTCCACCATCTTAGCTCACCCCCACTTCAACCGGGCCGAAGTACTTCTCGGCAAGCTCAAACGGGTCCTCGGCTTTGGCTGCGTTGTCCCTGCTCTTCTCGGTGCTCTGGGTTTCCACCATGCGCTTCTTGAGGTCCGCCTTGTACTTCTCCAGCTGCTCCCTGTTGAGCGACTTCAGGAAATCCCTGTCAACCTCAGGGTAAATCGCGATGATCTCCGCGCGGAGCTCGGTCAGCTCTTCGATTTTCTTGATCTTCGCTGCGAACTCCTGCTTGACCTCCTCGAGCTTCTGCTCGTACTCTTTCTTGAGGTCTGTCTTGATTTTCTCTATTTCTTCCATGCTTAGACCTCCTTTGTTGTTGAGTTCCGAGCCTTCTGTATTTAAAGCAAAGTCAGATTTGGCGAAGTTTGCCTCTGGAGGCTCTTTTTCGAATTCTCTGTAGTGAGCTGCGAGATGGTTGTACACCTTGCGCTTATCTGCCGCGGGAATGTCAACGCCACCACGGGCGCCCATGAGTGCTGCCATTGCTGCGCGAACACCGTTCCACACCACGGCGCCGTCGCTAGGGCGGTGATGCGGCAACTTGAGGTCTGTGAATGCGTTGGGCGGCATCTTCGGAGCCCAAGCGAAGTGCTGGGCTATTCTGCGCTTCTCCGCATCGCTCAGCTCATCCCAACGCTTGCTGGTGAAGTCCTCAAGGCGAGGCTTTTCCCAGGGTGTGTCCTCGCTCGCCTTGCGGTAGTTTGGCGGGTTGCTCGGCACCACGCCAAAGTCGAATATTTCCCGGGAAATATCGGCACCTCTGGAATTGGAGATCAGCCTGGCATTGGGATCAGCGGGCTCGTTTACCACGGCGATGTGCACCAGGGTCATGTCAGCAAGGTACTCCCCTTCTGCGTCCTGCTCTATTCTGCCCCTCACCCTGACGGAGAAGAAGGTGTTCTCAGGGTCTAGCTTCACGCGCTCTGCAACCTCTCTGAGCATGGGCGTGGTGTTCCAGAACTCCACGTCTGCTATTGCCGCCTGCAGCCCCTTCTCAGGGTCCTTGCCGAACTCGAGGTTGTAGGTGGCTCCGACTTTGTCCAGGAAGCTATCGCTGTGGTCCAGAACAAGAGGCACCTTGAAGTACTTCCTATTCTCCTGCTCTTTCACCTCAATGGCACGCCGGACCATCGCCTCAATTTCATTAGCCCGGAACTGTATGCCGTTGTGTGTGCCTTCGGTGACAGCGATGATCCTGCGCTTTAGTCCCCTCGAGGTGTCCTCGTTCTTCAGGTCAACCACTGGGACGAAGTCGCCTTTCTCTGCACAAAAGCCCAAGCAATCGGCAACCCTTACAGTGAAGTCTACTGTAACCTCGTCGCTCATGAATAAAGGCTGAGGAGAAGTAGCTTAAAAAGGAAAGTCAGATAGTGGTTGTAGAATTTAGCAGTCGGTGGTATCTTTTCTGTAAAGCCACCATGTTAACCAGTCTGCTGTAAAAGATAACAACCAAACTAAAATCAGTTTGTACCACGGCCATAGTCCTCTCATGATATCAATAAATTTGATTATAGTAAGAGAGAGAAGAACCGCGAATATTCTAAAGTGATAGTACGTGTACGCCTCTTGATTTTCTTCCCATCTTCCCCAACGAATGCGGACGATTAATCTTGCGGGAATAAACAACAAGTAGCTTGCAACAATCGCCAAGACTATCTGCTTCAATAATTTATAATTAATAAACTGATCGCCAAGGATTACATAAAGAGCGAAATAGCCAATTACAAAATGATTGACCAAATTACGAGAAGTCAAATCCTTTATGTTAATATCCATACTACCCCCTCTTACAACCCTAGAAAAGCTCTACTAAGATACCATCCTCCCTCAGATAGACAGAGCACCAGTCCATGTCGTAATCTGTGAGTTTCAATTCTCTGTATACCTCCTCGGGAAGGGTGATATAATCAGCGCCGTTCTCCCTTATGATCTCCACCTCAATGTCGCCCCTCCCTAAGACTAACCCTGTTCTGTTGTTTACGTACGCTGCTCTAATTTTGCCTTCTGCAGGTCGTTTCTCTGGATTTTTGAGCAGCTCGTCCCCGTAGCTTATTCGGAGCCTCTTCATTTCAACTCCTCTTTAAATCTCATCTTAAGCTTCTCAACTTCTTTCCTTTTTGTAATGACAAATGAAGTTTTAATTTTTCTGTCAGGTGTCAATATTATATAAACTGGGCGCTGATATATTTTAGATTTTCCATGCAATAAAAATTCTCCGGTATCAGGATCGCGTCTTACCCATTCCGGGCTCTTTTTTATGCTGAAAACATCTGACAGGGAGTACCTCCTCCCATCCTGCACCATGTGCCTGTATGATGAAGCGGTACCGTGAAATGTGGAGTGCCTGAGAGAGATTCCAAGGATCTCTTTAGCTTTTGCTTGCGGGCTTTCCCCGGTAATGGAAAGGAGGGTGCGCATGTCTTCGCTTTTCTTAAACCTCTCTATGAGGTAGTTAAGCTGCTCATCATAGGAAGGAGGTGCTAAGCCTTTTCTGTCGAATGGTTCTAGATACTTCCCAAGAGAATCGAGACCCTTCTCTCTCTGCCATTCCTGGGCCCATTTTTTCTTCTCCTGCTCGAAAACCTCTTGAGGCGTGTCAAGCTTGGGATCGTCGAAGTATGGCGAGGGCCTGCATCTACAGTTGGGCTCGCTCATTACGCGGAGGGCGAGCTCTTCTTCTGCTGTGCCAACCTCAAATACTCTGCCGTGAAGAGCTAAGTGGTGCGGCCTGGTGCGTTCATCTGCTACGCTGCGATACCTCCACTTTCGCAGGCCAGCGGCGACGTAGCCCTCGCGGTGCCCCAGGGCGTAGGCTTTCTTTACGTTGGTCCTTGCGAGGAGATCGGCGTAGTCGTCAAGCTTCAGCGTCTTTGTGCGGGTGATTTTAACCTGCCTGACTCTGAGCCTGCCTCTGCGGTCAATGTAGATCTCTTCCCTTAGCTTTCCACGCCTGTCAAAGTGAATCTCCTCGCCGAAGGTTGTTCTTAGCCTTTCCTTTAGCCTTGCAGAGATTTCGTCGTAGGTAAGTCCCTCCCGGATGCCTTCCTCGATGACGCTCTTAATGTCGCGCTCGAGGAACTCGTACATCTCTTTTATTGCTGGCGCTACATCCTGCTCTATGAGCTTCTCGAGCGCTCTGATCTCCAAGCTGGTGATGCGCACGTCAGCGCCAACTTCTTTGAGCGCCCTCTCTGCGCCGATGTAGTAGCTGACGGTGAGAAGCTTGGCGAGCTTTTCAACCGCGCGCTTCCTTGATTCTGCTGTCTTCCTGAGAAGCGCTTCCTCAATGGCACGGATCGCATCTTCCTCATCCTTGCTGAGGAAATCGTAGAGCTGCATTCAGTCGAAGACCTCCAGGAGCTCTTTCCGGAGGCGATGGATTTCTTCCGCGAACTCTTCTCTGACGTCAACGCTTCCGGTCAGCACGGGCTTTGGCACGCCCTTCTGAGTTGCGAGGTCCACCTTTGCGCTGAACTCTTTTTCCTCCTCTTTTGGCACTGGGTAGCCGAGCTCGTCGAAGAGGCGCTTGATCTGCGACTTGGTCATGTAGGGCAGGTAGGAAGCCATCACCGCAGCCCAGCGCACCTCATCGCGTGGCGTGAGGTCTTCGAATACCATCTCCGGTGGCTTCGCTTTGGGTCCGAGCTTCTTCCTGACATAGGGGATTATGATCCTGTCCTCGATGACGACCTTGAAGATGTAGCGCTCTGGTCTAATATCGCGTTCAAAGAACTGGAGCTGCACCTCACCAACAGAGCGGTTGCTGCTCTTGCTCTCGGTGAAGCTGTCGCTGAAGCCCATGCCGGCGATTACCTGGTCCTCTATATGCTCCTGAGCTTTGATCGTCGCTAGGGGATTGCCTTTCGGCTCGAGTATTTCAACCTCCATGCCCTCGGGGATCCAGAGGTCACCGCCCGCTTTCAACATGTTTTTGATTTTGCTCTGGAGTTCCTCAATGCGATGCCACCAACGTTCAGGAACTTTAAACTTGTGCTTGTGGTCCACGAAGCGCTTGAGCATGATCGCCTGGTACTTCTCCGTGCCGAGCTTGTTCATGATATTGGCGTAGTTCTCCCTGAGCAGACTGACACCGTCGGGGGCGTCGTAGTCGGGATAGCGCGGGATGAAGATAAGCTCCTCAGGCTTGAAGAATACCGCCTTGCCCTCCTCAGCCCTCTTGAAGTGCTGCACGAAGCCTATGATGTTGTCACCGCTGCCCTCTTTGATGTTGCTCCTGTCCACATTCGGGAAGTGACGCTTCAGGAAGTCCCGGAGCTCACGCACATCGTCCTCGTTGTCTCTGAAAACGCGGACTGTCATCGGGTTAACGCGCTTGATTTTGATGATGTCCTCTACAACATTGTTCCCGATGCGCTTCTTCTCCCACACCACTTCCAGGAAGCAGCGTCCATATTCAAGCCAGTCCTTGAAGGCGAGCACGAGAATTAGATCAAGGTGGGTGCGCCGGCGCATCTTCTGCACCAATTCCAACGCCTTGTCGTCATCGCCAGAGAAGTCGAAAGCCATTGCATTCTTAGCTAAGCTTCTAATCATCCTCGCTATTTTGCCCTGCTTCGCAGCCCAGGCGCACCACTTATCCCAGCCGCCCTCTGGCTCAAAGTCGGGATTATAAATTTTATCATCCGCAGCCTTTGCAACCCCTTTCAGAAGCTCCGCGAGAGCCAGGTCCATTCTCGAAGATTTCGGCTTCAGCAGGTCAAAGATGCTCATGAAACATCACCAGAGTTCCCTCTGCGGGAAAGGCATAAAAAGCAAAGTCAGAAGAAGGGCCATTCGTCGATGTCTGGAAGCGATGGCTCGTGGAATGCTCCAAATACAGCAAGAGCTAGGGCCATGACGCAGTCGTCGTGCATGCCTTCGTGAGCTTCCATTTTCAGGCTACCCGAGCTCGTGCGGACGTACTCGAAGTACTTGAGCTCGTTGATCAGCTCGGGGATGTTGGGGAAGATGACCTTGCGATTGTCTATTGCAGCCGCTAACCTCTCCACCAGGATTGTCTTTGGCACCTTGGTGATGTTTCCCTGCTGAGTTATTGCGGTGCCACCCGTGATGGTTATACCTCGTGCTATGTGCTGGACCATCTCCAGCAAGGGGTCGCCGGCGCCAGTGCTGTCCACAACTATTGCCTGGGGCGAGAATCTTGCATGGATGTCCTCGATTCTCCTGGCTATCTCTCCCCAGGGGAGGCGCTGGAAGCGGTCAAAGTATATGAGCTTCGCTGGCTCCTGGGCAATATCTATGCCGATGATTACGGTGTAGTCGAGGTACTTCGCCACGTCCACGCCGAAGACGAAGCGCTGCTTGGCATGGGTCCTACCCTCGAGGAGCTCTATATCTTCTTCGATGCACGCCTGAATGCTGCGCCATGGGAAGACAGCATTCTGGTCGTCTATGAACTCCGCCATGTACTCGGTGCGGAAGCGGATGCTGTTCTCCCCGTATTCTTTCTTCTTGCGCTCTATGTATTCCCTGGAGATGTGCGGGTTTACCCAGGATGGGAACTGGTAGCTGCTGTAGTACTCATTTCTCTCGAGCCCCCTGATGAATGAGTCATAGAAGTGGTTTCTTCCCGCAGGGGTGCCAATCTTGATCAGGTCTCCGTCATAGTCAGCGAGCATTGGCTCAATTACGTTGGTGACCGCCTCGTCCTTAATGTAGCCCGCTTCGTCGAGGATTATGCGGTGCGCCTTATGGCCTCGCAGGTTCTGAGGCTTGTCAGCGGAGCGGGCATGAATAATTGAGCCTGTAAGAAAGCGGAGCTTCGGGAAGGGAGTGTAGACCACCTTATCCACCAGCTGAATGAGCGGCGACCTGGAAAGCAGCCTGACGATGGTGTCAAAGATAATCTGTGCCTGGTCGTAGGTTGGGGCGATGATGAACTGAATGCTTCCAGGGTGCGCTATGGCATAGTGGATCGCGGAGACTGCCATGCACTCGCTCTTGCCGAATCTTCGTCCTGCTGCGACTGTGAGGTTCTTTGCCCTGTCCCTGAGGATTTGCTCCTGCGCTTCGTGAGGTGTCCAGCCAAGCAGCTTTTTTGCAAAGGTGACGGGATCCCTGAGAGGTTTAGCCAGCTTCTTCGTCCTCAGCATAGAGGACCTCCAGGAGCTCCTTCACAGGGTTGTTGACGTCGCCGGAAATCTCGTACTTGAGCTTCATTGCCTGGACAGCGGCTGCGGTTATCTTCTGAAGGTCGCTCGGGTCGCTGGTGATGTCAAGCAGAGCATCCGCTTTGGCCTTGACCTTCTCAAGGAACTCGAGGTCGTCAATGACCTTGCGCTTCCCCTCCTCAAGTTGCTTCTGAAACTCTTTCACTGCCTCGGGCACTACCGGGAAATGGCGCTTGTGGTTGGTGATGTTCGCCTTGCTGAGCCCCGGGATGTGCTTCTCAAGCTTGGCGATGATCTCGCTGTAGGGTCTGCCTTCGATGAGCATCTGGTTAACTTTGTCGGCATGCCCGCTACGGCAGATCTTGCATTTAGGATTGTAAAGGTTCATATAGATTCGTCAAGGTTCGTTTAGGTTAAAAAGGAAAGTCAGGCAGATAATGTATTAGGACCTTTGTAGAATTCATTTAAACTTCATGAAATGTCCCGCAATTAGCACAATATTTGGTACCAAGTTTTGGTAGAAGAAGTAAACAATATTTGTAAATCAATAATTTTTAAATATAAAGAAGTTCACAATAAATTCGTATGAAAAACAAAGACCTTGGGACAGTTCTAATTGGAATTGGGTCTCTTCTATTATTATCATCAATCGGAGTCGAAGCGAAACTGTCTGCTCTTGAACTTGCAGGCCCAGGGGGTATTGGACTCACTGGAACTGGAATAAAGGGTGCAACAGTTACTACTATTATAGTCGGTGTCATTTTCATGGCTTTCGGCGTATATCTCCGAACAAAATAATGCCTATTAGCTAAATAATTTTTTGGAGAACAGGTATGAGATATTTAATTATGGCGAAGATAACTAAAACCACTCCCGAAATTTTTTGAGCGAAAATATCAATTAATATTTCTACATTTTCATGTTTTTCTAGCAAGTCTGAATAATGCATTAAGAACACAGAAATAGTGAGGAAAATCATAACACCTGTGAGATTCGATACACCTGTTACAAATGCAATAGTGAATAAAGTTAATGTTACAAAAATACCTACAAGAAATGAATTCAGTGTTCCTCCTCCTTTTGTTATAGCTTTCCCTATATAGTGACCCATTGATAATCCTATAAATATAGACACCCACAAAATTGCATTTGATTGACTAAGGTTCACTGGTGCAATTGAATTGCTTATATACTCCCCTATAAAATAAAGCGCAAGAACGAATGTAACTCCACCAAAAAATGCCGTATAATTAAATTTATCCTCCATCCTTACATCACCCCTCTTTTTTACTAGATTTTCTTTCCTATTTCCTATTTATATAGCATTCCCTAGACCACGGGAAAAGTGAAAAGTAATTAAGTTTGTCTATGTTGATTCCGTGGGTCGTCGGATGACGCTTTCTTCTTCCGCATCTTCTGCCGTGCCTCTTCTGCCTTCCTTGCTATCTCCTTATAGTCTCCGAGGATATTGAGCAGCTTCTGGGCGCATTCTTTAGAGCAAGTGGGGAGCACTGTTGCGTCATACTTCAGTGCAAACGAGATTAGGAAGTCGCGCTTCTGCTCTATGGTTGTTTTTATTCTATTTGAGCATTCTGGATTGAAGCACGTTATTTCAGTTATGCGTTCTTCCAGCTCTATTTCCACCACCCAATAACTTCGCTTTAAGGTGGACAATGTCGTTGATGTAAGCATCCGTGAAGATTTTCCTGAGCTTGCGATTGATCACAACTGCGTGGATAAGGAAAGGTATCCGCGGCAGGTTGCAGGTGTTGCGATGCTTACAATATTTTGTGCAGCAAGCGCCCTGAAGTGGGCTCTCATCTTTGCAGCCTGGTGGCTTCACCTGCTATCTCCCTCCCATGGCAGTCTTCGCAGAGGTGACCAGGGTGAGGGCATACGCAGTCACTAGCAGTGGTATCATGATGCTTCCATAGCCTTCCCAATCCCGCGAATGTTCCTGAGAGATAATCCACTTCTACCGGCAACTTAAATACCAACGAGTTCCACCTCCACGGGGTAGATTTCCACGTCGCTGCCTATCACAAAACGATGGCCGAGATGCACTATGCAGTTGTACTTTGTGATTCTCACGCGAGAGTTAAGGATCCAGAGTTGGTGCTTGAAGAGGCTGAGTAAGTATTTCTTCCCGCTGTCCGCAAGGAGCCATGCCTGGTAAACTATCTCGTAGATGTCTGGATATTCAAGCTCGTCTGGCGGAACGTATCCCTTTTTGATGATGTTTCTGCTCTGTCCCCTGATTTTACCCCGAGTCATGAAAACTTCGCCAACAACGCCTTCGAGCGTACGCCTCTTTAGAACCCTGTCCCGCCAGAAGCGCCCGAGAAAAGCGGCTATCTTTGTTTCAAGTGAAGTGACTCCTGTCTTTGCCAGGAGATCATAGATTTTCGCCGTCATCGCTGGAGAGGAAGGCCCCAGTATTTGTACCGCGCCCTGGGGCCGGCGCATCATTTCCCGTCCGCCATCAGGGAAATGATCGCTACTTGCTGAGGTCGATGCCAAGGACAGCGATAGCTTTGTCCACTATCTCCTGGAACTCCTCTTCTGTTATCTCGTCGTCCTTGGCAGCCTGGAGAATTTCAATGAGAAGGTCGTAGATCTGCGGCTTGCGAGTGTTGAGCCACGCGAGGATTGCGGCTGCAACCGTGGCCACATAGGCCCAAATCTGATAAATGTCCATGGAGAAAACTTGAAATGGTTAGTATATTTCCATATCTGATTCACTTATGGTATACCCTTAAAAAATAGGTTTGCAATCCTAACTATTGTTTGCTCATGTGGTTGAATAAATTAATCGACATATTTATAAGTGTGCTATTCCTTTTTAATTTTGTAAAACTAAAAGGAGGTGAAAAGGATAGGAATTCGGATTCGACACGGAAAAGTTACTTGGAGAGCACAACTAAACAAGAACGACTTTAGTGTATACAAAGGCAGAAAGAGATTTTTTAGTGTTCCTAAAGAAAAACTCTATGGTCTTGGTAGACTTGGTCTAAGAGCTTTATTAATATCGCAAGGAGTTCCCATCTATATAGTCGATGACTTGGTTTCTATAGTGTAATCAATACAATGCTGTGTTCTCAGCATCCTTTTTTCTTTTTTATAATTTTTCATATAACTTCACGTACTTTCGCACTGTTTTCCAATCCACCCCGACCTTTCTTGCAATACTCCTGTATCCCATGCCCTCTGCAATTCTGAGCTTGATGATCTTCAGCACGGTCTCAATTTCAAGCTGACTCGGCATGGACTAGGCCTCCAATTCATCTCACTATATCTATCCTGAATCCCCTCTCGGTTATTGCATACAGTCGCCTCTGGTACTCCTTGAACTCCCTTTCTGTCATTATGATGATGTGCTGCGGTTCACGCTGCTGGCTGTGCATAAGTCTGCCGAAGCGCTGAGCCTCTTGCCTCCTGCTTCTCCCTAGGAAGGCAACCTCTATCACCCTCTCAAGGTCGGGAATGGATATGCCTTCGTCGCCCACCCTTGAGACTACGACGGTACTGCTGCTTCTGATTACCTCCAGCCTGTTCTTTGTGCCACCGTGAACGAAGGGTATGCCAAATTTGCTGCTGATCTTCCTACCTAGCTCAAGGTAGTCGCAGAAGATTATTGTTTTAAGCGGGATTCCAAGCAGCTCGTCAAGCTTTTTCAGCTTCTCTCTTTCGTCCTTAACAATGTAGACTTTGAATGTGGGCACGTTCACGTAGCCCTGGCGGATAAACTCGTTCCAGTTCATGCCCAGGGGATAGCCGGTCAGGGCAAAGATGTAGTTCTCTCTGCCGTCCTCCCTAAAGGGGCTACCGCTCAAGCCAACTCTATATTTGGTTCTGATGGTGGAGAGCCTGATGTAGGTGTTCGCGGGCAATCGATGGCACTCGTCGTATATTGTCAGGGTATACTCCCTGTCTCTCACTTTCTCATAGCCTGCGTAGGTTATTACATCAATTTCATGCTCGAACTCAGGTATGTGCTTTCTTATCCTCTTTATCCACTGCTCTTTGAGTAGAACCGTTGGAACCACCACGAGCTTTCTCCCTGTTATCCTTGCAAGGAGGTATATCCCGAAGTAGCTTTTGCCAGCGCCGTAGGGCCAGAATATGCCGATAGCGCCCCACTTAAGAAGCTGCTGCCAAGCTTTCTCCTGGTGGCTTCTCAGCTTTATTTTGTTCCAGTCTCTCAGATCTTTCTCAGAAACAGGCTTTGGGACGAAGGGCAGAGAGCCCTCCTCTATTATTTTGGCGATAAGCAGGAACTCGTGCCCGGCTTTTATCCTTATCTTGTCTTTCCCTTCTCTCCTGGTGAGGTGCTTTCTGTACTTCTGCCAGGCTCTATCCTGCAACTCCGGTGGGGTGATGAGAAATCCATCTGAGACCGTGAAGGGCTCTGGCTCGGGGGCTTTTATTTTCTCCCTGATCTCCTTCGGCAGGTCGAGAATCCAGTTGAAGTACTTGTTGATCGCAAACACCCTGAAGGAGGGCGTCTCGTGCTCCAGCCAACCAAGGTAAAGGTTCACAAATCTCGGTACGACTATCCACCACTGATCTGCCCTCTTGTGGAGCAGGATGTACTTCTCCCTGTTTCTGAGGAAGTTCTTCAGCTCTTCTACATCTATGTCGGGTGGTGCCTTCAGCTCCTCGAGCTTCTTCTCTATCTCTATGCTTATCCTTTCCCTCTCCCTCTGGAGTTCTTGTATGTATTCGTCTAGCCGCTCCAACTCTCTCTTTAGATTGCTTAATGAGTAATCTAGCAATTCAATCATGACGCGGTCTCGGCTCATGGCACCAACTCCCACCTCACTGTTATTGTCGAGGCGCTATAGATGCACCTTCCAAGTGGCTTTGAGTCATCAACGCATCTCCACTTCACGCCTCTCCCCCCTCTCAACTTTGCCAAGAAAAGATTTTCCAACGCATTTTTATCTCCTCTTTCCAGCTATCTCAACTGGATAGTAGCGCGTGACGTTTCCTGGCACCCGCTCCCTGACTCTAACAACTTTGCCTTTCTTCACAAGGCGCGAGATGTACTTTGATACGTTCGTCGGATGCAGGTCAACTTCCTTGAGTATCTCCTTCCTCGTTATGCCCGGATTCTCCAGAATGATCTCATACAGGTCATATAGCATCCTAATCCTCCTCCCACTTCTTCAGCACCGTAACATATCCGCGATTGCGCTTCACGAAGCCCTGTACTTCTAGCGCCTCGAGGTAGCGCTCCAGGGTCTGTTTAGTCATGATGCCTGTGAAGTACTGGATCTTTCTGAGCTCTGACGGCGGTAACTTTGGCGTGCCGCTTTTCCGCATCCAGTCAAGCATTGCTTTGTACAGCTTGCACTGCTTTGGGTGCTCTGGCAGCTTCAGGCGCGGGCTTGGCTTGTCCTTCTTCAGCTTCGCCACTGCGAACCTGAGCACGCCTGCAACGCTGAGTCTGTGCATCTTCATGACCTCTTGCAGAGCTTCATACTCGTCTTTTCGCAACCTTGCAGTGACCACAATGCTGTCCTTCGAAGGCATGATCGCACCACTCCAATGAACATTGTAAGGGTAATACCCCTCAGGGGTAATACCCCGGGTATTACCCAAAGGCTTTTTTTGTAGCGGAGGGAATACATCAGCGTGTATACATTTCGTCCCAGAAACGCTTTTTTTCTTTTCTCCTTCTCCAAACTAATCCATATCATTTTTCTTTCCTTCCTCCTGATTTTTTTCTTGAGTTTATTTATAAATCAACGCGAAAAATTTGCTTTTGTAATACCTCGGGTATTACCCCTTTTTGTTGCAAAAAATTGGGTATTACCCTTTGCGGCATCACCTCCTATGATGCTGTACTTACCTCTCCTCAGTGCTTCCTTCAGTTTCGCCACGCTGCTCTCATCTAAGCCATGGCGTTGCATCAGCGCATGCTTATGGCATCTCAGCTCTCCTACCTTTGCGGTTTCTCCTTTCTTCCCTAGGGCATGCGCAGCATCGAGGATGGTGAAAAGGTCCGCGATAGTTAGCCTGATCTTCAGGTTTTCACCTCCTTCTCATGCCTTCTGCATTTCCTTCCTGCAGTAATCGCATGAGCCTACAGGGCGGAAGCACACGTTGCAGATGGGGCGCTCCTTTTTGACCAGGTCGCGCCTGGTGAGCCTCTGCAGTTTGCGTATCCTTTCCTCCTGCTTGCTGAGCCGTCTGCGTTTAACCACTGTTTTCCACCCTCCTGAATATGAGAGGTTTTTCGAAGATCCCCTTGTGGAGGTTGCAGTAGTACCCACCCTTCCTGGTTCTTTTGTAGATGTCGTGGCTGCCGCATTCCGGGCAGAAGAAGAGCTCTCTGGCACACAGGATATTCTCCCTGAAAACTCTCCAGCCGGGCATCTATCACCCTCCAAGAGCCGCAATGCCTTTCTCTGTGAGGGTCCAGAATGCGCGGCGGAACTTTTTCTTCCCCTCATCCCAGGTGGTAACCGAAGCTCTGAGTAGTCCTTTGTCCTCGAGCTGCCTGTAGAGCTTTCTCGTTTCCCTGCTGATCTCGTCGTCCCATACCTGCCCTTTATCGTAAATCTCCTGTAGGGTTGTCTCCTCCTCGCTGGAAAGCTCTACCTTCTCCTCTTCGACCTTTGGAGGAGCAGCCCATGGTGACTCTGAGGCAACTTTCTCCGGCTGCTGCGTTGTTGAGGAGTAGTAGCGAGGGCGGCTCTGCTTCTCTACATCCAGTATGCCCTCGTCTGCGAGGTCTTTCAGTACGACTCTAAGCTTGGGGATGGAAATGCTGATGCCTCTCTTTTCAAGCCGTTTTGCGATCTGCCTTGCTTTGAGACGATTGCGTCCGCTCTCTTTGAAGACAGCTATTATTGCTTCACGCAGGTTTTCTTCCCTGAGCTCCGTTGGTATGAAGTAGATATAGCGCGAGGGCCTTCCCTTCTCCTCCTCTATTTCCCGCAATATGAGCCCTTTCTCATACATGCTTCGCAGTATTTTTGACAATCCACGTGAGCTGATGCCACCAAGCTTCTCTGCAATTTCTTTTGCACCGAGCTTTTCTCCACCCTCGAGAATTGTGAGAATCTTTTTCTCCCTTTCGTCGTGAGGGATACAGAAGAAAGCGCTTGGCTTTTTTTCGTCTTCACCAGAGTGTCTCTCTTTCGGTGTGGTAGGAACCTCAGCCCCAGGATCCTGGACCTCAGCTTTCGAGTTCTCTGGAACCTTGAATCCGAAACCACAACGTTGGAGAAACCCTACTGCCTCAAGAAAGAAAGGAATCTCTGTGGACTCTACAGGCTTCTTTAGAGCTGCGGATATCCCATCTAGCTTGACCTCAGTGACTGCACCTTCCTCGATTTTCAACCACAGCTCTGGCATTGTGGTTCACCTCCGCCCACGAGGTGCTGGCACTTCCGCCTGTACCACCGTTGTTACCCTCTCGAGGATGCGGAGCGACTCGCCGAGACAATATGGGCAAGAGTATGCTGGAGGGTTTCCCGGGAAGCATGCAGGAGGCACCGGGATGTAGAAGACCCCACCGCAGTTTTCGCAGAATACTCTGCTCAGTGTTACGGTGTTCCTACTCTCCCCGCGGTCCACATCGACGATTTCTAGGAAAACGTGGTGGTCATCGCCTTCCGGCCACTCCCAGCCAAACTTGACGGTCACGCTCCTCACATCGGGCTGATGTGGTGCGTATATGCTAGCATCCATCAAGTCAGCAATCTCTTTGACTACCCGCGGCAGGTCCTCCAGGTGCAGCCCACCGAGGAGCATGCCTTTGCGGGGTTGTGGCTCGGAGAGGCGTTCAAGGACCTTGGCTTTTATCTCTTCTGGCAGGTTGTCTAGGTGTTTTTTCAACATCTCGTCATACTTAGTGAGGAAGGGCATGCTGCGCTTGTGAGCTTCCTGGAGAGGCCCGGGGAGACTATGAGCCGCATATTCCGGGTAGTCGCACATTGCCACCGCCTCAGAGGCTTGCGACTTGCTCCAGCTTCTTCTTGTACTCGCTGACGTTTGAGACAGACCACTCTCTACTCAGCCCTTCGCCTCGCACCTCTACAATCAAAGCGAGGAGCTTTGCACCGTCCACTTCTGTGATATCCCCCGCTTTCACAGCTTCTTTCGCAGCTCTGAGCACCTTCTGGTATACTGACTTCTCATGTCTGCTCACCCTCATGCTCCATGTCGCTCTTCCGGCAACTTGCCCATCCTCCACGAGTAGGATTGGAAAATCTGCCATGCGCCTCTTTTCCACCGTGCCGTCCTTCTTGTTGAACTCCTGATCTCTGAACTTCGGCTCTCCGAGCAAGATCTTGTACATTCCATCGCCTGGCTTCCAGAACTCCCCGCCGCTCGCGGGGAGCTTTTCCGCTTCCTCTTCAGCCTTCTGTATCCAACCATCCAGACTCATTTCTTTCCCTCCATGGCTTTCTTTTCAAGTGGATAATATTTTTTCATGAAATATTCGCAAATTTCGTCTTCTGTGACTGGTATTCCAGCAAACGGGTCTTTCTCCAGCTTCATCTGGCTACAGCCCCCTCGTCGCTTCAAGAAATCGCGTATAGATTTCTAAAGCACGGAATTGATAGCGCAGGTACTCGAGCTCTATCCTGTCCTTCTCTTGTTGCTCTTTATACTCCTGCAGCGCTTCGCTGAGCTGCTTGTACCTCTGATCCTCAGCCTTCCTGCGCTCGAGTTCTGCCTGCCGCAGCTTCTCGTTGCTGAAGAGCTTTCTGCCATTCTCGTCAACCGCTGTGGCAATGTCCTGGATTTGCTCCGCTTCCCATTGTTTGAGTTCGAACTCTGTCTCGTTGATCCTGCTTTGCATGAGCAGGATATCGAGCATTTTCTCCCGAATCTGCTTGGGCAGGCTGAGCAATTGCGGAACTATCTCCGCCTCAAGCGCTGCAGTTGAAGGGGCGTCGTCGAAGCTACGGGATGATGGGTCGTATTGGGTCTTTTCCTCCATCCCTCATTCCTCCAGGGAGAGAATCGCAAAGACGCAGTAATTGATCGCATCGCGCAGGTCGTCGATGATTTTCTCCTTGTTCCTGGTCTGAAGCGTCCTCGCCCGCTTGATTTTCAACCTAGCCCAGTCAGTGTGATATTCGAAGTCTTTTTCAGGGATGCCATGCGTGGGCATCCTGTCTGCTACGATTTGGGCGGCTGCTCTGAGCTCCTGATTGAACTTCTCCAGAAAAGCCAGCTGCAGATCATACTTTGCTTCTTCCTCCAACCTTCTCACCTCCACTCGAGGAGTTCAGAAATTGGCCTGAGCTCCCTCACGTAGACCTCGTGGAACGCTGTTGGAGCTACAAAGCTGTTGTAGCGGTAGCCCTTCCTCCTGTACCGTGCTTTCTCATTGAATTCTGCAACAGTAAGCCAGCCGAGAACAAAGGCGAGCCTCGAGGGCTTGGTGTAGCTGACAAAAACCAGGATTTCTTCGCCGCTCTTTCTGATGAGCTGCTTGTGTGCAACCACGCAGCTGTAGTGAGGCTTTGGGACAACTGTCCTGGCTACTGTTTTCACGTCTATCTTAGCTAGGTTGTCTTCGTCGTCGGAGCGCTGCAGATAGAAGTCTGCACCGCCGTCGCCACCATCAATCATATCAGTAGGCCTATCGATTAGCCTGATGTTGATGTTCCTGGCGAAGAGGAAGCCGCAGACGAGCTCGCCTATGATACCTACCTTTTCATTCTCAACGGGATCGGTCTGAAATATCGGCACGTTGTCGGTGCTGGAACGCTTGAACTCCCGCCTCTCCAGGGCGTACTTATGCGCATCCTCAAGAAGCCAGTCAGGGACCTGGGTATAATACCAAGTGGTGTCTTTCCACGTTTTAAATTTGAGAGAGGGGGTGGGGGCGCTGGGTATAGAGGAGGCGATGTGGGAGATGGAGCCCGCCCCAACACCCGCATCAGCAGCATTGAGGTTCAATGCTCACTCACCTCCTGGCAGAAAAAAGAGTGGGCGCCAGAGGGCGAGAAGCCTCGTACAGCGAAGTCGGCGTGGGGGGTACCTCCAGCGCCCACGGAGGTAGTGGGGAGGGGTTTGGGGGGATGGGCAGCCCGAGCCTGCAAAGCTCCAGAAAAAGAGACTTTAGGGCTGCCATGGTGAGTGATGCCCGCGATTTCTTCGAGACGCTTGAGTCCTGCCTCGAGGAGCAAGTCACCCTTCACCGCGCGCCTGACCTCGTCACCATGCTTCTCCAAAAACACGCGCACAACCCTGCGGAAGAGCTCGTCCTCGTTCAATTGTCACTCACCTCCGCGGTGATCTCCAGCACCTCGCCGCTCGGCAGAATCTCGGTGATCTTGTGCCCCTTGGTGAGCTTCTGGACCTGCTCCCTGCTCAGTCTGAGCCTGAGAACCTGCTCCAGCGCCATCACCTGTCCCTCCGGTATGGATTCAGCCAGGGGTCGAACTCGTGCAAACCATAGTGTCTTCGAATGCCGCGCATCTTCAGCTTCAGCCACTTCGCCTCTGGATGCTGCTTGCCGAGCTTCTTGAAAAGCTCGCGTAGACCGCGCCTCCCGAGCTCGAAAATCTCGTCCTTGGTGAGGTAGCAGAGGTGCTCCCAACGCTTCAGTGTGAGTCCCGGAACTATTTCTTCCCCTGTATCGATGATGGCAAGAATCTCAGGCATGGCTCAGTCCACCTCCACTTTCTGCACCCTGTTGCCGGTGGCGTCGCTGATGTGGCGCGGTGGTTGAGCGGACTGTACGAGCATGCCATGCTTCTCAAGAAGGAGATGCCCAGCCTTCTCGAAGAAGTCCGGCCGGGACTTATAGTCCCCTTTTTCTACGAGCGCGTCAACGGCTTTTGCAAAGCCCTTCGAGAGAGTCAGTTTCACAATCTCACGCTCTGCCATACTTTCTCCTCCAGTAGTTCTAATAAAGTTCCTGATAAGTTCCTAATACGGGAATGGTATAAATACTTTACGGTTTGAAGTTCTAACTAAGTTCCAAAAAAGTGTAGTATATGGGGAATAATTCGAACCAGATTTCGCGGCTTTGAAATTCTAACTTTTGAGATTCCGGGACTGTGCAAAAATATTTAGAAAATCGGGAACCGTGACGTTAACTTTATAAGTAACCTTTTAGTTACTAATAAGGGCGTGAAAAAATGCCGCAGAAAACATATTTCATAAAGATTGGTGTTTCAGAAGAGACATACGAAAAAGTCCAGAAGTTGGTTGATAAAGGGAAGTATCCTACTAAAGCAGATGTCGTCCGGACCGCTCTAATCGAGTGGCTTAAGGAACAGGAACTAAAAACCACGTACAAAAAAGAGGGGGTGAGGGAGTAATAAAATTAAGGAATTTATTAGAGAATATAGGGGGTTTGAGAAATTGGGGCTGGTAAAATGCAAAGAATGTGGAGCGGAGATATCTTCAAAAGCCAAAGAGTGCCCTCACTGCGGGCATGATAACCGCAGCTGGTGGGGGAGAAGGCACATTGTGACGAAAGCTTTCATAGTGCTCTTTGGCTTGATGTTCGTAGCAGCATTGTTCGGAGGCGGCGAAGAAGGCTCTACATCAACAGGATCTGCAGCAACGCCTCCTCCAAAAGAGTACATAGATATAAGCTTCTATGAGTTTGATTCCCTCTTTGGAATGGAAGGCTCTCTGACGGATGCCCAGAAGAAGGTAGAATTTGAGAAATATAAAGGGAAGTATGTCAGGTGGACCTGCGAACTAGTGGATGTGTCAGAGTCTCTAATGATGTCATTGAGATGCAAGCCAGACACTTTCACGTCAGATATGAGTGTTAAACTTAGATCTGACCAGAAGGAAAAGGCTCTGGAGATTCCCAAAGGTGCCATGGTAACATTTGAGGCGAGGCTGAAGAGCTACGGGGAGTTGTTGGGTCATAGCGCAGACGATGGAGTAATAATAAGTTGGAGGTAGAAAAAATAAGCTCACACCCTGACGATCCAGCCATCGCGCACGATGTACTCCCCGGTGACTTCGCAGAGCTGCCTGAGAATGTCCTCAGCCTCTTCTTTGCTTTTCAGCCCGAGCGTCCACTTCAGCTCGTAAGCCATGCTGGTCCAGTTTGCCTTTCCCTCACGCGACAGAGTGGCATCAAGTTCGAGCTTGGCAATGCTGAGCCAACCTTCCAGCTTTGCAGGGTTTGCGACTTCTTCGACGGTGGCAGACTTCAGCTCGTGGATGAAGACTACCTTTCGCTGCCCTTCTTTGACTTCCACGCAATCTTTGATGCGCACATCCACCCAGCGCTCATGTCCTTCCCGATCAACAAACTTCGCAAGCATCTCGATTCCCCCAAGTGTCCAAAGGTAGGATATATGGAGTATTCCACACAAAAAGACCTAACCCGAGAGCGGCGAAAAAGTGAAGTGTCCTGTTGCGCAAATGTTTGCACTCTTGGAAAGGACGCTGACGATGCACATGCTGCCAAATCTCGGCCGTGGCCCTCTTTTCCTAAAACTCGGCCTTTTGTTGCAAACATTTTTGTTTTTTTTTTGATTCCCACTAACCATCGTGGATGAAAGGTATAAATACCCTCCCTGTCTATTCTACCCAAGGTGATAATCATGGGAGAAAACAAGAATGAACTGGCAGAAAAGGTAAAGGGCTGGCTGGAGAAAGAGGGCATACTTAAAGATGAGGTGGAAAATGAGAAGGCTGAGTTTCACTTTCTTGCTCAGTTCCCGAGGGGTTCGAAGTACATAAGTGAAGTGATAAAACCCAAGGATAGGGACTACATCATTGTGGGGAGCAGTATCCAGCTGGCGGAGGAGCACTATAAGGCTTTGCACTCGCTACCAAAAGCGGAGAAGAATGCACTTCTCTGGCAGTGGAGATTCGACCTCCTGTTCCGCGACGCGGAGTTCAGGATGGTGCCAAGCGCTCAGGAGCTTAAGGGTGTGGAATTTACAAAGGCTCTTTATGTGGAAGATGTTAACAGAAGCGCGCTCATAAACGCCCTAAGGGAGATATTCAAGTGCAAGCTCTACATAGTGTGGAGGGTTGCACAGCTAATGGGGAGGGAAGAATCAGAAGGACAGATTTACAGATGAAACTACCTCAAAATTTCCTTATTCTATTATAATTTAGGAGCCTTTTTCCAAATTATTATCCCCATTCCGCTTGCGAATAATAATCTCCATCTCCTTTTCATCATCTTTGACCTCAACCTCATGCCCCTCTTCAGCCATGTGCTTTGGCACGTTCTCTCTGGCGCAGGGCATGTCTACAAGCACGCGGAGTATCTCTCCTTCATCCAGCTTCTCCAAAGCCTTAAGCGTCTTAATAAGAGGCACAGGGCATGGTTCTCCGCGGAGGTCAAGCTCCTTCATGTGTGGCACCTGCCTTTAAAATACCTACCTCTGCATAGAAAATTCTTTCGTCAAAAGCGTGTTCTCAGCCTCTCCCATCAAGCAGGTTATCCAGCTTCTTCTTCAGTACCTCCTTTGGTATGGCACCTACCACACCGTCTACAAGCTCACCTTTGTGGAAGAATGCAAGGGTGGGCACCGAAAACACCTCGTAGCGTGCAGCAAGCTTCTCGTTCTCATCGATGTCCACCTTGACAAACTTCACCCTGCCTCTGTACTCCTCCGCCAGCTCACCAAGCGTCTTGGCAATAACAAAGCAAGGAGGGCACCACTCAGCATAGAAGTCCACAAGCACAGGTAGCTCCGAAGCAAGCACCTCTTCTTCGAAATTCCCGCTGCTCACCTTCGCGATTGTCATTTCTTCTCCCGTGTTAGAAGCTGAGCACAAAGTCGCTAACCATCACCACGTCGGTATAGAAGGTATCCGGGTCGGCAATGCCCACCCCTTCAATGAAATCTTCGTCTTTGAACTCGAAGATGTCTTTGTTCAGTGGGCAAGCGAGAAGCAGAGCACCTTCCATCTCCAGCATAGTGAGCATGTCCTCAGGCGTTGGGAGCGCGAGCTCCTCCATCTTTGCCATCACCGCCTTCTGAATCTCCTCTGGCTGGTCTGGCAGGCACTTTAGCTCGCGAATCTTCTCCTTGTGCACCACATTTATCCCCCGGGAACCGAAGAAAACAGTCACCTCAGCGCCAGAGCGTAGCAGGCTCAGCGCAGTCATAAGACCATTGAAAACCTGGCACAATTCATCGTGGAAAAGCAGCACAGTCACCTTTTTCTTTTCAGCCATCATTCTCACCCTACAATATATTATGATATGATGATATATAAACTTTTCCTAGAATTTCTCCCATGCCGATGCGATGAAAGCTCCAAAAGGTTTTAAAAACACTGAAAGCATAGGTTCAAGCCGAGCAGCGAGCCTCAGCAGTGGTGCTGGAAGGAACTCTGGAGCATGAACTGCACTCAGGTAATCTCTGCTGTCAATGAGCTTCATAAGCTGACCAGGGGTAAAAAAACGAGCGTCTCTGTAACTGCTTCGGCTGAAGCAGCCTCTTAATCTTTTTAAAATGGCGTAAACGCTGAGAGAATTCAGAACTCCGACTACTAGCTTGCCTTCCTCTTTCAAAACCCTTTTCGCCTCGCCAGCAGCTTTTTCAGGATTTTCAATGAAGTTCAGGGAGGTTACTGAAATCACTAAATCAAAGCTCTCGCTCTTGAAGGGCAAACTACAAGCATCTGCAAGAATAAAGGCAATTCCAGGATGCTTTCTTTTTGCAAAGGTTAGCATCTCCAGCGAGATGTCTATGCCTATAGCGTGAGCACCCTTCACGCTGAGCCATGATGTGAAGACACCTGTGCCGCAACCCACATCAAGTGTTAACTTTCCCTTGAGCGAGCTGGCAAGCTTTGAGAGTAGCCTCTTCTCTTGCTCAAGCGAATACATCCCGAAGGGGGTAGCATACCAAGCGTCGTAAGTAGGAGCGTGCATAATTTATCGTAATATCATAATCTGACAGGAAAAGTATTTATTGAATTTTGAACCATTTTTACCCATGCAGGCAAACGAAACCTGGCTTGAGCTCAAAGCCAAAACATTCAAGGTTTTCGCTGACCCTACAAGACTCAGGATTCTTGAGGTGCTTCGCGAGGGCGAGCTTAATGTCTCCTCCATCATGGAAAGGCTGGGACTGAAGCAGAGCACAGTTTCCCAGCATCTGCGCATGCTTAAGGAGTGTGGGGTTGTCGCCACTAGAAAAGAGGGCAGGGAAATCTACTACAGCCTGAAGAACAAGAAGGTGACAAAAATCCTCGATGAGGGCGATGAGCTTCTTGCGCAGACCATAGAAGAGCTAACCTCCTGTGTCTGCCCCTAACCGCGCTTCTGGTATAGAAGGTCAAGCTCTGCATCTATCTCTTCGATAACCCTCCTCCCAACTTCCTCGCCTATTAGCCCGCGCACAACCGCGTCGCGCACGGCGCTCTTTTTGGCTTCAAGGCTGCGGCGAAGCGCAGCGAAGCGCTCCTCTTTTTGAATAATCCCATCTTCATCCACAAGCGCAGCTATCTCCCTCGAAAGCTTCTTGGAAGCGTCCTCGAGCTCAGAAATCAGCTCCTCAGCGATTTTCTGTGAAATCTCTCCCTTCTCCAGCATGCTCTCAATCTCTTTGCGTGCTGCCTTAACTGCAATAGCTCGCGCAAGCTTTTCCTCGTACACAAGGCGCTTCTCGTGCTTTCTCACCAGTGACGAGCGACGTACAAAGAATTCGATGCTCAGACCCTGAAACACAAGGGAGAAGAGCACCACCCCAAAGGTCAGGCTTGCTAAAAACTCGCGCATTGGAAAGTCCTTCTCCAGACCCAGAGCCAGAGCTACAGGTATGGTGCCGTGTAGTCCACCCCAGAAAATAACGTGCTGCCAGAGCAGGGGAATTTTCGACCTCAGCTTTAAGTTAAGGATATTGAGGAGGGGATACACCGCCAAGGCTCTGGCAACGAGCACCACGGCTATGGTGATGATTACCTCTCTCGCGTAGCTGAGAAGCTTCTCGGGGTGGATGTCTAAGCCAATGAGCAGGAAGATTAGCGAGTTTACAATGAAAACTGCAAAGTCCCAGAAGGTTATTAGCGCAAGCCTCGTAGAGGGCGACATGGAAAAGAGCCTGCCATAATTGCCGATTACCAAACCCGAGGCGACCACCGCTATTACGCCGGAGGTGTGGAAATGCTCAGCGATGATGAAGCTGGAGAAGGCAAGTATAAGCGTTATTGTGACCTCTATGAGGTGGTCGTCGATGTAGGCAAGCACCTTGTAGGCTGTATAGCCCAAGAGAAAGCCCACAGCAGCCCCACCGGCGCACACTAAGAGGAACTTCGCCACACCCTGCGCTACCTCAAGCTCACCGCTTCGTAGCATTTCAAGAATTATAGCGAAGATAACCACGCCCGTGCCGTCGTTGAATATGCTCTCCCCTTCAACTATGGTAGATAGCCTCTTGGGCACGCCGAGGGATTTGAAGGTGGCGAGCACAGACACAGGGTCGGTGGGCGTAATCATTGCACCGAAAAGAAGGGCAAGAGGCAGAGGGAGTTCAAGCAGCAGATGAAGAAGGTAGCCCACCAGAGCTACTGAAATTACAACGCCAGCAACCGCGAGCGCCGCGATTGGTTTAAGATTCCTGCGCAGGTGGGCAAGGTCCATGTTTACTGCGCCCTCAAAGAGAAGCGGAGGGAGCACGAGGTAGAAGATTATCTCCTCACTGAGCGGAATTTCAGGAAATATCCTCAGGCTGCCCACAAGTAAACCAACAAGCACAAGGGCGATTGTGTAGGGTAGGCGAATGTACTTCACAGCAACAGCGACAACGCTTGCTATGAGAAGCAGTGAAATTAACTCCGAGACCTCAAAAGCGACCTCCTGCATGGATGTGCATCTCCTGTCTCGCTTAAAATTCTTTTCATCCCTCTCTTATCATTATGAAAATATGAACAGTTTAATATTAACTGAGGATGAAAAGATAAACTATATATGTTACATATTAATACAATTTAAGGCAAATGTATTACTGAGGTTTTAATTATGAATGGTGATATGCTGCTACCCCTTATCGCTCTTACGGTTGGAATCAAACATGGCGTGGACTGGGACCACATAGCTGCAATTATGGACATAACCAGCACTCAGCAAAGCAGGCGAAAGGGGATTTTTCTGAGCTTCCTGTATGCCGTTGGGCACGCGAGCGTTGTGGCTGCGCTTGCCCTTGGAGCGCTGATGATCGGACTCTCAATTCCAGAGGGCCTAGACAGCATTATGGAAAAGGTGGTGGGCATCACCCTCCTCCTGCTGGGCTTCTACGTTCTCTATTCCTTTCACAGGCATAGAGGGGAAGAGTTTCGAATTATGCCGCGATGGGCTATTCTTGCCAACGCGGTGCTCAGGGCTTATGACTGGAGCATGGCTAAGCTGAGAAATGCACCTATGAAGCAGCGCAGCATGTGGAAAGGCGGATACGGTAATACCTCGGCCTACGTTATAGGCATGATCCATGGTATAGGTGCTGAGACGCCTACGCAGGTGATCCTGTTTGCCCTCACCCTCGGCACGGGCGCTGCCGCGGGTAAGGATACCGCCGCCCTTTTAATACTCTTCTTCGTTTCCGGACTAATAATTACAAATACGGCGATGGGTGTTCTCGGGGCGTATGGAATAGCTACTTCTGCGAATAGGGCGAGGCTTTATAGGGGCGTGGCGCTGGTAATAGGTATCTTCAGCATTGTGCTTGGAGCTGTCTTCCTCTTTGGTGGCGCCGCCTTTCTGCCAGACCTTCAGGCGCTGATTTAAAGGAGGGGCAAGTTTATATTTTACGCAGATAAATAGGCAGAAAGGTGTAGCCATGGTACTGGTAAAGCCGTTCAGAGGAGTGCGCTATAACCTTGCGAAGGAGGATATCTCACGGGTGGTAACCCCGCCCTACGACGTTATAAGCGACGAAGAGCGAGAGCGCTACTACGCTGCCCACGAGTACAACATTATTCGCCTGGATTACAACAAAGCCGAGGGCGAGGAGAAATACCGCGAGGCTGCGAGGCTTTACAGGCGCTGGAAGGAATCGGAGATCCTCATCCAGGACGAAGAGCCCTCACTGTACTACTGTCGCCAGGACTATAAGGTGAAGGGGGAGAAAAAGGCTCTACGAGGGTTGATTGCGCTGGTCAGGTTAAGCGAGTATAGCGAGGGGGAGGTTCTGCCTCACGAAGAGACTCTCAGTTCACCCAAGGAAGACCGCCTTGCTCTGCTGCGCCATACAAAGGCGAACTTCAGCCAGATTTATGGCCTCTATGAAGATAAGGAAGCGAAGGTGACTAAGATAGTTGAAGAGGCGCTTGAAGAGCCACTTGTGGACTTTTTCGACGACACCGGTAAAAGGCACCGCCTCTGGCGAATATGCGATGAGAAGGTGATAGAAGCTGTTACGCAGGCTTTTCTTGAAAAGAGGATTTACATAGCAGATGGGCATCACAGATACGAGACCGCTCTCGCCTACCGCGATGAGATGCGCCGGCTTACAGGCAAAACCTCCGGCGAGGAGCCCTTTGATTATACCATGATGTTTCTGGCAAATATGTACGATGAGGGAGTTACCATCTTACCCGCACACCGTGCGATTAAACATGAGTTTTCCATGGAAGAGTTTCTGGATAAGGCGAGGGAGTACTTCGATATTCAGAGCTTTGGTAAGGATAAGGAGGTGTTCTTCCGCTTTTTATATAGAAATAGCAGGAATTTTGGATTTTACCGCGGCGAATTTTACGGCCTTGTTCTGAGAGACTATGAGGTTATGGATAGATTGCTTCAGCACAAATCTCAGGTGCTCCGCAGGCTAAGCGTGAGTGTACTCCATTCCCTCATTCTGGAGAGAATTCTGGGATTCCGTAGCAGCGAGGGCAACATAGCCTACATCATCGACGAAGAGGAAGCGATTGCAGGAGTAACGAGAGGGGAATTTACGGCCGCCTTCTTTTTGAACCCTACGCGCGTTGAAGAAATCCGCGAAGTTGCTCTTGCCGGAGAAAAAATGCCAGGCAAAGCGACCTACTTCTACCCGAAGCTCCTTACGGGGCTGGTGATATACGATATGGAGGAGTAGCATGCACGTAGGCGAGGCATGCTACGCTTGCTTGGTAGAGCAGAGTAGGCGTGTTTTAAGGCAATGCAGGCTGAGCAAAGAGAAAGAAGAGGAGATAATGAGGGCGGTGGAAGAGTTCCTTGCTGAGAACTACACAGGCAACGCTATACCTGCGCTTCTGGGTACTGGGCTTCACAGACTGCTAAAGAGCTTGACAGGCTGCGCAGACCCATTCCGGGAAGCAAAGGCACGCTCCAATGCCCTTGCTCAGGCTCTAATACCTATGGCAAGGAGGATTATAGAGAGTGCTGAAGACAGGCTCGAAGCTACTGTCAAGGTAGCCCTAGCTGGGAATCTGCTTGACTTTGGTGTTTATGGGGCAGAGGCGAGTGCAGAAATGCTCAGCAGAGCGCTGGAAGAGAAGCTTGCCATCAACCACATCCAAGCCTTTAGGCGCCTTATTGAGAGCAGCAGACGCGTGCTCTATCTGCTCGACAATGCCGGCGAGATTGCGCTGGACAGGCTTCTCATAGAGGAGCTCAAGAGGCATGGGCTTGAGGTCATAGCCGTGGTGAAGTCTGCGCCGATAATCAACGACGCCACCATTGAGGATGCGCAGCAGGTTGAGCTTACGCACACGTGCAGGGTTATAACCTCAGGCAGCGATGTGGTTGGCGTAGATTTTAAAGAAGCCTCAGAAGAGCTTCTGAGAGAGTTTGATAAGGCCGACTTTATAATCGCCAAGGGGCAAGGGCACTTTGAAACGTTGGATGAGTACACAGAAAAACCGGTGGTTTTCCTGCTCAAAGCTAAATGTAAGAGCGTTGCAGAACAGCTTCGCGTGCCTCAGGGGGGCAGCGTTGTGCTGGTGAGGAATTTTGAGTAAGATGGATGTGCTCTTTGTATGCGTGGGCAACTCCGCTAGGTCGTAAATGGCAAAGGGATTTTTCAACACTTTTACTAAGAACGTCAGAGCGGAAAGCGCTGGCACAGAGCCGGCGCAAAGGTGAGCAGCAAGGCGAATAATAACCATGGGCTGCTTATCGCGGGAGTCTTGTCCAGCGTTTCTCTTAAGCAGCGGGAAGGTCGAAGATTGGGCGCTGCCCGACCCGAAGGGCAAAAGCATAGAGGAGTTCAGAAAGGTGTGTGATGGGATTAAGGCGAAGGTGTTGAAGCTAATCGAAGAAATGGAGGCTTAAGTGACAATTTTGAGCGCATTGCAGATTTGGCATGTGCTTTTGTTTTTTGGAAAATAGCGCTGAGGCACGCCCTCACAAAACATCCTTCTTCGCCAGGTCGCGCAGCCTCTCCACGCCTCTCACTTCTTCTATAACCTTAACCACCGCCTTGGGGACAAGCTCTTCCCAAGGCTCTCCCTCAAGCATTCTTCGCCGAATTTCTGTACCTGAATACTCGCGGCGGTTGAATAGCGGCGGCGTCGCAACCTCCTTGCCCGCTTCCTTAAATAGTCGCTTCACTAGGGGGTTGCCGGAGTAAACCTTATCGAAAGGCGGGGTTAGGCTCTTAACGTGGCTCACCCAGAGGGAGTTGTTGTCGATGTCGTTAATGGGTATTATGTAGTAGTTCTTGTGAATGCCATTCTCGTATAGGCTTCGGGAAATCATCATCAAGCGCTCGCCTGCTGTAAAGGGGTTCTCCAGGCTATGGCTCTTCTGAGCGCTGCCGATGCCTATGATTATCTCATCCACTTCTTTCGCAATCTCCTTAATTACATAAATGTGACCCAGATGGAAGGGCTGAAACCTGCCAATCAGCAAACCGCGCATATCTCCACCTTTTCTCCACCTTTTAAGCTGAGCCTTTCAGATGCGTTACCCTGGTTTACGGCTATCTCAAGATGCCCCTCGCTTCCCACAAGCGCAAGGAGTTCACCTCTCCTAGCGAAGCCGTAGCTTTCTAAGAAGGGCATCTCCAGCTCTCTGCCGCCAATCCTTACGCGAATCCTATCGCCATAATTAATTTTTGCTTTTCTGAGCAGGGGCTCCTCTATGTTTGTTATCACATTGCCAAAGGCATCTACGCACAGAACCTCGCCGACTATAGCCTTGCCATGCAGCTTAGCTTCTTCAATGGGCAGCCTTACGATTTCTTCTATCTCATCACCAAAGCTAGCTATGTCTTCCCCCTTGGCGAGTCTTGCAGCTACAGGGGCGAACACATCTCTTCCGTGAAAGGTTTTTGACCTGGCTTTAAGCCTGAGCTCAACCGCCCGCTCAATCCCGCGAACAAAGGTAAAAACACCGTTGTCGGGACCAACGTAGTAGTAATCCTCGGTTTCAATCACTATGCCCCGCCTAGAAGTGCCCACGCCGGGATCAACAACCACGAGATGAACGCTACCCTTCGGGAAGTAGGGGGTAACGCTCTTCACCACGTAGGCAGCATGGCGAATGTCGAAGCTCCTTATCCCATGTGTTATGTCCACTACCCTCGCCTCAGGGGCAATTGAGAGGATAACTCCCTTCATCGCTCCCACATACTCGCTGGCGCCGAAGTCTGTGGTTAGAGTGATTATCATATCCCTATCTTTCCCCTGCTCGCCCACAGGAGGAGCACCAAGCCAGAGGTGAAGTACTTGTTCATTATAAGCCTCTTAACCCGCTTCCTCCGTGAAAGCCTCTGCTTGTTCTCTATCCTCTCCAGCCCCTGAAGAAGCTTTGCAACATGGGTATCCCACGAGTAGGTAAGCATAGTCTGGCGGGCATTTTTCGCGAGCCTGCGCCTCAGCGTCTCATTGCTAAGCAGGAGGAGTATCTTCTCTGCAACCTCCCTCTCGTTCAGCGGGTTGCCCACGAATAGGCAGTTCTCACCCTCGCGGTAGTAGCTGCCCTCCCCATGGTCGCGGGACACCACAAGCGCAAGCTCGCATGCCATCGCCTCCATGGCTACGAAAGCCTGAGCCTCATGCAGCGAGGGGAAGACAAATATGTCGCCCATGGCGTAATAGCTCGGCGCATCTTCCCACTCCACCCAGCCGGTGAAGATTACCTTGGCATGAGGTGCCACCTTTGCCGCAAGCTTCTGGTACTCCTCCAGCCTCGCGCCCCCGCCAGCGAACACGAAGTAGGTATCTGGCTCTTCCTCAACCACATGGGGTATCGCCTTAATTATAGTCTCCACATTCTTTTCATGGGACATCCTTCCAAGATAGAGCACCACTTTGGCTTCGCGAGGTATGCCATAGCGCTTCCTCATAGCCTCGCCGTTAAGCGGCTTGAAGCGCGTGGTATCTATCGCAAAGGGGGCAAAGATTATCTTTTCCTCTGGTATGCCTAAACGAAGGAGCTTGTTTTTGAAGCGTGAGGTTGCAACAAAGAAGAGGTCCACTTTGCTGTAGTACCTCTTCACAATTATGTCGATCATGCTCCTGAACTTGCCCTCTGGCACGAAGCGACGACTATCCAGCTTGAATGCCTTAGCGAGCATCGTCGCCTCGTCATGGTGGCAGAAGACCGCAATAGGCTTGCCCATGGCGCTTGCTATGGTAATCGCCGCCGCTCCCAGAGGCGCGAGGTCGTTCACCAGCACAACATCGCTGCGCCTTATCGCCGTCGCCAGCTTAGCGTTGGGCAGCGCGGGGTAGTAGTTCGCCAGCTCGAGGGGTATGTAAGGGGTGAGCACCACCTCTACCTCGCGGAAGGTGCTCTTATCATCTGAAAAGTGGGGGGCTATGAGGGTAACATCATAGTGCTCCTTAAGCATGGGCAGCACGCTGCGAAGGAAAGTAATAACCCCATCCTTTTTCGGCGGGTAGGTGTCTGCGACAACACACAGGCGCTTCTTCATCATCTCACATCCTCAAAATCTCTGTTTGTAGTGCCTGTGAGGAGCATGGAGAGATAATTAACACTATGATGCCAGAAGAATTTCAAGTAACCCTTTCTCAACCTCCTCGAAGAGGTGTATACCACCATATCCCTTATAAACTTTATCTCTCCTAATTTGCTAAGTCTCCTTGAGAGGTCTACATCCTCAGCGCTTTTGAGCCTTAGGTTAAATCCCCCAACCTTCTCGAGGGCATCTCTTTTTACGGCGAAGTTCTGCCCTGAGAAGTGGGGCATTCCGAGGAAGTGATTGAACAGAAGGAAGGATGTAAAGCCATATTTTGCGAGGAGCTTTTCATGACGGAGACCGTCGCTTAAATAAACTGGACCGTAGGCTGCTATCGCTTTGCTTTGCAGCGCCTTTGTGATTGTCTCAGCCCAGGTGGAGGGCACTATGGTATCGGCGTCTGTAAAGGCCACAACATCTCCGGAAGCTTCTCTCCACCCGCGCTCCCGTGCAAAGGCAACACCCTTCCTCTCCTCTCTAATAACAATGTCTGCGTACCTCTCAGCGATTTCCCCCGTGGCATCGCTGCTCGCGTTGTCTACAACCACAAGTTCAAAGTCTATGCTCTGGTTGCGAAGCGCACGTAGGCAGCTTTCAATGTACTTCTCTTCGTTGTACGCAGGAACAACTACCGAAAGCTTCATCATGAATATGGGAGATAAAGACAGGTATTAAACTTATCGCTGAAAAATTACAAAATTTCGGCAAGCACCCTTATAAGGCAGCTCTGAGTAACCAGGCCCACGAGTTTCTTTCCTTCCACCACTGGCAGGCGCTGCAAACCCGTGTCTCGCATCATCTCCGCAATTTTCTTTACGGGCGTATCAGGTGTAATTGCAACCACCCTAGTACTCATTATGTCTCTAACCCTAAGTTGTTCAGCGGTGTTGCCGGCGAGGATTAAATCGCGGTGGGTTATCATGCCCAGAAGCTCGCCCTCATCGCTTACCACGGGCAAGCCGCCTATCCCGCGAACTGTCATCTCCAGCAGCGCTCTAGATACGGAATCACTGGGTGAGATTATTACAGGCTCTGGAATCATTATCTCCCTAGCGGTGAGTTTCTTCATGTTCACACCTGCGCAAGGATTATATTTAGCTGCGGGATATAAAACTTTAGAGGTGGTATTTTGCTTGAGCCGAAGACAGAGATTAGAATGGTGGGGCACATTCTAGAAAAAGGGGTGATTTTTGAGCTGGAGAAGGCGCTTCGCGATGTTGATGTTGAAGTAATGCACGTGGAGGTTAGTTTCGCTGCGCTTAAGGCGGGGATAGAGGAGAAGATGCCATCCATAATGCGGTTTTATCTCGTTGGCCCGAAGGAAGAACGCGAGAAAGCTCTGGAGACTGTTAAGAAGCTGGCAGAGGATACAGGTTGCAGAATAGACCACATTGCAGAGAGAACATGAGAAGGGAGGTTGCACTTTTAATGAAGGCCCAGGTTACTCTTACCTCGGCGGAAGCTAAGCGGCTTGTTGCAAGGGCGGTGGCGGCGCATCCGAAGGTGAAGAGGGCACTCAAGGAAGGGATAGTTGCAATAGGGCTTGGCACGACTAATGCCTATGTTATCGAGGAACTTCTGGGAGAGAGAGTGGAAAAGGGGCGCTACCTCGCGGGCTTTGTGGATGCGCACGGAACCTGCGTGGTGCCCAAAGCTATGCGCCTTAAAGAGGTGGTCCTTGAGAGAGGAAGGAGGGTGAAGGAGAGCATCGACGCTGTTGTAAAGAGGATGAAGCCGGGGGATGTGCTCATAAAGGGCGCCAACGCAGTGGATGCGAGAGGCATCGCAGGGGTTATGCTCGCCAGCGACGTGGGCGGTACAATAGCAAGCATCTACGGCATCGCCAAGGCGAGAGGTATTGATATCATCATTCCAGTTACGCTGGAGAAGCTCGTACCGGGTTCGCTGGATGAGGTTTCAAAAGAGGCAGGAATTAGCGTTATCTCCCGCTCCACAGGCATACCTGTGGGCATATTTCCCGTCGCCGGAGAGGTTATTACGGAGATAGAAGCTTTTAAGATGCTCTTTGGGGTAGAGGCTTGCGTGCTCGGGGCTGGTGGACTTGGGGGTGGTGAAGGCTCGAGAACATTCCTGCTGAAGGGCAAGGATGATAAAGTAGAAGAAGCCTTCAGGACTGTAAAGGCTATTAAGGGAGAGAGTGCCGTGACGCCTGCACGGGGAAAGTGCAGCGAGTGTGAATACTCACAGTGTCCGCGCGCTGGGAGATAGTTTCAGATTTGCGACAATTTATGTCTCAACCTCCCTCAGTAGCTTTTCTACGAGCTCTCTGACCTTTCTCTCAATTTCTTTCTCACTAATACCTGTCTTCCAGATTTCATCCGCATTTTTAAACTCATCAAAGCCAACCACATAGTCTGCACCGGCGAGCAGCTCTGCCAATCTCCTGTTCTGGGTGCTGACCACACTTGCGTGCATGTTCTCTGGAGAGAGTTTATTAAAGATGCTGGCAGCATTTTTTGCCTGCTTTATATCTGTGGCTACAAAGAGCACCCTCTTGGTAGAACTCAGACTGTGATATACAGAGATTGCCCTGGGCATGCCGTGCTTTATTGCGAATCTGCCTATGTCTATCTCGCCGTGGTCAATGAACCTGAGCTTGAGTCTGATGGACTCCTCATTGAACTCTATTATGTTGTAGTTGTTGTCCGGCATGAGCACCTTATAAGAGCTTAAAGTGCCTGCGTGGATTATGTGGGTTCTGAGTAGCTTTGTTGAGTATGGTACATGCCTGTGCCCTGACAGGACAACTCCACCGTGACAGTGGAACATCAGGCTCTCCACAATCTCACCTGCATCTATCAGCACATTTCTATTTCTCCCTGTATGGGGCACCGGTATGACGTGGTGGTGGAGCACCAGCATGTTTATGCAGCTATTTCTGAACTTTTTCTCCACCCAGTGCATCTGCTCCTCGCCGATATAGCCCTCGTCAGAGTCGGGCAGGGTGGAGTTCACCCCGACGATAATCATGTCGTCCAGCTTTATGGACTTCTTGACATCGCCAAAGTAAAGCCTGAAGTATTTCAGCCCGTCATTTCTTGCGTCGTGATTCCCGGGTATCACAAAAAGCTCCGCTTTAATATCGCCCAGTGCCTCATAGGCATCTCTGAATTCCCTGTGAATCCCCCAGGTTGTGATATCGCCACTCACAATCACAAGCTCTGGCTCAAGGGCGTTTATCTGCTTCACAGCCCTCTTAAATTTGTCCGGCTTGAGTTCATCTCCAAAGTGGATGTCAGAAATGTGCACAATTCTCAAAGGTTCCATTTTATCTCCTCAAAGACTGGAAATACACCGCCCAACGCAACGAAAAGGTGGAGCTCAAGAGATAATATTCTGCAATTAGTGGATTGTTTCACGGTTCAGCCTCCTAGAGTCATTAGTTCCGTGGGACGGTTTAAGTGGACCCCATCACCCAATAAGTAACGAAAATAAATAACAGCATAAATCTTTTTCATGCAATTTCCATTTTCTTTGAAAATCTGCAATTTTGAGGCGCTCAGGATTGGCACTAGAATGACCTTTTTGTCTGGCGGTGTCGCGATAGGTTTATCTTCTCTGAAGTGGAAAGATATTAAGAATGGACGAAGTTCTAATACTTGGCGCGGGCACAGGGGGATTAATCCTCGCAAATAAGCTGGCAAAGTTAGTGGGAGAGGAGGTAAGGATAACCCTGGTTGACAGAAGTACGAAGCACGTGTACCAGCCTGGGTTTACCTTAATACCCTTTGGAATATACTCTGTGCAGGGCTGTACCAAGCCCGTGGCTAATTTCCTGCCAAAGGATGTGGAGCTATTCCGGGGCGAGGTGGAGAAAATCGACCCTGATAAAAAGGAAGTCACCGCCGGAGGCAGAGTTCTGAGTTACGACTGGCTTGTGATTGCCACTGGATGCAGACCTGCCTTTGAGGAGGTTGAGGGTCTCCACGGGGCGCTGTACGAGCATGTGCACGAGTTCTACACCCTCAGGGGTGCGAAGAGGCTCAGGCGGGTGCTTCGCGGCTTCACCTCGGGCAAGCTCGTGATCAGCGTTGCAGATATGCCCATAAAGTGCCCCGGGGCGCCGCTCAGCTTCGCCTTTCTTGCGGATGAGTTTTTCCGCCGCCGCGGCCTTCGCAAAGAGGTGGAGATAATACTCACCACCAGCTTGCCTGAGGCTTTTTCCAAGCCTGAGGTGGCGAAAACCCTGGAAGCGCTGGCAGAGGAGAGAGGAATTGAGATAGTTCCCAACTTTCCCCTAGCGGAGGTGGACTCTGCCTCAAAGCGAATAAGGAGCCCCACAGGGGAGGAGATCCCCTATGACCTGCTCGTAGTGGTGCCTCCCCACATGGGCTCAGAGGCAATAATAAGCTCGGGGATGGGCGACGCCATGGGCTATGTTGGCGTAGATAAGCACCACCTCAACGCTATAGATTTCGAGGACACCTATGCTCTGGGCGATGCTGCAAACCTGCCAACCTCGAAGGCGGCGTCGAGTACGCACTTCCAGGCGGGGGTTGTGGCGAAGAACCTGGCTGAGGATATAGCAGGCTCCGGTATAAAGACAAAGTACGGCGGTGAGGCTTTCTGCTTCATACTCACCGGTTTCAGCGAGGCTATGGTGGTGGGCTTCGATTATGAGAGGAAGCTCTACCATGGCAGAGTACCATTACCACTGCTCGGCCCCCTCTCTCTGAACAAAGTAACAAAAGGGAACCACATTGCCAAGCTCCTCTCCAGGTGGTTCTACTGGCACCTGTGGCTTCGTGGAGAAGATTTTCCGTATGCAGGAGGTGCAGAGTGATGCAGAGGAAAGAACCAAACTTCGAGGCGCTTACGGTGCTGGATGAAGCTCTGTCGTCGCTTGAAGAGGAGGAGCGGGAGGCGCTTGTGAGGCTTATTCGTAAGGTGGCGCAGAACGCTGACGACTTAAGCCGGGCGCTGGACTACGTCTTAGCCTGCGTTGACCTCGCAGAGGAGCTTAAGCCCATAATTAAGGAGTCCTACGTTGAGCTAAGCTCTCTACTCTCGCTGGCTGAGGATGTTGATTTCAGCGAAGTTATGGAGCAGATTAAAGCCTACCTCGATGCTGGAGAAGATTAATCTTCTTCGCGGTAGGTGTAGACCACGCTCGAACCCTCTCTGCTCTCTATCCGGATTGTGGTGTAGCTGTAGATGGGGGAGTCGAATTTTCCCACCGCCACCTCTCCCGGTGCAATTGATGGCGGTGTGAAGGTAGCGCTGGGCGTTGAGGTCAGCATGCTTGCAGTGTTATTCCCGGTGTTTTTCACAACCACGTGGGTGCTGTTCGCAGAGACCACTTCGAGGGTGGTCTTAAGTTTGGTCTTTGTTCCCTCCTCCACGGCGTACATTATCACCGTCGAGGCAAGAGCGTAGATAAAAATCAGAACAAGCACGGCGCTGCCTTTCATGGTATGAAAGGACTTCTTCCAGGATTTATTTCTTGTCTTTCAGCATATGAAACATATCTGTGAAAATAAACTATATAATTGCTTCTTCTTTAGCTACCTTATATAATGGGGTCGAGGGTAATCTATATTTTGGTAGCCTATATTGCAGCTGTGGGAACGTTACACGCAGCCATGCCTGGGTTTATACTCAGGGAGGGTTTTCCGGTACTTCTTGGCACAGACTTCACTTCCCTCGACGCAGTGGACTATGACTGCGGTTCGCGGTACAAGGTGCTTATGGCGAGTACCACAACCAAGGTAATGTTCTTTGATTCAAAGGGCGAAGAGCTTGGAAGCTATACCTTCAGTGCGCCCGTGCATTCATTAACTGCCCTGAAGACTGGTATCACGGGCTGCAGCGGCGTCGCTGGCGTATGGAACGGCAAAGTGTATGCTTTTTTCATGCCCAAGGGTGAGAAGAGGATAGATTCCTACGGCAAGAAGTGGGAATTCTACATAGGTGAGCGCATCTATACTCTTGCCACCGCAGACTTTGACGGCGATGGTTACGAGGACATGCTTCTCGTTGGTACGGGCAGCCACATCGATAAGAGCTTCGGCAACCTCTACGCCCTGCCGGTGCAGAGCTATCCGAGCAATTATACATGGAAGTATGCTGTCTCGAGCAAGGTGAAGAGCATCACCACCCTTGATTTAATGGGAGACATGCTGCGCAACGATGTGGCGGTGGGTTATGGCAAGCGCGTGGATGTGCTGGATTTCAACGCCTCGCTGGTGTGGAGTTATGAAGCCAGTGCCCAGGTTAATGCCCTTGCCCCGGCAGACTTCGATGGCGACGGAGCACTGGACGACCTCGTGATTGGGGCGGGAAGCGAAGTTATAGGTGTGGACTCCCATAAGCAGGAGGTGTGGCGCCTCGACCTGGGCGAAGAGGTTGTAGCAATAGCGCCGGTGGATAGGGACGGCAACGGTGTTATAGACTACCACCTCGTCGCAGCAGGTAAAAAAATATACGCTGTTAAGGAGGGCGCACTGAGCTGGGAGTTTGACACCTCGGTAGAGATAGACGCACTTACCCTAGCGGATTTCGACGGCGATGGCATTCGCGAGGATGTGGCGCTTATCTCCGGCAATGCTCTCTTCGCGTACGACCGTGCATTGCTGTACCTGCCTGCGCTCATCATTAATAAAAGCGCAAGCGTGGTTAATGAGAGCGTCAACGTAACGCTGATGGTGAAGAACACTGGTGACGGCATCGCAAGGGATGTGAAGCTTTTTGATTATATACCCAAAGGCTGGGAGGTGCTGGCAGGGAAAACCTCCTGGCGGGGTGACCTTAGCCCTGGGAAAAAGGTTGCAATCTCCTACCTCCTCATGCCACTCTTGCCCGGGAACCACACCCTGCCGGGGGCGGAGGCAAGCTACTATGACAAGTACGGCAGAAGCTACAGGGTAAACAGCTCCAGCGTGGAGCTGAGCATACCTGAGAAAAAAGCGGAGCCGCAGGAGGAGAATAAAACAAGCGCAGAGGAGAGCCCGCCGCCTGTGCTGATAGTTGACAGGGACTTTGAGGGCAACTTCACAAAGGGTGGAAACGTGACAATTAATGTGCTCCTGCGCAACATCGGCGGAAGCACAGCATTTGTCAGCTTTGAAATGGCTGTGCCGGAGGGTGTGGAGCTGGACAGAAGCATGTGGGAGGGTGAGGTGAAAAAAGAGGAGGTGAAGGTCATCAGCTTCACCCTTCTGGAGAGGAACCTCACATCCAGCGTAAAGGAGATAGCGCTTCCAGCGATGGATGTGATATACCGCGATGAAAGCGGCGCCACCTACACCACATCAACCGGAGAGTTAATTATACCTGTTAATATCAGCGAAGAGGGCTTGTTGAAGAAGCTCAGGAGGAAGCTGAAGTTCCTGCCTCTTTTATTGCTGCCCCTCCCGCTTGCGTTTGTACTCCACAGGAAGGGGAAGCTGAATGTTAGAATACCCCTCTCAAAAAATCTGAAAATTCCTGGAAAAATCTCGCCGAAAATCCCTGGTAGAGGCAGTGGTTCCTCTATACCCTCTGAGGAGCTAGAACAGCTTGAAAAAGCATTCGTAAAGGCTTACATTGAATACCAGAGGCGCGGCGAGAGACCCACCTATGGGGACATGATGGAAAAGCTGGGCGTAGACTTAGAGACCGTGAAGGAGATTGTTGAGAGGGTAAAAAGGTCTGGGAAGTACACACTACAGTGAGGAGGCTATTAGCACGCTATTGTAAATCACCACTCCAGCGCCCAGGGCGGTGAGCACCGGAGGCGCTATTCTGGGATAGATGTACAGCGAGGCTCTCGCGAGGGTTGCGTAGACAGCTATCTTAAACGCAAAGAAGTAAAACCAGCCCCTCTCTATGAGGGTTCTCATAAGGATGTTGCCCTCAATTAAGCCAAACAGATTAACTCCAAGGTAGGTGAGCACCCCATCAACTATGCCGAGAAGTATAAAAGATGCTAAAGCAAGCCGCTGCGTATTCATTCTCTCTGCCTCCGGGGAATCATTTTTCGATTCTCGAAATATAAATCGAAACTCTAACGTCGCATACAGTACTCGTTTCGACTGCAGAAAAAAAATGTTTATTAACCCTGCAGGGGTTATACCGTAGTAATGGAGGGGACAAAATATCTTGAGATAGGTCTGAAAACAGACGAATTGCACAGAAGAATAGGAAAAGGCATACCAACTGGCTCTTTCATGGTGATAGAAGGCGAAAACGCCTCTGGAAAGAGTATTTTAGCCCAGAGACTGCTCTACGGATTCCTGAAAAACGGTAACAGCGTTACGTATATCTCCTCGGAGCTCACAACGCAGGACTTTCTGGAGCAGATGGCTTCTCTGGGCTACAACGTGGCGAGCTACCTCACTGAGAAGAAGCTGCTCTTCGTGCCTGTTTTCCCGAGGATAGGTAGGGTGGTGCCGAGAAAGGACTTCATATACCGCCTCATGCGGGCAGAGGCTCTGTTCCGTAACCAGGCGGTTGTTATAGACACCCTGGATTCGCTCATAATAGACAAGCTCACAAAGAAGGACATATTCAGCCTAGTTTCCTTCATAAAGAAGGTAATCAACATGAACAAGACCATAATCGTCACAGTTTCGCCCAGCAATATGGACGAGGAGGTGCTCAAGACACTGCGCTCAATCTCAGACATCTACTTTACCATCAAGATGAGGGAGGTTGGGGGCAGCATAAAGCGGGTAATAAATGTGTATCGCTTCCGCGGAGCGTCGATGACAGTCGCCGATACCATAGGCTTCAGGGTGGAGCCAAAGGTTGGCTTCGTGATAGAAATCTCCTCGGTTGCATAGGAGCAGAGCCATGGAAGACGCCAAAGCGTACGCCCGTGCATTAGAGAGGAATCCCCACCTCAGGGAGTATATACAGGATTTTGTGAAGAAGGGCAACCCCAAGCCAGAGTTTCACGTGAGTCTGAGCAGGGACATGCGGGACATGGAAGAGGTCAACCTCATTTACCCTGTGGGCGACCCCATATTTGTGCACATCCTGCGCACGCCCAAGGAGGCGCGCTACATTGCGATAGAGCCTGTGTTCACCTCTGCGCTGAGGGAGAAGTACTATCGCATTTTGGACAGGATGCTGGAAATTGTGCCCTATCAGCTCGAACCTCAAGGGCCAAGAGAGTTCAAGCTCATGATAGACCGCATGCTCGAGGAAATCTGTGACCTAGGTGATGAGAAGCCCCCCCTTAAAAAGCGGCTGCTCAAGGGGGAGGAGCTCAAAAAGAAGGTGCGCGTCGAGCCTCGCGAATTTGATGAGCTGAGATACAAGATAATGAAGGAGATGGCTGGCCTGGGTGCGCTTGAGCCCTTTATCCGCGACCCCTACATAGAGGATATCCACTGCATAGGCATAGGCAATATATACATCTTTCACAAGGTGTTTGAGCTTCTGGAGACCAATGTGGGGTTCTTCTACGATCGCGACCTCGATGCCTACTGCTACAAGCTAAGCGAGTATCTGGATAAGCCAGTGAGCAAGTACAATCCCATTGTGGACGGCGCTCTGCCAGACGGCTCACGAATAAACATAATCTTCGGCAGAGATGCGAGCAAGAAGGGCTCAAGTTTCACAATCCGAAAGTTCACGGCGGTGCCCATAAGTATAACCCAGCTCGTCGCCTGGGGCTCGCTGAGTGCGCAGATGGCAGCCTACCTCTGGCTGGCGCTGGAAAATGGAATGTCTGTGCTCATCTGCGGCGAAACTGCAAGCGGCAAGACCACGCTTCTTAACGCTATTGCCAGCTTCATCAAACCAAGTGCAAAAATACTGAGCGCTGAAGATACGCCAGAGGTAAACGTGCCTCACGAGAACTGGCAGCAGCTTATAACCAGAGGCAGCCTGACCAAGGCGAAGCGAAAGACGCTCTCCACGGTGGAGATGCAGGATTTGCTTAAGGCGGCGCTGCGCTCTAGGCCGGACTACATAATCGTTGGTGAGATACGCGGACAGGAAGGTGCGATTGCATTCCAGGCCATTCAAGCGGGCAGGCCAGTGATGGCAACCTTCCACGCCTCGTCGGTGCGCAAGATGATTCAGCGCTTCACCAGCGACCCCATAAATGTGCCTCAAATAGTAATGGGCAACCTGAACTTAGCGGTCTTCCAGCAGGCTCTCTACTATCACGGCAAGTTCATACGCCGCGTTCTCGAAATAGTGGAAATTGAAGGCTACTCGCCCGAGGCCAAGGGCATACTCACGCGGGCGGTCTTTGAGTGGATTCCGCGCACAGACAAGCACATCTTCTCGGGTTACTACAACAGCTATGTCCTCGAGGAGGAGGTGGCGAAGAAGCTGGGCTACGAGAACCCCAAGGAGATCTACCGTGAGCTTGAGATAAGGACGCGCATCATTGAGGAGATGATAAAGCGGGAGATCTTTGACTACTTCGATGTTTATAGCTTGATAAAGAAGTACACGGAGGAGGGGCTTGAAGCACTGCCCTTTGCTGTGCCTGTGGGTGGTGAGGAGAGGTGAATGAGCTTCAAATATGGGAGAAATACATGAGGGAAAATCCCCACCTCAGGCGCTATGTTCAGGAGTTTGTCAGCCAGGGAAATGAGATGCCCAGCTTCCACCTCAAGCTTACAAAGGAGCTTGCGGACGACGAGTACCCCAACTTAATCTACCTTGCGGGCGTGCCGGTGTTTGTACACATCTACCGTCCGCCGGAGGGAGGCGAGACCAGGTACAATGCGATTGAGCCCCAGCTTACAGGTAAGGAAAAGGAAAAGTACACGCAGATTCTCGACTCCCTGCTCATCTTTGCCCAGCACGCAGATATGCCCAAGGACGAGGAGGAGCTCAAAGAGCTGATAGACCGCGCGCTTAAGGAGCTCAGCGCTAAGGAGGAGAAGCGCTTTGAGCTGGCGCTCATAAAGAAGGTGCCCCTAAGCGAGGAGGAATACCACGCCATAAGGTACCAGCTAATCAGGGATATAATAGGTATGGGCGTGCTCGAGCCCTTCAGCAGAGACCCGTACATAGAGGACATCTTCGTCTCGGGCTTGGGACCAATATTCGTTGTACACAAGTTCTTCGGCAACCTCAAGACCAACGTGGTGTTAAAATCCGACCAGGAGGTGGATGAGTACTGCTTCAGAATGGGCGAGCGCATGGACGCAGCGATTAGCGACGCCACCCCTATCGTGGACGGAACCATGCCCGACGGTTCCAGGGTCAATATAGTTTATTCTCGCGCCATAAGCAGGCGCGGCTCCAGCTTCTCCGTGCGGAAGCAGACCTCAGAGCCTCTGAGCATTACCCGCATAGTGGACTATGGCACCATAAACTCGGAGATAGCCGCCTACCTGTGGCTGGCGATAGAGAACGGGATGAACATCTTCTTCTGTGGCGAGAGCGCCTGCGGAAAAACCTCTCTGCTAAACGCAGCGTGCGCCTTTATAGAGCCCACAGCCAAGGTGTACACCGCCGAGGATACCATCGAAGTTACTGTGCCGCACAAGTGCTGGCAGCAGCTCACCACGGTGAGCGGGGGCATGAAGGGCGACTATCTCGTTAGTATGCACGACCTGCTCATCGCAAGCTTACGCTCTAGACCAAACTACATAATCGTTGGTGAGATACGCGGTAGCGAGGGTGCTATCGCTTTTCAGGCTATGCAGACAGGGCACCCGGTGATGAGCACCTTCCATGCGTCGTCGGTCAAGAAGATGATTCAACGCTTAACCGGCAATCCCATAAATGTGCCCATAACCTTCATCGACAACCTTAATATAGGGGTGATAATGCGCTCAGTTTACAGGGGCAGGGCGCTGCTTCGCAGGGTGGTGGAGATCTCAGAGATTGAGGGCTACTCCCCAGAGGCACAGGGCGTGCTTACCCGGAGGATATTCGACTGGGACCCTGTTAAAGATGTGCACATCTTCAAAGGGATGTACAACAGCTTTATCTTAGAGAACAAGATCGCGCCCACGCTGGGCTATGAAGATAAGCGTGAGATTTACAATGACCTTGCCCTGAGAAAGCGCATAATTGATGAGATGGTGAGGCGCAAAATCTTCGACTACTACGAGGTGTACGATATAATCAGGAGCTTCTGGCGGTACGGCGTTGAGGGTTTGCCCTTCTCTGTGTGAGGTTGTGGTATGAGGGGGATTGAGGGGGACTTCAGGGAGAAGCTGCGCGAGAAGGCTGTGAAGCTCTGGGAAGAGTTCTCCAACTTTCTGCTCAAGGCGGGGCGAGGTCTAACCATACGCAGCTACATGTTCGGCGTTTTTATTCCCATCGCGGTTTTTGGCATCCTCGTCTCGCTGGTGCTCAAGCTGTTTGTATTCCGCTATTTTCCTGTTGAAGGCGTTGTTGCGCTGATACCCTACTTCTTCCCGCTCCTCTGCATCTTTATTGCCCTGGTTTATCCATTCTACTACATCTACGCCCGGGCGAAAAATATAGACACCCACATACCGCTCTTCATAACCTACCTCGCCACCCTCGCGACGACCGGGCCGAGCAGGAAGATTCTCTTCCAGATGGCGGCCGAGAAGGAGGAGTTTGAGACCCTTGCGGAGGAGGCGAAGAAGATTGTCAAAATCGCCGACGCCTGGAACATGGGCTTCATCAAGGCGTGCAGAGCAGTTGCAAAGACCACGCCGAGCGTAATCTTCCAGGACTTTCTTGAGCGCCTGGCTCACTCCTTCCAGGCGGGCGAAGATATCAAAGAGTTCCTGCGCAAGGAAGTAAACGTGGTGATGAACGAGTACGAGCGCATGTACAAACGCTCCCTCTACTACATCGAAGCGGCGAACAACATGTATCTGAACATGATAATCACCCTCTCTTTCGTCGCCGCCTTTGCGCTCATCTTCCCAATGCTCACCAACATGAGCATCATGGGGGCAATATACGGAATGTTCCTCCTCTTCTTTCTCGTAGACGTTGCTATGCTCCTGTTTATTCGCAGGATAACCCCCAAGGACGACCTGATGCACAACCTGAAGATTAAATCCAAGGACATGCTCATGCTGGAGAAGGCCCTTATACCGACGGTGCTCGTGTCCTTCATAATATTCATGGTGCTCCTCTTCACGCGCCCCTTCTCCACACCGGTGAATGTGGCGATCTCTCAGACCCCTCTTCTAATCTTGGGAATGCTCGCAGGACGGGTGGAGGCAAGGGTAATGCGCAAGGATGATAACTTCCCAACCTTCATACGCACCGTGGGCGCAGCCGCAGGCGTCAGGGGAGGCAGCCTGACGCCTGTGATAGGCGCGCTCAGGCTGCACAACTACGGCGCTCTTACGGAGGATATTAAGGCGCTGTACCGCAGGCTCACCCTCGGCGACGTGAACCGCTCCTGGCGCTTCTTTGCGGGCGAGACGGGGAGCAATCTGATAGATAAGTTTAGCCGGATTTTCATAGAATCAGCGTACTCAGGCGGCGACACCGCAGAGATAGGCGAAACTCTGGGCAACAGCTTTGCCAGGATGATTGGGCTCCGCAAGTTTAGGCGCCAGCTTGCGAGCAGCCTGAAGGGCATGCTTTACAGCGCCATGGTGGGGATCTCCATATCTATTTTCATCATCGTAACGCTGGTGGACTCTCTGGGCAGAGGTCTCTTCGGCGGCGGAAGCGTGTCCATCGAGGGTATAGAATTCATGCCGGTAAAATTTACTGCGGTGCAGTTCGACATGTCGCTCATAATAATACTGGTGTGGGTTCTCCTGCTGATACACGCCGCCATTTCTTCAGTGATAATAAAAATTGTGGACGGCGGGCACATGTACAACTCGCTGGTTCACTATGTTACCATGATGTGGATAGGCACAGTAATAACAGTGCTTATTCCCAAGTTCTTCGCACAGATTATTCCCCTTTAGCAGAGAGACGTTTAACCGCAAAGTAGTATGGTAGCCAGAAGGTAAAGGGCAGGCAAAGTATCCAGGTGAGGAAGGAGAATATTACCGCCCTTTCGTAGGGATGCCCTACGATGATGTAAATCCTGCTCAGCCCTAGGTACCAGAGATAGTTGAATACCGCCAGCACCATTGCTGCTGCGAAGGGCGATTTAACCTCAAACTTCATCTATACCCCCAGCTGAGCCTTTCAGATACTTTGGAATTGAAAAACATAATTTCTATCTTTCGATTTGCGAAATATCTTCAGGACTATTCTTCGCACCTGACCACTCTTCACTTTTCCAGCGCACTCCACCAACCTTTTTAAGTAGTTGAAGACAAATGAGAGATGGGGATATAGATGAACTTTGATGAGCTGATAGGTAAGATAGCATCCGAGAGCGGGCTTGCTGAGGAGGAAGTCCGCAGGAGGGTAGAGGAGAAGCAGAAGGAGCTTGGCGGTCTTATAACGCCAGAGGGTGCTGCTCATGTTGTAGCAAATGAGCTTGGAATCAACCTATTTTCTGGCGCCTCAAAAACCAAGGATATTAAGATAGAGAATATAATACCCGGGATGCAGAGCGTCGATGTTGTTGGCAGGGTGAGGCGCATTTTCCCAGCCCGCGAGTTTACCCGCAGCGACGGCGGCAAGGGGAAGGTTTCCTCGCTTATCCTCGGCGATGATACCGCAACCATTAGAGTTGTCTTCTGGGGCAAGGACACCGAAAAGCTGGAGAAGATACAGGAAGGAGATATCCTAAGAATCAGGGAAGCGTACACAAAGGAAGACCTGAACGGCGAGCCTGAGATTCACATTGGCTCGCGTACCAGAGTTATTCTCAACCCTCCTGATATTAAGCCTGAGCAGTTTCCAGAGGTTGAGACACAGGTTAGAAAAATAGCTGAGCTTGAGGATGGCATGCAGAGCGTGGATGTGCTGTGCAAGGTGATGCGCATCTACGAGGTGCGGGAGTTTACCCGCGATGACGGCAGCACTGGCAGAGTGGTCAACCTGGTTGTGGCAGATGACACGGGAAGAGCTAGGCTCGTGCTGTGGGGCGATGACGTCTCCCTGGTGGAGGAGGGCAAGATAAGTGAAGGCGACGTGCTCAAGGTGGTTAAGGGCTACGTGAAGGTCAGGATGAATGAGCCGGAGATACATGTGGGTAGATTCGGAAAGGTAGTGCTCAACCCAGAGGGCGCTGAAGCTCTCGCTGAGTTGCCTGAAGAGAAGATAGTCAGAAAGGAGATGAAGGAGCTTAAGGCGGGAGAGCGGGCTGAGATTAGAGGTGCAATAGTCGATGTGGCTGAGGAGGTTAGAGTTTTCGACAGGAAGAGTGGCAAGGGAGTTGTCTTCAATGTCGTCATCGACGACGGCTCAGCGAACATGCGCGCCGCCTTCTACGACAAGCTTGCAGAGACGCTTTTAAACGTACCCCTTGAGAGGATAATCGCTGGGGAGGCGGTGGAGGAAATAAGTAAGAGGAAAGAGGAGTTGCTCGGCAGGGAGATAGTGGTGGTAGCGAGTGTTCGCACCAATGACTTCACAGGCAAAGAGGAGCTTGTGGTAGAGGACCTCAATCTCAACCCTGATCCAAGAAGCGAGGTGCAGAGGTTATTGAAAGAGGCAAAATCAATTGTGGGAGGCTAAGAAGATGGAGCTTGAGGAGCTTCCTGGAGTGGGTATTGCAACTGCAGAAAAGCTTCGCGAAGCTGGATTTAAGACCGTCGAGGCGATTGCTGTAGCGCACCCGGCAGAACTGAAGGAGGCCGCAGGTATAGGCGAGAGCGCTGCGCTAAAGATAATAAACGCTGCCCGCGAATCGCTTCAGATGGGTTTTATGACCGGCATAGAGGTGCTTGAAAAGCGCAAAACTATGCGCAAGATTACCACGGGCAGTAAGAGTCTTGACGAACTGCTTGGTGGCGGTATAGAAACTCAGGCTATCACCGAGTTTTTTGGTGAGTTTGGCTCTGGAAAAACCCAAGTATGTCATCAGCTTGCTGTGAACGTTCAGCTTCCCGAAGATGAAGGCGGTCTGGGCAAAAGCGCCTTTTATCTTGATACAGAGAACACCTTCCGCCCAGAGAGGATAATCCAGATGGCAGAGGGTACAGGAAGAGATCCTCACGAGATACTGGAGAACATAATCGTTGCAAGGGCATACAACAGCGACCATCAGATGCTACTAATCGAAAAGGCTGAGGATATAATACGCGAGAAGAACATTGGTTTGATAGTTGTTGACTCTCTAACATCGCACTTCAGGAGCGACTATACGGGGCGGGGAATGCTATCTGACAGACAGCAGAAGCTTAATCGCCACATGCACACCTTGCAGAAGTTGAGCGACATCTACAACCTCGCTGTTGTTGTCACAAACCAAGTGATGATGCGTCCAGATTTCTTCTTTGGCGACCCAACGGCGCCCATCGGCGGGCACGTTGTGGGGCACTCCTCCACCTTCAGGATTTACCTGCGCAAATCCAAGGCAGGTAAACGTGTCGCACGCTTAATAGATTCCCCCAATCTTCCCGAGGGAGAGGCCATATTCACAGTAACAAAAGATGGTATCCGGGACTGAAAACATTGCCTACGTTGATTTTAAAAGAAATTCCATGCGAATAAAGGCAGTGGCAATAGATATAGATGGCACCCTCACCGATGCGAAGCGAAGGCTTGAGCTTGAAGCTGTGGCGCTCCTTCGCGAGCTTGAGCGTCGAGGCGTGCCAGTTATCCTCGCCACGGGCAACATACTGTGCGTTACCGAGACTGTGCAGACATTCATTGGCACTACAGGAGCGATAATAGCAGAGAATGGTGGTGTCATAAAAGACCTCCTGCTGGGGGTGGAGCGCTACCTTGGGGACGTGTTGGAGGTGCACAGAGCCTTTAACCACCTTGCTGCAAAGCGAGAGGTTAAGCTTGTGCCCAATTCAGAGCAACGCAAGACTGAGGTAGCAATACTTCGAGAAGGCATCACCGCCGCTGAGGTGCGTGAACTTCTAACCGGCTTCAACGTGGAGGTTGTGGATACAAAGTTTGCCATCCACATAAAGTCGCCTGGGGTAAGCAAGGGCAGAGCGCTGGAAGAGGTGGCGAAGCTTCGAGGTTTTGCGATGAAGGAAATAGTTGCCATAGGTGACAGTGAGAACGACCGGGATATGCTTGCCAAAGCTGGCTACGCCATTGCTGTGAGCGAGCCCTCGCTTCGCGATGTTGCTAACCTTGTAACAAACCACAGCTTTGGCATGGGCGCTGTCGAGGCTCTGAAGCATGTGCTCGCTCTGATTCGATAAATTTTTAAATGATAAATTATTAAGAATAGGAAGCGCACTTAAGTTGATAATCACACCTGCTCAGGATGGATTGGAATGGAAAAAATACAGCCAAAGTACAGGGTTGTAAGTTCTGATCTGGTTAAGAAAATCAAGCAGGAACCGGGTGGAGAGTTTATATCCCGATGCTATCAGTGTGGCACGTGCACGGCGACTTGTGTTGTTAATCCATTTAGAGACGATTTCAATCCCCGCAAGATTATAAGGATGGCGGTTCTCGGGGTAGACAGGGTACTTGAGAGCCTTGAGCCATGGTACTGCGCAGTCTGTTACCTCTGCACTGAGCGCTGCCCCCGCGATGTGAAGCCTGCTACTGTGCTCATGGCAATAAAGAACGTCGCAGCCAAGGAGGGCAAGGTGCCTGCGGCATTTAAAAACATAAACGAGAACATCGCGAGAATAGGCAGGCTTTTTGAGATTGACGACTTTACCAACTTCATGCGCGAGGACATGGGCTTACCTCCAATTGAGCCGATAGACGAGGAAGAAGTAAAGAAGCTCATCTCAGGCACAAGGTTTGAAAAGATTATGAAGGGTGAGGAGAGCGAAAAATGAGCGATGGTTACCTTTACTTTCCGGGATGTAACATCCCCTACCGCGAGAACCAGTATGAGCTTTCTGCTCGCGCTGTGGCAGAGAAGCTGGGGATAAAGCTATACGACAAGCCCTTCACCTGCTGCGGGTTAAACACAGAGCCTCTGGACGAGTTTGCAGCTCTGCTCTTCTCTGCGCGCAACATCGCTGTCGCAGAGGAGGAGGGCAAACCTCTGGTTGCGCTGTGCAACGGCTGTTACAAAACGCTGCGCGTGGCGAATACAAAACTAAAGCAGGATGAGAAGCTCCGGGAGAAGGTGAATGAGAGGCTTCGCATAATTGGGCGCGAGGTGAAGGGCACAATTGAGGTATACCACCTCTTGGAGTTAATCGCTGAGCGCATAAAGCCGGAACACATCGTTAAGAAAATCTCCGCAAAGGTTGCGCCCTTCGCAGGCTGCCACTCCTCACGACCCAGTGAGTACGTGGACTTTGGCGCAAGAGAGAAACTTGAAAAGATTATCAAGCTCGCAGGTGGGAAGGTGGTGAGGTACAGAGACATGGACAAGTGCTGCGGTGCTCCGCTGCTTGCACTTAGCGAAGAGCTTGGCATAAACCTAGCAAGGCAGCGCCTGCTCAGCATGAAGGAGCGCGATGCCCAGCTGGCTGTGACCATGTGCCCCTTCTGTCAGGTCTCCCTCGATGGACTTCAGGTGAAGGCGGAGCAGGAGTTCAAGGAGAGCTACGATGTGCCAAGCTTGTATATCACCCAGTTCCTCGGTCTTGCGATGGGTATTAAGCCAGAAAAGTTGGGTATAAGAGAGAACAAGAAGGATCCGAGCAGGGTGCTGAAGCAGGTTGTGATGTAACTCAAATATAGGTAAAATTGACACATGGGATGGAAGAGACCCTCCAGCAGAAGGAGATATAAACCTAACAGTCTTCCCGTTGATGAATATCAACCAGGATAGTGGGCATGTTCAACGATAACTATAAAAGTTGAAAGGGAGCTAAATTATTATAATGGAAAAAGCTGGGGGCCAGGAAATTACAGGTAGAATACTTGTGGTGGATGACGAAAAGGAAATTCAGAATCTGCTTCACAAACTGCTGACCAAAGAGGGCTACGAAGTGAATGTAGCCACCCTTCCAGAGGAAGCTTTGAAAAAGATAGAATCTGAGAATTACGATGTGGTGCTTCTTGACCTCATGCTACCCGGTGTAAAGGGAACCGACATTATCCAGGAAATTAAGAGGCGCCAACCCAACTGCGCTGTTATTATCATGACCGCCTTTGGCACAATTCCAAACACCGTTGAGGCAATTAAAAAAGGAGCCTTCGATTACATTGAAAAACCCTTTAAAAAGGGAGAGATTCAGCATGCCGTGAGAAACGCCATTGAACAGCAGCGCTTAAAGAAGAGGTTTGGAAGACGTGCCAATGAAGTGCTAAAATCTGTCTCCAACCCGCTGAGAAGAGATATACTGGAGATACTTTTTGAAAAGGACAGCATGAAGTTGATGGAGATGGTTAAGGCGCTTGGCGTAAGAGACCACACAAAGGTGAGCTTTCACCTGAGAAAGCTTAAAGAGCAAGAGCTTGTAATGCAGAACGGTAGCAGGTCCTATAGAATTACACCAAAGGGCATCAAGGTGCTCGAAACTGTGTGGAATCTGGAGAAGGAGTTTTTATAAGATTTTGCGGCAGAAGGAAGTTGAGGGAGTGTTTCTCAGCAAAGCTCTTATAAACCCTTACTCCTAGCTTTTTCAAACTCCTCCATGCATCCCTAAAGCTTTTAGCTTCCTTGATGCAGCCTGAGGTGTGTCTTTGGTACAGAAATAGAAAACCGCTATACCCTCAGAAGCCTGCCTGAGGTTCACCTTGCCCTCAAGGCTCCCCAAGGTTATTCCAGGAACCTCATCTCTCGGCTTCAGCATCCTTACCCCAAACATTAATAAACTAAAAAGGAGGTTTTACTCCTCCTTCTCAAATGCATCCTTGGGAGCATTGCACACAGGACAGTGCCAATCGTCGGGAAGGTCATTGAAAGGCTTGCCTTCGCTCTCCTCATCATATACATATCCGCAAACAGTGCACCTGTATTTGGCCACCGAACCACCTCCTACTCAGACTTCCTGTGGTACTCCCTAACATTCTGGGCAAACAGTCTGCCAAAATCATAGCCGGCGTCGTAGTCCTCTTTATTCGGGCGGTAGTTCACCTCATACCCTGGCTCAACCACCTCCAGCTTCATGGACTTGAGCACCTGCAATGCTTCTCTCACACCCCCACCGCCCCAACCATAGCTACCGAAGGCGCTGGCTATGCGGTTGGCTGGTCTCAAACCACGGAGATGCTGGAGAAACTCCGCGACAGAGGGGAACATAGCATTATTCAGCGTAGGTGTGCCAACAAGAAGTCCACGATACTTCCAGAACTGCTTTATTGCCACGCTCATGGGCGTCTCCCTGAGCTTTATAACCTCCGCATACATACCTTCATCGAGTATGCCGTCGAGCACAGCCCTGCTCATCTTCTCCGTGGAGTGCCACATTGTGTCATAGACTATAACAATACCTTCCTCTGCCTTCCCGTTTGCCATGTCTAAATACATGTTGATAACTTTCTGCGGGTTCTTCCTCCAGATTACACCGTGGTCGGGGGCAATCATGTCTATCTCCAATCTCAGCTTCTGAATCTCCGCAATCTTAGCCTTTATCAGCTTGCCGAAGGGCATTAAGATGTTGGCGTAGTAGTCTATGACCGCATCTTCCAGGGTTTCCTGAGGCACGAGATCGTCGAATAGCACCGCCTGGGCCAAGTGCTGACCAAAGGCGTCCTGGGAGATGAGAAGCTTGTCCTCAGGTATGTAGGTCATCATGCTATCCGGCCAGTGGAGCATAGGTGTCTCTATGAACATGAGGGTTTTCTCGCCTATTTTAACCGTATCACCGGTCTTAACCACCTGGATATCCCAGCCTGTAGTGTCGAAGTGCTTTTCAAGACCCTGCTTCCCCCTCTCTGTGGTGTACAACGTTGCCTTCTTTGCCACCTTCATGACTTTGTCCCAGGAGCCAGCGTGATCCATCTCAATGTGATTGCACACGGCTACGGTTATCTTCTCAGGGTTGGTGAGGCAGCGGATGCGCTCAAACATCACATCTGCGAAGTCGGACTTAACCGTGTCTATCAGTGTAATCTTCTTGTCCATGATGAGGAAGTTGTTGTAGGTTGTGCCTCTTGGTGTGACGTAGCCGTGGAAGTCTCTGACATTCCAGTCTATGGCACCAACCCAGTAGATGCCTGGCTTTATCTGCTTCGCCTTCATGCGCTCACCTTAGAACTCGACTTCCTTTTTCCCCTGCCAGAGCCCGTGGAGATTGCAGAATGCAAAAGCTCTCAAAGTGGTGGGCTCGTCCAGGGAGATGGTGAACCTAACTTTGGGGTGGCTCACCGCCGGAGCAAGGGTCGCCATTCCCAGGAAAGTGTATTGCTCGTCATAGAGGGCAATCCAGTTTATGTAGTGGCTGAGCTCATTGGGGTGCTTGAGCAGCTCTCCTACAACGACCTTGACGCTGAAGGGTTCGCCCGGCTTAATCTCCTCTGGCACGTGTATTACTGGGGTGTGCTTCTTCTCCAAATCAGTAAGATTCTCTGGATCCTTGGGCTTGTTCACTCCTTTAAGGGAAAAATCTGCCATTTCCTTCACCTCCTAGAATACCTTAAATTCTTCCTTCTTCGCCCCGCAAACAGGGCAGTAATCTGGTGCCTCGCCTATAACTGTGTGGCCACACTTGGGGCATATGCTGATCTTCTCCACCTCTATGTCTTTTCCCGCCTCCACAACCTTCTTCGCCTCAGCGTAAAGTTCAGAGTGAATCTTCTCAGCCTCAAGGGCGTAGCGGATACTCACCTTCGCTTCATTCTCCCCCTGAAGCTCTGCCACAGCGTTGTAGGCAGGGTACATCTCCTCAACTTCAAATGTCTCGCCAGCAGTCGCTTCCTCGAGGTTCTCCTTGCTACTCCCCAGCATACCAAGGGCCTTGAAGTGGTTTGTCGCGTGCACCTGCTCCGCATACGCTATCGCTCTGAAGAGCTTCGCAATATTCGGGAAGCCCTCTTTCTCTGCCTCCTCCGCAAATATGAGGTATCTCATATGCGCCTGGCTCTCGCCAGCAAAAGCTGCCTTGATGTCCTCTTCAGTCATCTTCCTCATCTCAACACCTCCCAAATTAAACTAATTGCTTATCCACTGATTAATAATTTTCTGTTGCTACACTCCGAACGGAGCATTTCATTGTAAAAATTAAAAAATACTAAATCAGTTTTCTGCTTCACACTTTACAGGGGTGTGCACATGGTAGTAGGGGTTGCTTATCTCCACGCCGCAGCTTTCGCAGTTTATTCTCGCCTCATCGCTGAAGGCTTCGTTCTCAGTACCACACTGAGCGCAGATTAAAATGTGGAGGGTGGGACCCTTGCTGGGGTCGCACACCTAAGCTACCTCCTTGAACCTCTCTTTGGGGGCACCGCAAACCGGGCACCGCTCAGGAGCATCTCCTTCAACAGTATAGCCACAACCCTGACAAACCTGAAGCGAACCAAGCTCCGCATCTTTGCCTGCCTTCACAGCCTCCATTGCCTTGGTGTAAAGCTCTGCGTGAACCTCCTCCGCCTTGATCGCCCAGGTGAATGTTCTCTCCGCCTCAGCGTTGCCCTCTTCTTTGGCTGTGTTTATGAACTCAGGGTACATCTCAGTCTTCTCGTAGGTCTCACCCTCATAGGCAGCCTTGAGGTTTTCTACAGTGGATTTAACGCCGCCCATGACCTTGAGGTGGTTCAGAGCATGTATGGTCTCGCTTTCTGCGGCGGCCCTGAAAAGCCTGGCTACGTTGGGGTAGCCGTCTTCCTCTGCCTTCTTCGCAAAGGCGAGGTAGCGGCGGTTTGCCTGGCTCTCGCCCGCGAACGCTTTTGCAAGATTTTCTTCTGTCTTTCCCATATTTTCTACCTCCCTATTCAGCTTTTACAAATTTGCCCGAGGCTCCACACTCCGGACACTTTCGAGGTTTGCACCTCGAAGACTTGGTAAATCCACACTCACTACATTTCCACTCTGCCAATACACATCACCTCACTTTTTATTATGTATTTCGTTATTATATGTGCCAGGTATATAAAATTTTGGTGTGGAGTTCGCAACGATAATAACAATATAATACGAATTTCGAACTTACTTATATAAGATATGCACAACTTAATTCAGTCTAAAAATATCTAATTTCGTTATAATTATTATACGTATCGTTACAATTGACATGGTGGATGATATGATGCTCGACGAAAAAGACCTTAAAATAATAGAGATTCTGCGCAGAGACGCTCGCACGCCCTTTACTGAGATAGCCAGGAAGCTTCATGTAAGCGAGGCAACGGTGAGAAAGCGCGTTGACGCCCTTGAAAAGATGGGGGTTATAAAGGGTTATACCATAGTTGTAGACCCTGCCAAAATGGGCTTTTCTACCGTCGCCCTTGTGGGTATAAACACAAATCCGGACATGTTTCTCAGCGTGGCTGAGAAGCTCACTGAGTTTGAGGAGGTGCGCTTCGTCGCAACCTCAACAGGTGACCACATGATTATGGCTGAGGTTTGGACCAAGAATGGCAAAGAGCTTTCTTCTCTTATATCTGAGAAGATAGGAAAGCTCGAAGGAATAACCCACATAAGGCCAGCGATAATCCTTGAGAAGCTCAAGGAGGTTTAGTCTCTTCAATCTTATACTTCTTTTATTTTCCACCATTCCAAAAGTTTTAAATCTTTGCTAAGCAAATGCATGGCGAGGGCGTGCTATGAAGGCGCTTGTTGTTGTGTGCGACGGTTTAGCGGATCGACCTGTGAAGGCGTTTGGGGGAAAAACTCCACTGGAGGCTGCAGATACACCCAACCTGGATGCGCTTGCAGCGATGGGAATAACGGGCATAGTTGACCCAGTTGCGCCAGGGATTAGAGCTGGAAGCGATACATCGCACCTGGCTATCCTTGGCTATGACCCATGTGAGGTTTACACTGGACGTGGACCTTTTGAGGCCGCGGGCATGGGAATTGAGCTACGCGAGGGTGACGTCGCTTTCAGGTGCAACTTCGCCACCGTCGACGAGAACCTTGTGGTCAAGGACAGGCGCGCTGGGAGGATAGAAGATACCTCTGCGCTTGTCGATGCCCTACGCAACATCCGCCTGCCAGGGGTAGAGATTAAGCTTGCCTCGCTGGCGTACCGCTGTGCCCTGGTGTTTCGAGGCGAAGGACTCAGCTACAGGGTGAGCGACACTGACCCGCATGCCACTGAGGTAAAGGTGCACCCTGCGCAGCCTCTCGATGACAGCGCCGAGGCGAGACGCACTGCCCAGCTTCTGGAGGAGTTTTCAAGGCGTGCGCATGAGATTCTGGAGATGCATGAGGTTAATGCAAGGCGCAGGGCTGAAAACCTCCCACCGGCAAACTACCTTCTCGCGCGAGGCGCTGGAGTAGTGCCAAAGCTGGAGAGCTTCTCCCAGCGCTACCGCCTGAGTGGCGCCTGCATAGCGACGACAGCTATTATTAAGGGCATTGCCCGCTTAGCCGGGATGAAGGTGATAGAGGCGGAAAAAGATTACATCGCTCGAGCAAAGCAGGCGCTTCTCGCTCTGGAAGAGGTTGACTTTCTGCTAATGAATATTAAGGAGGCGGATGAAGCGGGGCACGACCACTCGCCAGAGAAGAAAGTTAGGGTTATTGAGGCGATCGATGCGATGGTGGGCGAGTTTTTAGACTTTGTGCAGGAGAACTACATTGTGGTGATGTCAGACCACACCACACCATGCAGCGTGGGCGACCACACCGGCGATACTGTGCCCATACTAATCGCAGGCCCAGAGGTGAGAACTGACGAGGTCGCTGCCTTCAGCGAACGAGCGTGCGCAAAAGGCGGGCTAAATCGCATCCGGGGCATGGACTTAATGCCCATACTGCTTGACCTCCTGAATAAGAGTGAGAAGTTTGGTGCTTAGAATGCGTGCTTTAATTTTAGCGGCGGGCAAAGGGGAGCGCCTTGAGCCACTGACCGAGACCCAACCTAAGGCGATGCTACCCCTGGTGGGCAAACCCCTGCTGCAGCATGTGGTGGAGGCGGTGAAGGAGGCGGGAATTAAAGAGATTACCATAGTTATCGGCTACCTGGGCGATGCCATACGTAGCCACTTCGGCGATGGCTCTGCGCTGGGGGTGAGCATCGATTACCTCGTGCAAGAGGAACGCCTCGGTACGGCTCATGCAATTGCCCAGGCAAGCTTTGATGAAGATTTTCTGGTGCTCAATGGCGATACCCTAGTGAGCAGCGAAGATATAGCTAAGCTTATTGCTGAGCATCAAGGCGCCGCCACTATAGCATGTCGCCGTGTAAGCGATGCTCGAGGCTACGGCGTGGTAACGCTTGGCAAAGCTGGCAGAGTTGAGAAGATAGTGGAGAAGCCATCTAAACCTGAGAGCAATCTGATTAACGCGGGCATCTATGCATTCTCCCCAGAGGTCTTTGAGGCTATTGAAAGAACCCCTCTCTCGCCACGCGGAGAGTACGAGATTACGTCTACGCTGGAGCTGCTCCTCCGCAAGGGCGAGGTAAGAGGTGTTGAGATACATGGAAGGTGGCTGGATATAGGCACGCCCTGGAACTACCTCGAGGCGAGTAAGGCTCTGCTTGAGGAGATGCCTCATTGCATCGCTGGGGAAGTGGAGGGGAGGGTGAGCATTAAGGGCAGGGTTTACCTTGCCGAGGGCGCAGTGATAAAGTCAGGGAGCTACATCGAAGGCCCGGCCTACATAGGCAGAGGGAGCGTCATCGGCCCAAACACCTACCTTCGTAGCTTCACTGCAATAGGCGATGGGTGCAGGCTGGGCAACGCGGTGGAAGTTAAGAACTCAATAATTATGGACGGCACGCACATAGCGCATTTAAGCTACGTGGGCGACTCCATCATTGGAAGGAACTGCAACTTCGGTGCTGGAGCAAAGGTGGGTAACCTCCGCCTGGACAATGCAAATGTGAAGATGCGCATAAAGGGCGAGCTCGTAGATACTGGCAGGCGAAAGATGGGCGCTGTTATAGGCGACAACGTAAAGCTTGGCCTAAACGTGATGATAAACGCGGGGCGCAAGATAGGCTCCGGCTCCTTCGTTGGCCCCGGGGTTATAGTTTATCGCGACGTGCCCAGAAACAGCTTTCTCGTGGTCAGGCAGGAGCTTGAGTCGAGGGAGATGAAGAAATAAATGGAACTCAAGGCGTCATTCTCTCCACGGCATAGTATGTAACATCGCCCTCTTCATCCACCACAGCGAAGAGCATCTTTTTCCTCACGCCATGTGCTAAGCGCACTGCGCGAGCGAGTTCTGTGAAGCTTATCGCGCTATCCTCGCGCACCGCATGCACCAGATAGCGGGAGTGCTCCTTGGGGTAAGTTCCCCGCTCATAAACGCGGAAATGCGAGCCAAATTTGAAGCCAGTTTTCACAACATAGCCACGCTCGCGTAAGTCGCGGTAAACCGTATACCTGACCAGAAGCTCCTCCTCAGGCGTAGCCAGAAGCTCCTCATGACTTAAAGAGCGCTCTCCGCTAAACACCTCAAGTTTGCCCTTCTCCACAAGGTACAGCGCCTCAACCAGTGAGAGGTAGAGTTTGCCCTCCCTCTTCTTCCCATAGCCCTTCTGCACAAGCTGGGAAATCGCCTTTTGGTCGGTGAGAATCACATACTTTTCTACAAGGTAGCCTTTCATACTGAGATATTCTCGAGGAAAATATTTAAAAATACTCCACAGATAATTAACCCATCAATTTTTAAGGAAGGCTCTGGTTATGGAGTGTGAAGTGTGCGGGCGCAAGATTTGGGGAAAGCCTGTTTCGGTGGTAATTGAAGGCACGGAGATGAAAACCTGCAAACAATGTGCGCGCTTTGGCAGGGAGGCGAAGACCTGGTCACGCCTGCCCAGACGGGAGCCCGGGAAGGCGGTTACCGTAACCAAGAAGAGGTATCCCTATGGGGGTAAGCGCGAACCCATCGTGGAGGTCGTAGAGGACTATAGCAACATAATACGCCGCGCGCGAGAGGCAAGAAAGCTCACCCAGGAAGAGCTGGGCAGGAAAATAAATGAAAAGGTCTCCGTTATAGCGCGCCTTGAGGCAGGTAAAATGAAGCCCAGCGTGGAAATCGCAAAGAAGCTTGAGAGGGCGCTGGACATTAAAATCCTCGAGGAGATTGCCGAAGAGGAGGAGTACTCCGCTTCAGGCAAAGCCTCAGGGGAGCTAACAATTGGCGATATTATCAAGATAAAGAAAAAGGGGTAGGAAATATGCTTAAGCGAGAGGAGATTCAGAAAATCGCCGCAGGCTATGGCAAGGATATAACCATAGGCATTTTTGGCTCGCACTCTGCCAAGGAGATAGGCGCCGCTGCAAAGGTGGCTGGCTTCCGCACTGCTATAGTGGTGCAGAAGGGCAGGGAGAAGCTCTATACCACTTACAACCGCCATCTCTATGACGAGATAATAACCGTAGAACGCTTCAAGGACATGCTCAATGAAGAGGTGCAGGAGCGCCTTCGCGAGCTGAACACCATCTTTATTCCCAACCGCTCCTTCGCCGTTTATGTGGGCTATGATGGGATTGAGAACGAGTTTCGCGTGCCCCTGTATGGCAACCGCTTTATCCTGCGCGCAGAAGATCGCGAAGATGAGCGCGGGCAGTACTATCTTCTTAAAAAGGCGGGCATAAGAACGCCGAAGCACTTTGAAAAGCCGGAGGATATAGACAGGCTGTGCATAGTCAAGGTGCAGCAGGCCGCAAACCCTCTGGAGAGGGCGTTCTTCTACGTTGACTCGCCAGAAGATTACTATCGCCAGGCTGAGGAGCTTCTGAAACAGGGTATAATAAGTGAGGAGACGCTGAGCAAGGCGAGGATAGAGGAGTACGTGCTGGGTGCTCGCTTCAATGCCAACTTCCATGGCTATGCGTTAGAGGATATCTTTGGCGATTTTGATCTGGTGGGCTTTTCAGACAGGAGGCAGGTAAATCTGCAGGGTTTCCTCAATCTACCCGCGAAGGACCAGCTGAAGATTCGCGTACCCGTGACCAACGAGGAGATAGGGCATTACGGTGTAACCATGCGGGAGAGCAAGCAGCACCTCGTTTACGATGCCGCCTACCGCTTCCGCAGGGTGGTCGAGAAGGAGTACCCACCAAAGATGATAGGTCCCTTCTCCCTCCAGGGTGCAATAGCGTATTCGCCTGAAGACAACAAAACGCTGGAGTTTGTGGTCTTCGATGTTTCGCCCCGCGTTCCTGGCGATCCTGCAATGGGACCTACCTCGCCTGAGATGCGCAACCTCAGCATAAAGTACGGCAGACGAATAGAAGACCCGCTTGACCTGGCCATGATGGAGATCGCCGAAGCGGTGAGGCTCGGCAGGCTGGAAGAGATTGTGACGTAGGTGAGGGCATGTTTGAAAGAGAGGATATTCTGGAAATCTACAGAGGCTATGACAGGAGCGATCTCGCCATAGCTACGCTGGGTAGCCACTCAGCGCTCCAGATTCTGAAAGGAGCGAAGGAGGAAGGCTTCAGAACGGTCGTAGTCTGCAAACGAGACCGCGCGGATCTTTATCGCCGCTTTCGCGTAGCTGACGAGATAATAACTCTGGATAGCTACTCGGAGACTATCTCAGAGAAGACGCTGGAGAAGCTTAGAAAGCTCAACGCCCTTCTTGTTCCTCATGGTTCGCTAATCGCATATGTTGGCGTGAGGAACATAGAGGAAAAGCTTCGCGTCCCTCTCCTTGGCAACCGCCACATACTGCGCTGGGAGGCGGATCGCAACCTTGAGAGGCAGTGGCTTACCAAAGCGGGAATAAAGATGCCCAAAGAGACAAAGGACCCCAGAGATATAGACAGGTTAAGCCTGGTCAAGTTTCCAGGTGCTCGCGGCGGAAGAGGCTACTTCATCGTAGCAAGCTACAAAGACTTCAAGAGGAAAGCTGAGCGACTGATACGCCGCGGAAGTATTACCCGCGAAGACCTGGAGAAGGCGACGATTCAGGAGTACATACCAGGGGTAAATATGTACCTCTCCTACTTTTACTCCCCCCTAACCAACGAGGTGGAACTCTTTGGCATAGACCGCAGGTACGAGGCAAACATCGACGGGCTCACGCGAATACCCGCGATTGACCAGACAGAGACCTACATTGAGCCAAGCTACGTCGTCGTTGGTAATGCACCCCTCGTTGCGAGGGAGTCACTCTTGCCTCGAGTGCTTGAGATGGGCGACCGCCTGGTGGAAGTCTCGAAGGAGATCGCCCCGCCGGGAATGCTTGGTCCCTTTTGCTTGGAGACCATGGTTACGCATGACCTCGAATTCATAGCCTTCGAGATTTCAGCGCGAATCGTAGCCGGCACCAACCCCTTCATCTCGGGCTCGCCCTACAGCTATCTGCTGTACGGTGACAACATGAGCATGGGTCGCAGGATAGCGCGAGAGCTACGCCTCGCTTTAGAGCAGGAGAAGGAGGAGCTTCTCATAACATGAGGCTTAGGGTATGGCTTTGTTTAGATACCTCCTCCTGCTGCGCAGGCATGCATGGTTCCTCTTAGGCACAGGCCTTGCCTTCTTCACCCTCTTCTTCTACCTCTCAGGCTTCATTATACACAGAATGAAGCAGGATCTCCTGCCCGAGAGCGCAAGACTGATTGCCACGGGGATGCTGGAGACGGTGATGGTGAAGCTACAGATAGCGCTTGTGCTCACGGGCATAGCGATTATCCCCCTCACCCTCTTCATCATCCTGCGAACCCTGCATTTCAGGTTTAAGGCAAGCACACTGCTGTGGCTTATCGCAGCCCTTGCCCTCCTCTTCCTTGGCTTTGGCTTCACTTACTTTCTGCTTTTGCCCACTGCTGTGAAAGTGCTAACGACGCTTACCACCGAGGCAGGAGTGCTTGCGTACTACAGCATTAACCAGTTTATCTTCTTCGCATTCCTCACTACCGTCATATTCAGCTTGCTCTTTGAGCTGCCCCTCGCGGTAACCTGGCTGGCGCTTCACGGCTTCGTGAGCGTTGAGTCTCTAAAACAAAAGCGGAAGTTTGTCTATGTGGGTATAGTAACCCTAGCCGCAATTATAACTGCTGACCCTACGCCAATGAGCCAGCTTCTCCTCTCCTTCCCCCTGATAATACTCTACGAAATGAGTATTTTAGTAGCAAGCTTTCTATTAAAAATCAGGGAATAAGTCTCCAGTTCCCCTCCTGAAGTGACTTCTGGAGCTTCTTAAGTTTGGCCGCATCCAGGTCGTACTTCTTGAGCAGCGACTCTTCCGACTTCACAAGTATGCTAATCAACTCGTCCACACGCAGTCTCAGTTTCATCCTTCTCTCCTTTAAAATATTTTTATAATATTGCTTAATGTATAACCACTGCAAACTTTGCTGTTATATCCGGAAAAAAGGAGAGAAGGGGGCTACGCCTCGCTTTTTGAGAGCTTGTAGTAAGCGATAGCGAATATCGCTGCCTGCACCACGCCAACCGCCACAGGCGGGAGGTCACCCAGAAGGTCATTGAGCCAAACGAGACCGTAGTCGTAGCCCAAGAAGGTGTAACCCTCATAGAAGAAGGCGTAGGGCGCAACATTGAAGAGCCAGGAGCCAGCGATTATTCCCACGAGCATGAAGATTACGCTTGCGACGTAGTTCCACTGTCCCTCGCCTATCCTGTAGAACGTCGACGTCACGCAGCCTCCGCCAATGGCCATGCCTATTCCAAAGATTATCCCGCCAACAAGGGTGAACCAACCAGCGGGTACCATCGTGGGTCTAAATACCCCATAGGTGAGGAACAGCGTGTAGAAGAAACTTATTATCGCAAGCACTATGAAGGTCATCTGCAGGTTGCGGGTTATCCCGAATAGGAAGTAATCGCGTATTGCGCCTGTCATGCAGTAGCGGGAGCGCTGCACCACAAAGCCAAGAAGCAGACCAAAAACTATTGCACCAGCGTAATTTGCAAGCGTATAGTCGGTCATTTACCTCACCTCACATTGTGCGCTCGTATATCTTTGCCCCTATGTAGGTGCCTATCACTAGTCCCACTGCAGCTATGTAGCCGCCAATGCTGAGCTGGGGCATTGAGTTTAGGAAGATGCCTATGTTGCAGGTGGTTATGAGCACTATGCCGACGCCCATGAGGAAGCCACCGATTATCTGGTAGTGTATGGTGGACTTGTCCCAGGTGTTTACGAACTCACCGTTTATCTTCGCTGCTATAAAGCTGCCCACCACGAAGGCAACGAGGAATATGAAAACCAGCATCGGCGCTTTTATAAGCGACCAGAAGCTGTTGCTGAGCAGCGAATACGCGCCGGCTGCCTCGAGTATCTTGTAGTCCATCCAACGCAGGCCACCAGCGAACGCCCATGCTCTTCCATAACCAAGAGCGGGGATTACCAAAAGTACCAGTATAATGCCCAGGGCGATACCACCCTTCTTTTCATCCAATGGCTCATGAATAAGCTCCTTCACTCCCATCTTCTGGACCTCCTTCGGCTTGACCCGGTTTAAACTCAAACCGGCGCTATTTAAGTTTTTCTAAATTATGCATGGGTTTGGAAATCTCATGCACACCCGAATATTTATTATCGCGTTTTCCTATAACCAGCCCATGGGTTGCATATGCATAGCCCACAAGAAGGACCTCGATGGTCTTGGAAGCCATGCGATAATGCGCAGGTTTGCGCGTGAAATAGGTGAGGAGGTAACCCATTACTTTGCTGACTACGACGACCTCACTGAGATAATTGTGAAGCTTAGTGAAGAGACTGAAGGCGAAAAGGTAATAATCGCAGACCTGGGGTACAACTCAAGGGTGCTCTCTGCCAAGGACGCACTGGCAAAGCTCTGTGAAGCAAACGAGGTAATCTGGATAGACCATCACGACTGGCAGGGGGGCGAGGAGATTCTGAAGCTAAAACTTCGATTCATCCACAGCTCCAAGCTATGCGCCGCTGAGCTTGTGCAGCAGGAGTTCATGCCCAGCGACGAAGTTTCAAAGGAGATCGCACGCCTCGCCCATGCCCACGACTTTCGCGAGGAAAGCGAGCTTGCATGGAAGCTCTACGATGTCATCTCCTCTGGTTACGATAAGCTGAGATTTGTTGAAGCCCTCTCACGGGGTGAGTTCTGGAATGAGGAGTTTGAGGAAGCCTATCAGCGATACCAGCGAGCAAAGGAGAAGGGCTACGCATACCTTGATGAGCACCTAGAGGTGTTTAATATTTACGGCTACACTTGCGCCATGGCGCTGTCTAAAAAGTACCTGAGCTCAACCCTTGCGTCGCTCTACCTTCAGGAGAAGGGCACAGATTTCGTGGTCGTAGTCTACCCAGACGGCAAGCTGAGCTTCCGCAGGAACAACCCCAAAGTAAACCTGCGCAAGCTTGCCCAGCTCTTCGGCGGTGGGGGAAGAGAGGTAGCCGCAGGTGCAAAGATCGAGAAGGAGGTTACGGAGGATAACTACAGGGAGTTGTTCAGGGAGATTGTTGAGAGGATGAAGAAGCACGGGAAGGATGCGTTCCGCTGATACTCGTGCCTTAAAATCTGCAAGTTGGAGATGTTAGTCTCTCTTCCCACAGGAGGGTAAAGGTTATATTGTGGCATGCTTATTTCTCACCATGGTAAAGGTTGGCATAGTCGGCGCCTCTGGCTACACTGGCGGTGAGCTTCTCCGCATCCTGGCGCAGCACAGCGAGGTAGAGATAGCCTGTATTACCTCTCGCATGCATGCTGGCAAGCCTGCTTACAAGGTGCACCCCAACTTGCGCCGCGTGCTCAACCTGAGCTTTGAGGATATCCCCTACGAGCGCGTTGCTGAGCGCTGCGACCTCGTCTTCTGCGCCACACCTCACGGAGCGAGCATGGAGATAGTGCCCACCCTTCTGGAGCATGGCGTGCGCGTTGTAGACCTGAGCGGTGACTTTCGTTTCGAGGACGTTGCGGTGTACGAGAGGTACTATGGAAAGAAGCATGTCGCTCCTGATATTAGGGCAGCCTATGGTTTACCTGAGCTTCACAGGAAAGAGATAAGGCGCGCTGAGCTGGTGGCAAACCCTGGCTGCTACCCAACGAGCATTATCCTTGGACTTGTGCCGCTGCTTAAGGCAGGGGTTATAGATGCCCCCCATATAGTTGCCGATGCCAAGAGCGGAATCTCTGGCGCAGGAAACAAACCCAGAGAGACCACTCATTTTCCAAACGCCGCTGAGAGCGTGCTCGCCTATAAAATGACGGCGCATCAGCACCTGCCTGAGATAGAGCAGGAGCTTCGCCGCTTCTCCAGTGAGGTGAGAGTGTCCTTCGTCCCACACATTGTACCAGTCATTCGTGGACTTACGAGCACACTGCACTGCTTCCTCACCCAAGAGCTCAGCCCTGAAGAGGTTAGGAAGCTCTACGAGGAGTACTACATGAATGAACCCTTTGTGCGCGTGCTCGACGTAGGTGAGGTACCCCGCTTGAGCGCTGTGCGAGGCTCAAACTTCACCGACATAGGCGGCTTCGCCATTGACGGGGAGCGTGAAAGGGTTATAGTCGTCTCAGCGATAGACAATCTGGTAAAAGGCGCTTCAGGGCAGGCGGTGCAGAACATGAACATAATGCTGGGCTTCCGCGAGGAGGAGGGATTGAGAAGCGTGGGGATCCACCCATAGGAGGGCAGAATTTTGAAGGTTAAGGATGTGATGACACGTGAGGTTATAACCCTTACCCCCGAGTCGAGCATAGGAGAGGCTGCGAAGCTACTGAGAGAGAACAAAATCAGCGGTGCTCCTGTGGTTGAGGGAGAGAGAATAGTAGGGATACTCAGCGAGGCTGACCTGATGAGGCTCTTTCAGGACGATATGAGCCTCAACCTTATACTTCCCAGCCCCTTCGACCTGATAGAGCTGCCGATAAAGATGCACCGGAAGCTGGAGGAGACGGTAAAAAAGCTTGCTGCCTCTAAGGTGAAAGACGTTATGACCCGCAAGGTGATAACCATAGATGAGGAGGCAAGCGTTGAGGAGGCGGCGCGATTAATGGCAAAGCACAACATAAACCGCCTGCCTGTAGTCAGGGGTGAGAAGCTGATGGGCATAATAACGCGGGGGGACGTGATTAAGGCGTTGTGAGTTTGGAATGTTGAAGCTCTGGTATCTTACCGGAAAATTGACATGTGTCAGATGCACTTCTGGAGGAGATGATAGACTTCATTAGATTTGAGATTTAGATTTGAAATCGCCATTACCAGTGAATCATCTCTTAAAAGACTGGCTTTGACCAGAGGAGGATGAAGCTTGGCAGGCTTTCCTTTCTCAGACCTTACACAGAGGAAAAGGCGTCCTGCCCTTGTTTTAGCTGTATTGGAATGTGATGACTTAATTCTCTGTCAAATTACGAATCACCACCGATCGTAAATTATCCTTTACCAAGTGGGACATTTTAAATCAGAGAAAACCGAGGAAGTTATCACAAAGGTTGTAGAGAGACTAAAGCAGTAATTATGGCAATTTTGGTAAGCTGCAACATACAATGCACTCAAGGCTCAACATAAACTCTGACCTTGTATATCCTAACCTCGCCCAGACCGCTTTTATTGCTGTCGTACACCTTTATGAAGTAACTCACATCCTCGAATTTCTCTAAGTCTACCTCAACGCCATACTCTGTGGCAGGCTTGAAGTAGCTCAACAGATTGCCGTACTTTTCCATGTTTCTGGAGTAGAAGATGTGCGTAGCGTTGTAGCGCTTTGCAATTTCCCAGGCTTCTCTCGATGAAGAGGTGTTGTAGAGTATGTAGAGATCGTTCTGCACCTGCCCCGGGGCTTTTATGTAGGGATAGTCTACATTCCGCAGTGGGAACATTCCTCCAAGCAAAGCCCTGCCTGCGGTTACACCTGCGAACATCTGAGCGCGGTAGTAGTCGGCAATTATCTTCGCCTCTTCGCCTGTGTTATCTCTGAACCAGAGCGCTGCCTGGTACTCCTCCGGCACAAGCCCTGAGGCGAGGAAGCGGGAGTCCAAGCCATACTCGTAGCAACCTGCAAGAAGTAGCCCTGCTAAAGCTAGGAGTACAAAGTTGCGGGCGCCTCTCCAGTGTTTCGCTCTGTCACCCTGTGCGCGGCTCAGGGTAACCCACCTCATCGCATCGCTTGCTAAAATTCCCACAGCAATCGCAACGGGCTGAGCGAGGAAGGGGTAAAAGCGGAAGCCTTCAAGGGGCTTCGCCAGAGTATGCCAGGTAAGGTCCACCCTTCCCAGCGCATTCAGAATAACCTCGTTCTGGGTTTCAAGAAAAATCGGCAGCGCCCAGAGGAGCAGGGGCGCGTGCTTGCGTGGGGAGCGGAGGAGCAGGTAGAGCATACCAGCGAAGCCTAGCAAAGCGGCGATTATGCCGTACTCTTCCAGCTGGCGTTCCACAGGGTACATCCCGCTGCTTGTAACGAGCGCATTAATCCACCACCAGTACAGATTGCGCGGAAGCCACCACGGGGCAGCGAATGCCTGCGAGATGGCGATAACAGCTATGAGGTCTAGGAGCAGGCTAGCTTTTGCCTCTTTTTTGATAATGAGCCCAATGCTCACCATCAGCAGAGAGAGGAGAACCAGGAAGTAGGAGAGGTGGAGCAGGAAGTTTATACCAAGAGCTACGCCTAGTATAACGAGATAGATCGCTTTCCTGCTGCCCAGAATCTCCCTCGTGTTGGCATACCACATCCAGTAGAGGATGTAGAGGGGTATGGCGAAGAGGGTGAAGCTCTGGGGGTCGGCGATGCCACTCCAGAACACAAAGCTTGGGGTTAAAGCGAGGGTGATGGTTGCGACTGCTGCGGCGAACCTTCCGGCGAGGTGCCTAGCAAGGAAGTAGATAGAAAGGGGGGTGGCAGCTTCCAGAAAGGGGAGCACCCGGGAGCACAGCGTAGGCAGGTCAACTCCAAAAGCCAAGTTTCCCAGCGCAAAAAGCACTGGCGCGAGCGGAGGATACCACATGGGAACATAGCCATAGGTCCGATACCTGAGGTCTGGCTCAGGCAGGGCATGATAATCTAAAATGTACTGCGCCATAGCTAGGCGGTACCAAATGTCACCCTGAAAGGTGAGCAGATGCGGATCCACGCTCAGCCTTGGGATAAGCCTCAGCCCAAGACCAAGAAGATACACGACGAAGAGAAAAGTTGCTTCTCTCCTTTCGAGGTACAGCAGTGCTCTGAAGCTTTTAACGAGCATCCTTCGTCCCCCTATCGCTACGCGAGACGGGTAACCAGCCAAAAAGGTTTATGCTCTCAAGGGTTAAAAGCATAACCGTGGCAAAGCTGAATTTGATCGCGGACATACATGCGAATCTCCCCGCGTTAGAGGCAGTGCTAGATGAGCTTCCCAGGGCAAAGACCATTCACCTTGGCGATGTGGTAGGCTACAACCCTTACCCCAGGGAAGTGATTGAGCTTTTGAGAGAGAAGCGCATCGCCTCAGTGCTGGGAAATCACGACCATGCTGTGGTAACAGGAGATACAGCCTGGTTCAACCCGGTGGCTGCAAGAGCTATAGAGTGGACCCGCGAACAGCTTCGCAGAGAGGAGCTTGCATACCTTGCATCGCTGCCGCTGGAGATTAAAAATGAAGTTTACGCAGTGCACGGCAGCCCGCGCCGCAAGCTGGAGGAGTATGTTTACCCAGATTACCCGGAGGAAGTGCTCAGCGCATTCCTGAAGCTTGCTTCTCGCGCTGTATTAGCGATGGGGCACACGCACATACCCTTCTCACGAAAGCTTGGAGGCACGCTTATTGTTAACCCTGGCAGTGTGGGGCAACCTCGTGATGGCGATCCGAGGGCGAGCTTCGCATGTATAGACCTCGCAACGCTGGAGGTGGAGATAGTCAGGGTGAAGTACGACATTTCGAGGGTGGCAAAGGACATACTACGCGCGGGTTTGCCTGCGATTCTTGCACAGCGCCTATACGAGGGGTATTAGTCTTATAGAACCTCACCTAACCCTTCTTATCCTTCCATCCTTTATCTCCGCAACATTCATGAAAAGCTCTCTGAAGCTTGAGATCTCCTTAGCGCTGTGCATCTCCTTATTGATAAAGCAGATGAAGAAGAGCCCCTCGTTGCTCAGGTGCTCGGCGGTACGAGAGATAAAGCGGTACGCATGCTCTGCACCAAGGGTGAGAACCACACTTGACAGAGGCTCAAAGATGAAAAGCGCACCTGCGGGCATCTCCTCAAACACGGCATTGAAGTACTCAAGGTTAGAGATTGGCACCTCCTCTATCCCCGAGTCGCTCTTTGGTGGCGAGCCCTTAGTAGCCAGGTTTATCACTCTCACCCTGCCCTCGCCTATCAGCTTGGCAAACTCCCGGCGATACGCCTCAGTGCGGGGCTGCATGCTCACAAGAAACACATCGCGCTCATTTGCAATATGCTCCCTCACTATGCTCGCCACCACCTCGCTCAGCCTGGCGTCAGAGGTGTACTCAATTAGCGCAGACTCGCCAAAAATAACCTCCTCTTCCTCGGGGGTTATCTCGATCTCTTCAGCGGCAGGCTCCTCTTCCTTGGGAGCCTTCTTTTCGGCAGGAGGCTTAGTCCTCTTGGGCTTAGCCTCTGGTTCAGCTTCCACCTCTTCTGCTTGTGATTCTGCCTCAGCTTCTTTCTGAGGCACCTCCGCCTTTGTCTCCTGTTTTGGTTCAAGCGCTACAGCGACGACATTCTCCGCGAAGAGGCTTATAGGTCTCGAGTACCTCTCATAGCCTGCGGCCTCAACTTCCAGAAGATACTCCTTTACCTCGAGGGAGTCGAAGTAGGCTACGCCCAGGTTATTGGTTCTTGCCTCCTTCCGAGAGCCATCGCTTATGAGCACCACTCGTGCATCTTTCACAGGCGTGCCCAGTCCGCGGCGGCTAACCACCACGCTCAGGTCGCTGGCTTTTAATTTTACTGCGAAAACCTCGCCGTGGTCCATGCTTATGTAGCGCTCGTGCTCCTCTGGTGCTATTCCCTCACCATCTATGATAATACGATACAGCCCCGGAGCAATCCCTTCAAAGGTGCACCTGCCACTGGAGTCGCTTACTCGAACCTCCTCCAGTCCTGTATCTTTATTCTGAATTACCACCCTCGCACCAGAGATGGGATTCTCCATCTCATCGGTTATCATCACTGTAAACCTGTGCCCCCTATACGGCTCCTCAAACTCTTCCTCTGGCTCCTCCTGCTCCACGTGGGCTCGCTTTCTGCTAAAAATCCCACCTATTGCATAGAAGAGCGTGCGCAGGGCTCCTGCTGAGGCAGAGAGCAACCTGAAAGAAATCTTGAGAGAAAGTTTCAGCATGCCTTTCAGAGGGCTCAACCTGAGCCTTGGGAGACTTACATTTACCCTCGCGAGCTGCCTCAAAACAACGCTTAAGTATAATACACCCACAAGGAATCCAAGCCCGAGAAGCATGCTAGCCTCAAATGCTGAGTAGTAGAATCCCGCGATAAGAAACAGGGTGAAAATTAAGAGCCTCTCCGCTCTGAGGCTCAGCCAGCGGGTTACCTCGGCACCGTATTTTGCATGTAACACAGCGCCTGCCACGAGAAGGAGAAAGAGAAGCATGTACTCCCGGAGGCCCACCCATGGCAGGAGGAGAGGCGGATTTATTGCCATGGAGAAGGAGTAAAGCGCAGAGGCATAAACCACAAAGTCGAGGCTGGCGTCGAGGACACGTTTTATTTCCGAGGCAGAGGCAAGGTGGCGCAGCACCTCTCCGGAGAGTGCGCTCAGCAGCAGGGTTACGATCAGCCCAATTTTCAACCCCGCTGAGTATGGATCCTGGGTGAGGGAGAGGTAGAGGAAAAGAGACGCCAAGAGCACTGTGGCTGTAGAGAATAGAAGAACATATGTGCTTCTATCCTCTTTATCTTTCTCTATCAGGTACACTAAACCTCTTGCAATGGGAGCAAAAATCACTCGTGCTATCATATGGCATCTCAGTAATGTTTACTATGGGAATCTGCAATATTAAACTATGCTGCCTTCTACACATAATACTCTTTCTGAGCCTTCGGTGCGAATTTTTGCCATAGATGTAGGCATGGGCACGCAGGATGTGCTGGTCTTCGACTCCTCGCGCAACCTGGAGAATAACCCGAAGCTTGTGCTTCCCTCGCCCACGCGTATACTCGCCGCAAAGGTGGCAAGCACAGCCAGCGACCTGCTTTTAACCGGCGAAACCATGGGCGGTGGTCCTCTCGCATTTGCTCTGGCAGAGCATCTGCGCAGGGGCTACCGTGTGGTTATGACACCCCGCGCTGCGATGAGTGTGCGCGACGATTTAGAGCAAGTCAAGGAGATGGGGATTGAGGTAATCCCAGAGGAGGAGGTGGAAAAGCTCAACGGCTTCGCCAAGCTGGAGACCGGGGACATTGACTTTGAGCTATTCCGGAGCATACTTACACAGGTGGGTGAGCCCTTCAGCTTTGATTATTTCGCTGTAGCCGTGCAGGACCACGGCAGAGCGCCTCGCGGTAAGTCGGATCGCGTTTTCCGATTTGAGAAGATTGCAGAGTTTGTGAAGCAACGCAAGCACATGCTCGATTTGGGTTATGAGTCGCCACCGGAGTACTATACCCGAATGTGCGCCGTGAGGCGGTTGATAGAGAGGGAAACTCAGGCTAAGCCTTTCATCGCAGATTCGAAGATAGCTGCGATAGTGGGCGCGCTCCATGGCATAGAGGAGCGCCCGGCAATATCCATAGATGTGGGCAACGGCCACACCCTCGTTGCGCTTGTGGATGAGGATAACCGCGTCGCAGGCTTCATGGAGCACCACACATCGCTGCTAAATAAGGAAAAGCTGGAGCAGCTTGTAGTGCGCTTCGCCGAGGGTAAGCTTACCAACGAGGAGGTATACAACGACTCCGGGCATGGGTGCGTGATTCGCGAGGGCGTTGGTATAGATAGGGTGAAGAGGATAATGGTCACCGGCCCAAACCGCGGTATGCTTCGCAACTCCTCGCTAAAGGTGGAGTTCGCTTCTCCCGCTGGAGACGTGATGATGACCGGCGCAGTCGGGCTGGTGGATATGGTGCTGCACAGGCGCTAGGTAGCCTCAATCACCCGCGAAACACCCGCCTTCTTCTCCACCACCAGAAGCTTGTCCGCCGCCTGCTCGAACTCCTTGTCATGGGTTACCACTATCGTTTGCGGTATTGAGGAGAGCTTCTTGATTATCTCCACCAGCTCCTGCCTGCGTTGGGCATCGAGGTGAATCGTGGGTTCGTCCAGCATTATCATCTCCATGGCGCTGCCAGACAAAGCTTTTGCTATACCCAGGCGTAGTGCTAATGCGAGGGCAATTCGCTCGCCGCCGCTTAGCATGTCAGCGCTCTCCTCACCCAGAGGCCCAAAGAGGGTAATGCTGAAGTCCTCGCTCAGGGTAAGCTCACTATAGGGAAGGTTAAACTCCTCAAACACTTCGCGGGTGTACTGCTCTATCAGCGGCAGAGCTCGTCTCCGAAGCTCCCTCTGCAGGTTATCACGGTGGAAGAGGCTGCGTATCTTTTTAAGAAGTGCCACAAACTTCTCAAGCCTCTCCTTTTCCAGTAGCTTTTCTTTTAGCGCGTTTATCTCAGCTTCAAGCTCCTGAATCTCGCCTTTCACACGCTTTACCGCCTCCTCGCCAGCGCTTATGCGCTTCTCAAGCTCTGTGAGATTCCTCTGCATCTCCTCACGCTTTTGCTTTACACGGACGTGGTGTTCCTCAGAAACCTCATAGCCAAACCTTTCCTGAAGCATCCTCAGCGACTCATCAATGCGGGCAAGCTCTTCTTCAATCTCCTCAAGTTTCTTCTCAATCTCCTCCTTTTCATGAGCGTGACTCCTGAGGTATCCGCGCGCCTCTATATACTCTTCATACGCCTCGGCAAGCGAGGCTTTTTCCCTCTCAACCCTCCCCACATCTTCAGCGAGAGGTTCAAGGAGGCGGCGCTCCTCTTCCAGCTTCTTAAGCTCTTCTTCCAGCTCCACAAGCTTTTGCCTTAGCCTCTGCCTCTCCATCTCCCTCCTCCTGATAACCGAAAGCTCTCCACTAATCCTGTTCGCTTCTGCCAGCTTCTTCTCCACGTAGCCAAGCTCATACCTCCTGTCCTCAAGCTCCCTCTCCAGCGCTTCCGCTTTGCGCAGCGCCTCCTCAACCTTGAGTTTATATTGCCGGCTCAGCTCTGCCTTCCTCTCCTGGCTCAAGGGGCTCGAGCACACAGGGCAGTGGCTCTTTGCTGATAACAAATCTTTCAGAGCCTTCTCAATTTCCCTCGCCCTTCCGCGAAGCTTTGCCGCCTCCTTGGCGGTTGCCTCCATCTCCTGCCTAATGCTGTCCTGCGTCTCCTTAAGCTCCTGAAGCCTGCACTCCAGCATTGCCTCGAGGTTCTCTAAGGTCAACGCAGGAACGCCCAGCGCTTTGCCTGCAGCCCTGAGGGCATTCTCAATGTAACCCTCAGCCTCTGCAAGCTTTGCTTCTGCCTCTTCCTCCTCTTTCCTTTTAGTCTTTAGCAGAGCCTCCAGCACTGAGAGCCTCTTCTCCCTCTTCCTCAGCTCAGCCAGCTCAGCCTCCAGCGCCAGGTATCTTTCTCCCTTTTCCCTCACCGCCTCCAATCTCGCAGAGTAGTGCTTTAGCCTTTCCAGCTTTTCCAGGAGATGGGCACGCTCCTTCTTCAGCACTCTCCTGCTCTGCACTAAACGAAGCCCCTCCTCAAGCCTCTTCAACTCCTCCTCCACTTCTGTAAGAGAGCGCGCAACCTCATCCCGTGCCTCTCGCCCCTCCTCAAGCAGGCGCTCGAGCTTCTCGATCTCAGCACGCCTCTCCGCGAGCTTCTCTCTTGCCAACTTAAGCTCAGCGTCCACATTTTTCAGCGCTGCCAGGCGCATCTCAAACTCCTTTACCACCTCAAGCATAGAGGTGTAAGCCCTTTCCATGTCCTCAGCACCAAGAAGCTTGCCTATTACCCTCTTCCTCACAGAGGGCTGAGCGGAGAGGAGGGCGTCAATATCGCCCTGGCGAATGTAAATAGCGCTTGTGAACAGCTCCGCATTTATTCCCAGGATGCGCTCTATCTCGCGAGTTACCTCCACCTCGCCCTTTGCAATGAGTACCTCATCTCCATCCTTAAGCTCGTAAAGTGAACTCCCCGAAGCTCTGCCCTGCTTACGCCTCCTCACAACCCTGTACCTCCTCCCACCCTCATGAAATACAAGGCTGACCTGCACCTCCTCAGCACCTCGCCTTATCAAATTGTCAACGCCAACGCTTGAGTTTTTAAAAAGTGCAAAGTTGATCGCCTCTAGTAGAGTGGTTTTTCCAGAGCCGTTCTCCCCCACTATAACTGTAATTCCATCATTGAATTTAACCTTGGTTGCACCATGGGACCTGAAGTCCCTGAGGTACACCTCTTCCACAATCATTTGAAACCCTCCAAGCTGAGCTGCCCTTTTGAGGCAGGTTGGTCCGAAGCTAAGTGCCCGCCTTCATAGGAGTGCTCAAAGAACTCGCGCGCAATCTGTAGCGCTGCCTCAACTTCGCCCTTTGCCAGAAGTCTGAAAAGTTCCACAGCCAGCTCCTGCTCCCTGCTGGAGTGCTCCCTCATGCTCTCCCGGATAAGCTGCTCTACACTTATCCTCCTAACCTCTCGAGTTTTAACCTCCTCACCTGGACTGCGCTTCTTCACGTCTATATATAACGCCTTATCTCCCAGCTCAGCAATTATCCTGTTATAAATCCTCTGGAACTCATGAGAGGGGCAGCGAACCTCGATGCGCAGTACTGGTTTTCCATCTCCAAGCGTCTTCGCCACTGCGGAAATGTCCTCAACCCGCTCAATCTCTATCCTTCTAAAGGGGCGTACCCTCTCAAGGGGGACCCATCTTATGCTCTCAGACACGATTTCCTCGGTGTCAACAATGTAAAACCCCTTCCCGTTCCTCTCGTATTCTCTGATTTCATCGCTCCTCCATATCTCGGTTGAGCCAGGATAGGCAAGCACCCCCTCACCAAAGGTGTCGATTATTTTTTTATGCAGATGCCCCAACGCATAGTAGTGAAAGTTTTTCGGCAGGTCAGCGAGGTCCACCTCATACTCCAGGTCAAAGTACTTTTTAATGCCCTGATGTAGGGCTAGCACCCTGGTTTCAAAATCTTCTGCCTTCCGTTCGAGCTGCGAAAGCTTCTCAAGCAAAACTTTGCGGTGAATCTTGGAGAAGTAGGGCAAGCCGGCGATGAAAACATCGCCTTGCACTCGAAAGGGCTTCACTGGAGTTAGAAACTCAACCTCGCGGTAGAGCTTCTGGGGTGGAACAGCGCCGCGCCGCATGAGCATGTCGTGATTGCCCGCGATGCAGTAAAACTTTATCCCGGCGTCGGTAAGCCTCTCTATGGCTTCGCGCACTCGCACAAGGGCTTTAACATGCGGTCTGGGCTCGTCGAAGAGGTCGCCGCTGTGGAGCACAAATTCGCAGCCTTCGCGAATTATCTTATCAACAGCCTCGTCGAAGGCTGCGTAGAAGTCCTCCTCCCTTTCATCCAGATTGTACTGCCTGTAGCCCAAGTGGGTGTCTGCGAGGTGAGCAAAGAGCATACATAACCCTCTGCCTAGCTTGTTTTAAAGATTGCTCTAACGCAACTTCCTCTTCATGTGGAGCATATGCACTTTTCCCGAGAGCGCTGTAAAATTTAAAAGTGCTACCCTCGGTTTAAATTACGCCCCCTCTCTTTCTATATCTGCATCTTCAATCAGCACCTTAAAGAAGTAGCCAGAGCCTATATCAACGTTGGTCTTGAGCACTCCACTCACCACAACAACGTCACCAACCTTGAACTCCTCACTCCCAGAGTAGGTTACCGTCAGCTCATCCTCTCCCGTGGCGTTGTTTACTGTGCCATCCTGAAGGTGTATCCAGGTTTTGTCCAGAATGTTGGGAAGCACCTTTGTAACAACCGCTCTGAGCCTAACCTCCTTACCAGAAAGCTCCTCGCTTCTTGAGAGAATCTCAGCCACAGTGTAGCCACCCTCCAGCTTCTCCACAGAGATATTCGCAGGAGGTGCCCTGCTGTTGGTGGAGCCATGGAAGGAGAAGGGTTCTCCTGAGGTAAAACTCTGTACCATGAGAATAACATCCAGGGTTTTATTCAGGGCAGGAGAGTTGAAATTAAGAAGCACAAGGGCGTCATAAAGCTCCACCTCTTCTCCAGATTTGATCTGAGTCTTTGGTCCTGCGACCCAAATTTCGCCTGTATCGTCCTTAACTCTGGCATAGGTATAGCTATGGGTCTGCACCGTTTCCATTACCACCCCCCTTGTGGAGACAAACTGGTTGTCCAGTTTTTGAGCATTTATGAGTATCTCTTCTATTTTAAACTCAGATATCTGGGGCTCCAAGTCCTGAACCTCCCCCCCGGAATGCTTACCGTACTCCTTCTTCTCAGAGGTGCATCCCGAAAGGAGCAGCAGAAGCGCAAAAGCGACTAAAATTATTCTTCTGCTCATACAATTCCTCTATTAATTTTAAAAAATGGTTATGAATAACAAGGAAAAAATTATTGACGCCGCCTTAATGCCTGATATTCTCCAAGACCTCCGCCAAGCCGGAGGCAACATTTCCTAGACTGAGTACAGAACCTCATAAAAAATTTTAAATTGATAAATTACATTCATGCACTTATGGGTTTAAAAACCATAACAATGAAAGAAGACGTTTACAATTTGATATCCAGCATTAAAAAAGATAATGAAAACTTCAGCGATGTTTTAAGGAGAGAATTATCTTTAAAAGGACAGATATTATGGACTTTTTCGATGTTCCCAGGAAAAGCAAAGCTCTTGAAGAGAGTTAAGAAGAGGTTTTTGTAGAAAGAAAATAAATGAGGTAAACCATGCCCACCCCCTACGCGAGGCTTGCGGAGGTCGCGGAGAAGCTTTCACAGCACAGCTCAAGGCTTGAGAAGCTCAGAATCCTCGCTTCCTTTTTCGCATCGCTGGAGAAAGATGAGGTCGCCCCAGCGGTGAGGCTCCTCCTCGGGGGGAAGCTTACTAATGCCCCGCTTGAAGTCGGATGGACTACGCTTAAAAACCTGGCTTCAAAGTCTCAGACAACCCTGGTTAGCTCACCATTAACCATTTCAGAAGTATTGGAGGCACTTCAGAGGGTAGCGGCACTCCACGGAGAAGGGTCACGGAAAAAGAAAGAGGCTCTGCTTCTGGGGCTCTTTTCAAGAGCTAGCGATAGGGAGGTGAGATACCTTGCGAGGAGCATTCTCGGGGAGATGCGAACTGGCGTAAACGAGGGTTTAATGGTGGAAGCTATAGCGAGGGCATTCAGAGCAAAGCCGGAGAATGTGCGCCTCGCCCATGCGCTGCTCAGCGACCTGAGCGAAGTTGCAGACATGCTTGCTCGCAAAGGCAGGCTGCCCGAGGCAAAGATAAGGCTTTTTACTCCAATTAAGCCCATGCTCGCGGAGTCTGCGGCAAGCATCGAAGAAGCCTTACAAGGCGAGGTGGCACTGGAGTATAAATACGACGGAGCGAGGGTGCAGATTCACAAGCGTCGCAATAAGGTGAAAATATTCTCGCGAAGGCTGCGCGAGCTAAGCCTGGAGGAGGTTAGGAGCACCATAGCGCAGCTTGAAGCGGAGCAGCTTGTGGTGGAGGGCGAGGTTATAGCGCTTGATAGAGATGGAAAACCTCTACCCTTTCAGGACATCATGCGTGCCTTTGCCATGGATAAAGAAGTCAAGCCAGCGCTCAGGCTCTTCCTTTTTGACATCCTGCACATCAATGGCACAGACCTGCTCAACATTGCTTACAAGGAGAGGTGGGCGAAGCTGGAGGAAATAGCCAGTAGAGAAATTCTCGCCTCAAGGCAAGTGGTGAGCGACGATGTAGCTGAAGCCAAGCGATTCTACGAAGAGGCCCTTAGTGAGGGTCATGAAGGCGTCGTGGTGAAGAAGCTGGATGCAGAGTATGAGCCAGGGAAGCGCAGCCGCGCGTGGCTCAAGGTAAAGCCCTTCGTAACCCTTGATCTCGCTGTTATCGCCGCGGAGTGGGGGCACGGTAAGCGGCGAGGTTGGCTTAGCAACCTTCATTTAGCGGTACGCGACGACGCTACTGAGCGCTTTGTGATGGTTGGGAAGACCTTTAAAGGTTTGAGCGAAGCCATGCTGGAGGAGATAACCCGAGAGCTTCTCAAGCATAAGATTGCCCAGGAGGGCAACGTGGTTAGGGTTACCCCCACGCTTGTGGTAGAGGTAGCCTTCGATGAGGTGCAGCGCTCTCCGCGCTATGAGAGTGGCTTCGCGCTGCGATTTGCCCGCGTTAAGCGCCTTCGCCGCGATAAGGGTGTGGAGGAGGTTGATACCCTGAGCACTCTGAGAGAAATATACGAAAGGCAGCTTAGAAGAAAGGGGAGGTTATAGTTGTTAGCTTTGAAAAAAAAGGCGATGATCGAGTTTGAGCGCGTGACAAAGAGGTTTGGCAGCCTAACGGCACTTAGAGAGCTCACACTGAGTATCGCGAAGGGGGAGATTTTTGGTTTGGTTGGACCGAACGGTGCCGGCAAGACCACTGCGATTCGCATTCTATGCGGAGCCCTCAGACCAAGCTCAGGAAGGGTGCTCGTCGCGGGCATGGAGGTTGGAAAGCGTAGTCTTGAAGTGAAGCGCCTCATCGGCTACTTACCAGAAGAGCCAAACCTCTATGAACGCATGACCCCAAAGCAGCTTTTGCGCTTCTTTGCCTCGCTTTACGGCGTTGAGGATGCAGAGGCAAGGATAGAGGAGCTCCTCGCCATGGTGGGTATGCAGGACAAAGCCGACGTGAGGATAGCCACCTTTTCTAAGGGTATGAGGCAGCGCATCGCAATAGCGCGCGCCCTTCTCCACGACCCGGAGATACTTATTCTGGACGAGCCCACCATGGGGCTTGACCCTCTAACCGCGAGGGAGATACGGGAGTTCATCGCCTCCCTGCGCGGGAGGAAGACTGTGTTGCTGTGCACCCACTACATGCCCGAGGCGGAGCAGCTGTGCAACAGGCTGGGGATACTCCAGCGGGGCGAGCTTGTAGCTTTGGGTGAGCCTGAGAAGCTTAAGGCAGAACTCAAAAAAGAGGGATATGAGTCTCCAACCCTTGAGGATGTCTTCCTGAAGTATACAAGAGGGGTTGTGAGTTGAGAGTCCTCGCAATCGCAAAACGGGAGCTGTGGGAGATACTGAGCAACAGAAAATTTATGATCGCCTTCATTGCTCAGACGCTGCTTCTTCTCGCGCTGCTTCCCGCCTTTGGAAATCTCTTCGCCGAGGGTAACCTCGCCCTTCCCACACCATCCCTGCGCGAGTTTATTCCCCTTGGCGTGGTGGTGGAGAGCGACGACTGCGAGGTGCTTCTCGCATCTCTGGAGAGGAATGAGAGGCTGAAGCTTTACCGATACGCTAAGCCACCTGATGAAGAGCTGAGCAAGGGGTTAATTGCAGGTTACCTTCTAATTCCGCGAAATTACAGGGAGAGCGAACTCTCAGCGCAAGAGGTCTGGCTCTTCCTCTCAGATAGAGTGAAAAGCTCCAGTGCTCTTGATGCGGTGAGGGAGAGTGTTGAGGCGGCAAGCGCAGAACTTTCAAGAGAGAGGCAGGAGAGGTTGAGAGCAAACTTGGGAAATTTAGTTACTCTCAAAAGGGAGTTTCTCAAGCCAGTGGTGGTGCAGCGTGGAGGTGAGCAGTTTTCCAGCTTCTTCCTCGCCTACCTCGTGCCCTTAGTGCTCTTCTTCCCCCTCTTCATGTCCGGCGGGCTGGTTATAGATGCGATAGTGGGTGAGAAGGATCGCAAGACAATAGAAGCGCTCATTGCAGCGCCCTTCCACAGGTACGAGATTATCGCTGGGAAGTTTCTCTCCCTCTGGAGCTTTGTCACCGCAGAATGTGCTGTGTGGATAGTCGGCATTATAGCAATCGGTATCCCTATTGCAAAGCCTGTGGAAGCCTTTCTGCTGCTCGCCGCGCTTAACGCTCTTGTAATCGCCATCGCCACCGCCCTCGCTTTATACTCACGAAACCTCAAGGAGGCAAACATAGCTCTAATGGTTTTCTACGTTCCTCTCTTTGTAGCCTTAATATATGCGCTTACCATAGAGTTCTTCTCCCCGAGGGAGTTTTTCTCCTATGTGCCCTTCAACCTGCTCTCGCGGGCCGTTTCGGGTGAGACATTCTCAAACAGTGCCTTTGCCCTTTTGCTCAGTGTGCTTAGCGTAGCGGCTCTGAGCGTCGTTGGCGTAGCCGCCAGACTGAGCTATCGTGACGATGTAATATTCGGACCCAGACCGAGCGTGATAAAACTCCTCGAAGACGCCATAGAGGCGATGCTTGCCTATAAACACCCGCGCATAGCTGGCATAGCTACTGCGTTGCTCCTGTCTCCGGCTGTATTTTTGGCATCCGCGGCAATAGAAGTGGCTGTGGCAGTGGGTTTAATCTGGCTGCTTGGATACTCTCTGCCAAGCCTCTATCTTCTGATTTTCATCTCCACCGCAGTCGAGGAGAGCCTAAAACTGCTCCCTATATTTTTAATTCTCAGGAGAAAGCGGGAATGGGTTAATATAAGGAGCATCGCGCTGATTGCAGCTACAGCGGGAGCTGGATTCTTCCTCGTGGAAACTTTACTAGCTGGCGTGCTCGCCAGCATGCTCTTCAGAATACCCTTCACATCGCTGCTCTACCAGAGGGTTGCCACAACGCTTGTAATGCACCTCGCAGCAAGCTCTATAGCCGGCGTGGGGCTCTACCACAGAGGAAGGGTAGGCATTGCGTTGTTTACCCTCGCTGTAGCAGCTCACGCCCTCTTCAACATCGCAATTGCGGGGGTGGTGCTGTGAGGCTCCTCGCCCTAGCAAGAAAGGAGCTTGAGGACATTCTCAATGAGAGGCTCTACCTCCTCGCCTTCGTGGTGCAGCTTTTTATTGTTGTGAGCGTAACCTTCGTGGCTCTGCTCTACACATCAATCGCAAACCCAGAGGTGATGCAAAGGTATGTGCCACCCCAGCAGGTGAGCCTCGGTATAGCGGGCGATGCGTCGCTTCTGGAGCTTGAAAACCTCAGAATTGTGAGCCTCAGCGAGGACGAAGATTACTGGCGCGCGTTGAAGACAAAGCGCCTTGTGGCTGTGCTTGTAGCACCAGCGAATCTGAGCGCGGCAATAGCTCAGGGCAAAGCTGAGCTGACGCTCTACATAGACAACACCAACGTATTATCTGGCTATGCAGACGCAATTGTAACGAGGGCGATTGTTAAGCTAGAGGAGAACCTCAGGCGGGAGACTGCGGCAAAGCTTGCGGGCTCTCCGGAGGCGATTCTTAACCCAATTAAGCTTGAGATTGTAGGCAGCCCATCTCAGAGACCAGCGGAATTTGTTGAACTCATGTACGGCTTGCTTGTGCCCTTTATTCTCCTTCTCCCCACCTTTCTCGCAACCAACATGACCACCGACGCGATTGTGGGCGAGAAGGAGCGCAGAACCTACGAGCTGCTGGTGGTTGCGCCCCTGAGCTATCGCGAGATAATCCTGGGCAAAGCCCTGCCCATCGCTGGCATCGCCCTTGTGCAGGCTCTGCTCTGGGCGCTGCTACTTATTTTCAGAGGGATTCCCGTGTACAACCTCCCCCTGCTCTTACTCCTGCTCGCCCTCCTTGACATCCTCTTTATTGCCTTGGGTGTTGCTCTCTCCGCGCTCTCAGACAGCATAAAGGATGCCAACGTCGGGGTTACGGTGTTGCTGATAGTCGCCTCCCTCGCTTTTTTCGCCCCCGTTTCCCTTAAAAATACGCTTTACGAAATTTCACCAGTAAACCTTATTGCAAAGCTCGCCTCGAATCCAGCGGTTCCCTTAAGGGAGGTGCTCCCGGGTTTTGCGCTCCTTGCCCTTACGGCAATTGTAACGCTGATATTTGGGGAGAAGCTGCTTGAGTATAAGGAGAATTTGAGGGTGTAATGTATTATACGAAGATAGTAACCAGCTAAAGCTGTAGAACATCTCCCTCCGTTACGACATTGGAGACCTAGAGTCTCTAAAGTGAAATTATCCGAAAAAGCATCTCTTTAATAGATTAAAACTAAACCAAAAAAGAAGAAGAGAGGGGAAAGAACTTCACTGCATTATTGCAGGAAGCTCGTGGCACTTGGTGCAGGTCGTCTGGATATCGTGACACTCACTGCAGAAGTTCTTGTGCCCGTCGAACTTCTCAAACGCCTGCTTGTGCAAGCCTGTGCGCATGTCAGCTAAGGTAGGAGCGTCGTGGCACATATCGCACTTGCCCTCGCCGTGGAGCGCTGCTGCCTTTGTTTCACCTGCCTCCTCTTTGGCTTCAGTCGCTTTCTCCTCAGCCACCTCCTCCTGCGCAGGTGCTGCAGCGGCGGGAGCGCCGCCCTCTATCAGCTTAACTCCCACGTAGGCGTGGCATTTGTTGCAGAACTTATCTGGCTGGTGGCAGTTCTTGCAGTTCTCCTCGCTCGCCTTGCCGCTGGCGATCTCGTTGCCGTGGTTCGCCTTCCAGTATACCATGTCCACCTTAGGCGAGGGATGCTCCTTCAGCGACGTATCCTTAACAGGCTTCTCCGGTGGTGCCACACATCCGCTGAGCAGAAGGATGCCCAGCATCGCAATGAATATCAACACCTTTTTCATGTTTACCTCCTCCTGTTTGCCATCTTATTTTTCAGCCTTCTCTCGTAAAGTCTAATAGCGCGAAGGATCCTGTTCTCGTACACCCATCTTGGCTGCGGTCCGGGTACGCCGTTCACAGGTATGCCTTTGTAGTAAATTATTAAGGTGGGCGGTGCAATTATCCTGTTAGCAATACGCACCGCCTCATTCGCGTCGATGTCTATCTTCACGAACTTGAGCTTGCCCGCGAAACGCTGCTCGTACTCCTCGAGCAGACATTCTATGTCCCTGCACGCTGGCGACCACTCCGCGTAGAAGTGCACCGCCACGGGTGTACTTGAACAGGTCACCTCTGTGAACCAGGTTGCTTCGCTAATCTCTTTCATTTTTTCGGCTCACATGCCATGTCGCACTGCGCCTTTGAAATCTTGTGCTCCTTCTCCGCGTGCTCGCAGCACTCTTCCATGGTAGCGAACTCCGCGTCGCACAGACCGCAGACGCTTGGTCCCTCTGCAGCGGCTGCCTCAGCCTCTGCCTTTGCTGCCTGCTCTGCCTCGAACTCTTCCTGACCTTCAAGGATGAGCGCCTTGCCCACCAGGTCATGGATTCCGCCAACCTGCACTGGAATCTCATAATGCTCCATAACCAGCGGTAGCTGAGCCTTGTCTATGGCGCAGGGAGCAGCGAGGTAGTTGACGTTGTGCGACTTGACCACCTCTTTCACAGCCGTTGCGCGCGGCAGGCCGCCCTTCATTCTGAGCTCCATTATCTCCTCTGTGAGCAGGCCACCGCCGCCACCGCAGCAGAAGGTCTTCTCCTTAATTGCATTGGGGTCCATGTCCACGAAGTTGTTGCACACAGATTTAATTATGAATCTGCCCTCCTCCACAAGGTCACCAGCTCTCGCCATGTTGCATGGGTCGTGCATTGTGACGATAACGTCGTCGTTGCGTGATTTGTCTAACTTGAGCTTGCCCTGGCGTATCATCTCTGCGGTGTACTCCAGAATATTCATGAACTTGAAGGGCAACGGGCCATTCATCGCCTCCATGTACTGCCTCGCAGCACGCCATGCGTGGCCACACTCACCGAAGATCACCAGCTTAGCGCCTATCTTCTTCGCAACCTCAACAACGCGCAGGTTTATCGCCTTGATATCGTCGTAGCTGAAGAACAGACCGAAGTTGGCAGCCTCGCTGGCGTAGGTGCTCATTGTCCAGTCGGCACCAACGGCGTGGAACACCTTGGCCACGCCCATCATGGTGTCAGTGTTGGTGAAGAGGTCTGCGCTCGGAGGGAGGTAGAGGATTTCCGCCTTCTCCTTGTTCACAGGTATCTTCACATCAACTCCAGTAAGCTCCTTAATCTCCTCCTCAAGGAACTCACAGTTTGCCTTAAACGCCGCCTCGGGTATACCAAGGTTGTTGCCGTGCTTGTAAACCTGGGATATAACCTGGGTGATGTATTTCGTGGCTAGGCCCACGCTGTTCAGCACCTCTCTGCCCGCCATCGTTATTTCCGCCTGGTCTATACCGTAGGGGCAGAAAACTGAACAGCGCCTGCACTCTGAGCACTGGTAGAAGTATTTGTACCACTCGTTCTTCAGAACCTCAGGGGTAAGCTTCTGGGCGCCCACCAGCGAGCCAAACAGCTTACCGCTTATGGTGAAGTGCGCCCTGTAAACCTTGCGCAGGAGTTCTGCCCTGCCCACAGGCGTATTTTTCGGGTCACCCGTACCAAGGAAGTAGTGGCACTGCTTCACGCAGGCACCGCAGCGCACGCATATGTCAAGGTAAAGCTGCAGGCTCTTCCTCTCCTTGCGTAGCTGGTCAAGGCGCTTTAACGCTACCTCCACCATCTGGTCGTCTGGCAGGGGCTCGGTGGGCATCTTGTTGGCCATCTTCTCAGCGAACTCTGGCTTTGTGAGATGACAAACGTAATTCTCGCCAGCGCCAGGCTTGAGCTCCACATTATATACTTTATCAAGCTCCTCTCCCATTCTCACGCCTCCTCAAGCTGCTTGGTGTGCGCCTCACCACCGAAGTGGTGGGTTCGCGTGGGCGAGAAGAATATCCCGCCGAAGTGCATCACCTTGCTGAAGGGTATGTACATCGCCAGCACTTGCACCAAGAAGAAGTGCACCAGGAATGCTGTGTTCAGGGTCACGGTGCTTAGGTCCACTGGCTTGAGCGCCATCAAGCTGCGTATCACGTACTTAACGTCGACCACGAAGGGGCGGGCAAAGTACTTGGCGTATAACCCTGAGAGCACCACGCTGAGTATCAGCAGAAGCACGAAGTAGTCAGCGGGCGTAGAAATCCACTTTATGTCCGCGTGCACTATCCTGCGTAGCAGCAGGTAGAGCAAGGGTATGCTTATCACAAGCGCAGCAGCTATGCCTATTCCCTGAACCGCTGCCACCCAGCCGGGCACCGCCTCAGCACCCAGGAAGTATCGCAGGTGGCGCAGCAGAATGAGGCCAAAGCTTATGTGGAATAGCCACGCGCCAAGCCACAGGATCTGATTCCCCTTGAACTGCAGCAGAGAGCGGAAGAAAATCACATCGCTTAGCACCCTCACTATTGCGCTGCCAACGCTTCGCTGTCCCGGGAAGACGGCAATGGGTATCGGCGATGGTCTGCTCCACCACACCGCAATGCGGTATATAACCCCCACGACAAAAACTATGAAGGTTATATACGGCAACACATTCACAACAAAGTTTGCCAGGACTCCCATAGTACCACCTCACTCAGATGTTTTTAAATTTAATATAAATACTTTACTATTTTTTAACAGTCCCTTTTTCTGTTGCATCTCCACAAAAAGCAAAAAACCTGGAGGGCTTAGAAAACCATCACCATGTCTGCGCTTTCCATGCCCTTCTTGATTTCTTCGAAGCTCACCGGCTGAATGGTCTCTTCTACGTCGAACTCCTTGGCATCGCAGAGCATATCTTCGGTTATGCCATAGCGCTCCATGTCCTCCTTGCACGCGAGCACCTTTACCTCGCTCATAAGCAGCATCTTTATGCGGTCCTCAGGGCTCTCAATGCCGTAAGTGCCTAGCCCATCCTGCCCGCGAAGGCAGTTAAGCACACCTTCCTCAATGAAAGCTACGATGGGCTCAACCTCGAACTCCAGCACTGTGAGGCAGCCGAGGGCGTGGTCAATGGCAGTGTTGGGAACCTCCTCCTTGAACGTCTTCCTTACCAGAAAGAATACACTCTTATCCGCCATTTCACTCCTCTCCTATCATAAGCGCAGCATCGCTTGAGAGCGCGTTCTCCATGAACCAAGTCATGGTCTTTACCTGCACCCCGTCAATCATCTCCTCATCGTTTATTCCACGGATGTAAACGCAGCTCTCGCAGTTAACCACCTCGAGGCCCCTCTCTATAAGCTCCTTGAGGTCTGCCTCGAAGTTGAAGCTCTTCTGGTACTTGTGCTGCCCTTTCTTCGCAACCGTGGTTGCATCACCACTCAGCCAGAGCTTGACACTGTGCCCCTTCTCCAGAGCAGCCTTCGCCAACCTGAGAACAAAAGCTATGTTCTTTGAGCCGTACGGTCTGGTAAGAAGTCCTATTGTCAGGGTTCCCATTCTCCTACCTCCTCCTTAAAGCCATATCGCCCTCTTGTACTCTTCCATGAGCTTGTCCACAATATCACCGTAGTCCACAACCTCCACATTGCTTGGCACGGCATCTTCGGTGAAGCCGCGAAGCTTGAGGTCGTCCTTCAGCACAAAGATTTTGGACACCTTCTCGAGAAGCGGTGAGGGTTTGCCGTTCTCCTTAACAACGGCATTGTAAACCCCATCGTGCACCAGAAATACGCCTGTCTCATCGCTTGCTATGCGGTCGAAAAGCTCTGCGTCGTATTTAAAGTCACTGATAAAGACACCCAGCTTCATCCTACCACCTCGTCCTTGTCCTCGTGGTTGAGATATTTAAATTTTACTTCAGGACGGAGAATCACAAGCGTAGTATAAGCGAAAGCACAACCTGAACAGAGTTCGATTTTTGTGAAAATAAAGTTTAAATAAAAGCAAGCATAGTTGTAATCGGTGATTGACATGGGAAAGCTTGGCATATTTGTGTGCACCGACAGGCATGCGGAAGATTTGGTGGGCCTGACCAAGGCTGCAATAGCCAAGGGGCATGAGGTTAGAGTTTTCTTCACAGGTCCAGGGGTTAAGCTTGTTCCTACAGAGCAGGCGAAGGAACTGGTCAAAGCAGGGGCAGACGTTGCGATGTGTCTCCACAGCTTTGAGGAACTTGGTTTCAAGGAGGACGAGGTTCCAGAAGGGATAAAGAAGAGTAGCCAGGACTACAATGCAGACATGCTGAAGAATGTGGATAGGTATGTGGTGCTATAGGAGGTGAAGAGGATGGTCTCTGTAGTGTTTATAACCAATAGCGAGGATGGATATGTTCAGGAAGAGGCAAGCCGCTCAGCCCTTGGAACAATGCTCGGCGGTAATGACCCAAGCTTAATGATTATAGATGTGGACTACGATGTTGATCGCGGAGATACAGCAGAGAACCTGGAGTGGATAAGAGACAACGACGGGCTGGTGGTTTCCAACAATCCAAAGAACGTCGAGAAGAGCGAGTACATCGAAGAGATGAGCGTTGAGGAAATGGCAAAGAAGATGCTGGAGTTCGATGTGATTATACCCTACTGAGGTGATGTAGATGAAGATACTGGAGATTCTCAGGTCAGAGCCCAGCGACAGGGTGAAGGAGATAATAGAGGTGCACAAGAAGGAGCACGATGTGAAAATCTTTGAGCTTTACAAGAATAAAGACTACGACGCTCTTGTGGATGAGATATTCGCAGCGGACAAGGTTATAAGCTGGTGGTAGCTCCCTTTTTTATTTTATTATTTTACCCCATCTCTATTTCAAGTACTGGCGGCTCAAATTTTTTTGAGTGCACCCTGTTTTTCGAATTTATGGGTATAATTTTGAAGAAGGATTCTTGCCTGCCATCTGCGCGCACCTCTATGGATTCCTGCAGTATCCTCAGGCTTATATCCCTCTCAGAAGTCACGCCCGGCAGGTAGATGCGCATGACCATCTTCTCGCCCTTTTTGAAGCTCTCCACCCTCGGCTCAACCACTTTCTTTCCCTTCTCCGCCCTTCTTGGCAGTCGTTCCTTCAGAGTATCGTAGTATTCGCGCAGAATCCGCCAGAGCAGGAACAAGGCGAGAGCAAAAATTGCGATGCGTAGCAGAAATAGCATGCAGCTACCTCCCTTCAAGCTCTTCAAGTAGCCTGCCTATTGCTTCAAACTCCTTTCCAAAGCCAACTAAATCCTCGTTGCGGAGCGCCTCCCTGGCGGCGGAGTAGTGCTGGAGTAGCTGCCTTATTATTTCCTCCCTGTCTCCGGTGGTGGGTGGTAGAGCCACCTCTTCAACCTCCTCCGGAGCCCTGCCGAACACCTTCTCTATTGCAGCATCCAGCGTCTCCTCCATGGCAATCCTCTCCCCAAAGGCTACGATAACCCGCTTGAGCTCTGGCAGAGAGTCGCGCTGCTCTGCCCGCAGGAACACTGGCTCAACATAGAGGAGCGACTCGCGAATTGGTATGACAAGCAGGTTGCCCCTTATAACCCGGGTGCCTGCCTGATCCCAGAGAGTGAAGTACTGGGAAATCTCCGGATTCTGGTCTATCCTCGCCTCAATCTGCATCGGTCCATAGATGAGCTTATCCTTAGGGAAGATATACACTATGCGCTCGCCGTAGTGCTCGCCATCGCTTCTGGCAGCGAGCCAGGCAACGAGGTTGTTTTTATTCCTGGGTGTAAATGGCAGCATTAGAATGAACTCCGCCTTCTCCTCGCCAGGTAGCTTGGTTATCAGATAATACGGCTCCATTTTTACCCTGTCACCCTCGTAAAGCTCCTCTGGGATGTTCCACACGTCCTCGCGGTTGTAGAACACTCGCGGATCCAGCATATGGTAGGTGGCGTACTTATTTGCCTGTATCAAAAAGTAGTCTACAGGGTAGCGGAGGTGCATTCTTAGCTCGGGGGGCATCTCTTCAAGGGGTTTAAAGAGCTCCGGGAAGGCTTTTGCATAGGTTTTGATTATCGCATCGCTGGGGTCAGCGATGTAGAAGTTCACCTTACCTGAATACGCGTCCACCACCGCCTTTACAGCGTTGCGCACATAGTTTATCCCCCTCGTGGGCTCTGAGTAGGGGAAGTCGCTGCTAACCGTATATGCGTCTATTATCCAGTACAGCTTGCCCTCTGCAACAACAAGGTAGGGGTCGCTGTCGTAGACCAGGAATGGGGCGAGCTTGGCCACCCTCTCCCTTATGTTCCTGTGGTACATTATCCTGCTATCATGGGTTATTGAGTTGCTAAGAAATATCTTAGCGCTTCCAAAGCGCAGGGCATAGGCGAGCCTCTTTAAGCCTGAGTCAAGCACTACCCCACCCTCGCCTTCGTAGGTGGTGTAGACGTTCTCATCCCCCTTTGGATAGTCAAACTCCTCCGTCTTAGTCTTAACTATCACGTAGGTATCGATAAGCTCCCCGTAGTATATCTCAGGTCTGGTGATATTAATGTATGGCGACCTTGGCGGGATATCCTTCACCACAAACACGGGTAAGCCTTCGCTTGAAACCTCATTAACAAGGCTCATCGCTATGCCATAACCGTGGGTGTAAAATAGGTGCTTATTTATCCAGGTGAGGGACTGCTCAGCCAGAAGCTCTGTGTTGAGTTCTCTCGCAGCCAGCATAACCTGCTTGTATTCCCCGTTCAAAACATAGCGGTCGACGTCGACGTCTTGGAAGGCATAGTAGGTGCGGATGAGCTGAAGCTGCTCCAGGGTGCGCTTCAGCGGGCGGTAGTCCCACAGGCGGATATTTCTTATGGTCTCCTCGTTATTTTTAATGTCCTCAATGGTTAAATTCTGCGTGGCAGGAAACTCCACCTCTTTTATTTTATCCAGGTTGTACGCAATGCGGGTGAACTTTATGCTCTGCTCTATATACGGGCGCTCATAGTTGAATTCGTCTGGCGCCACCTGGTAGTGCTGCACTGTGCCTGTTAAAAAGCTGCCTCCTATCGCTACTATCACAGCAAGCGCAACCATGGCAACAGGTATCTTAAAGCCCACCCACCTCGCTGCAAAGAAGAGCACCGCCACAGCCACGGCTATTACAGCTAAGAGAGAAAGCACAGGGAGGTACACATTAATCTCGGCATAACCAGCGCCAAAGAAGGTGTCTTTAGCTGTGAAGAGCACGCGGTAGCGGGAGAGGTAAAATTTGGTGGCGAAGAGCAGAGCAAACAAGCCAGCGATTGCACCTGCGTGAAACTTCGCTTGGATGGGAAGCAGCGCCACGATTTCGCCGAAAATGCGCTCGCGCAGCACAGCACCTGCGCCATAGAGGTATATGAGCGCCGTAAGCGCTGCTATGAAAACGAGGAAGAGAAAGGCAAGGTTCCAGAGAAATTCATAGAAGGGTAAGCGAAACACATAGAAGGAGATGTCCTTCTGAAAAACGGGGTCAGCTATGTTAAAAGGCGTCGCTTGCGAGTACCACAGGAAAAGCTCCCACCCTCGCGACGCAGCTAGGGCAAGGAAAAGGCTGAGAAGGAGGGAAACAGCCGTGTAGAGCGCTCGCGGTGGCGCTACGCCTGAGAACTTCCTCGAGGCGAGAAGGTTTATGTAGGCCGCGGTGAAAAAGAGCAACGCCACCAGAAATGCGAGCAGAAGCCTCGTCTTCCAGATTTTAATAAAAACCTGCGCATAGCCAAGGCTGCTGAACCATAGATAATCGGTGGCGATGCCTACGAAGCTCGTGGAGAGAAGCGCCACAAGCACCGCAAGGTAAAGAATCAGCTCTCCTTTTCTCATACTCCTCACTCTGTCTTTAAAACCTCTTCCCCTTCACTTTTTCCAGATCGAAGCTCGCTGTTTTTGCTATTGCCATAACAGCCATGACCCCTGCCTGTACAGGGTCAGTAACAACCAGGTCAGCCACCTCGGGCACAGAGCCTGCCATGTTCAGGGAGATTACGGGTATGCCATAGTCTGCCTTAAGCTCCTGCACCGCCTCTGTGACTTCGCCGCCCATAAGGGAGCCCGCTAGCACCAGTATGGCTGCACGGTGGAGGCGACCAACTGCGCGCACGGCTTCGGCAATCTTCTCCTCACCCACCAGCGGAATTGTATCAACACTTATCCTTTCGCCACGAAGGTTATGGCGGTCTGCCTCGCTCACAGCGCCGAGCACCACCTGCGCCACCTGAGCGCCGCCTCCTATAACTATAACGCGCTTGCCGTAGATCTCCTCGAAGGGCTTGTGCACCTCAACCTCAATGACATCGTTAACCCTGAGCAGGTCTGCCTTAAGCTTATCTAAGTCACGCACGCCATCAAGCTCAAAGTATATCTGCACCACGTCATCCTGCATGAACTGCTGGATGTAGGTTATGTTCACATCATGCTCAGCTATAACCGTGCTCACATCGCGAAGCAGGCCCTTGCGGTCGTTCGCAAACACACTTATGCCTATAATCTCTTTCTCTTCCATAGAGACACCTTAGGGGGAAAGTTCTATTCCGTAGTCGGTTATCGAGAACTTGAAGGAGCCAATCACATGCTTTGTACCGCGCATCTTTCTTATTGAAATCTTCCTCTCCTGGGTTTCTGTGTCAAGGCGAAGGCTTATTACTCCGTCGAACATGAAGGTTTCGATGGGAAACTCCTTTATGCCTATATCCGCACTCCTTGCCTCTGTGATCACTAGGCTTGTGACATTGCGCATGCTCAGCAGGTTGGAGAGGCGTAGCAACTTCGTGCGCTTCTCAAACTCGTCATGGGCGTAGAGACCCATTACAGAAAGCGAGTCTATGACCACACGCTCAGCGCTTATCGCAGAGATAGCGTCATCGAGATTGGCGATTAGGTTGTCCACATCCAAGCCCGAGCGGAGCGTTTCTTCATCCGCTTCGCCTGAGATCCTGTAAGTTACCGCATCCATTATTATGAGCTTGTCCTGATTTTCTAGCTCCTCAAGGTTCCAGCCAAAAGAGAGCATGTTCCTCCTTATCTTCTCCGGGGTCTCTTCAAAGGTTATGAATATCCCGGGCTCGTCGTATTCTGTTATTCCAGAATACAGGTATTGCATCCCGAATATGGACTTCCCACTTCCGGGGCCACCTATAAGTAGGATGGTGTTCCCCTTTGGGAACCCTCCAATCGCGAACAGATTATCCAACCCCGGAATCCCAGTCTTGACCACCTCCATAAGAGCACCTCTTAAATCACGCTTCCACTGCCAGCAAGCCTCAGTCCACGAACCTCTGGGCGGGCAATCACAACGGTATCGCCTGGTGTTAACACAACAGGCTTCTCAGTTTCCACCACTAACCTAAGTTTATTGTCACCCGCTTCATATATATCTTTTATTACCGCAGCCCTGTAGCTCAGCCCCGCGCTGAGCATGCATTTTATGCCAGCTTTCAGCTCGCCCTTGAAGTAGGGACACATGACAAAGTCCAGCTCCACTTCCCTTGTCACGCTGAAGCTTTCAGGCTCAGGTGTTAGCACACTCCCCCTCTCAATCTCATCACTGCTCACCCCTTTAAGCGCAAGCCCCACACGGTCGCCTGCCTCCGCGTAGGCTACATTCTCATCCTGAATCTGAATCGACTTGACGAGCACCTCTTTGCCCTGAGGCAAAAGGGTGAGCTTTGCATGTTTTTCTATCCTATCACCCTTTACACAGCCCAGAACCACAGTACCAACGCTCTTCACTGTGAAGGCGTGGTCCACCTCCACGTGGGTAGGTGGCTTGCTTTCATGGGAAAAGCCTCTGAGCTTAGAGATTATCGCGTTGAAGTCTCTCTCGACTACTGCATAGCCCTCAGTCACTGTGCCCTTGAGCACAGGAAGCACCTGCTCCCTTACCAAGCCCTCAAGGATAACTAAGCCTTGCCTCTTTCCGAGCATATCCAGAGCAAGGAGCATCTCACCAATCTCTGGGGTGAGAGCATCTATTCGCACTATTGCCGCGTCGGCCATTGCTATAGCCTGAAGCATTGCTCCGAGCTTCTCCTGATTAGGCTCCACGAAAATGAAAATCTCCTCGCCCATCTTGCGGTTGTACAGGGTTATGTCGCTGGCGGTGCCCCGCTTACCCAGAAGTCTGCCCAGCTCAGGGTCGTTGAGTATAACCGTGGTCAGGGTCATGCTCACGCTTTAGCACTGCTGAAAATATAACCTTTTTGCAGATAGGGGCGCCACGCCCGCCCCTATTACCCCATCCTCACCTATAACGGGAACCTCCACCGGGTTCCCATTCCCTCCAGGAACCTCATGATTCTCAGCTATATAGGGGCGCCTTCCCCGCCCCTATTACCCCTTCCGTACCAGTAAGGAAGCAATCAGAAATTATTACGTTACCGCTTGGATATAGGTGACAGGAGGCGCTGACATGAAGGCAGGATTTATCGGTCTTGGTAACCTCGGCAAGGCGATGGCAAAGAGGCTGATTTCTCAGGGCGTGGAGCTGGTTGTCTGGAACAGAACCAGGGAGAAAGCTCAGGAGCTGGGGGTTGAGATAGCAGAAAGCCCGGCTTCGCTCTTATCTGAGGTTGACTTTGTCTTTCTGTGCCTCTTTGATAGCGATGCTGTTAAATCAGTCGCCACAAGCAAGGACGGGCTTCTGGAGGGCGAGTGTGAAGGAAAAGTTATAATTGATACCACAACAAACCACTTTGAGGCGGTGACATACTTCCACGAGGTGTTTAAAGAGCATGGCGCCTATTATCTTGAGGCTCCTGTGCTCGGGAGTGTTATACCTGCATCCCTGGGGAAGCTTACGGTTCTGGTTAGCGGTGAGAAACAAGCGTACGAAAGAGCTCTGCCATATATTGAAAAGATAGGCGAGAACATCTTCTACCTGGGCGAGCCAACCCTGGCAACGAAGATGAAGCTTATTAATAACCTTGCCCTCGGCTCATTCATGGCAACCATTGCAGAAGCTCTCGCCTTCGGCGAGGCCGTTGGGCTAAGCAAGGAGAAGGTGCTGGAGATTCTTTCCGCAGGCGCAGGAAATTCCATGGTTTTAAATGCCAAGAAAGAAAAACTGCTCAAGGAGGATTTTACGACGCATTTCTCCTCTGCGCTAATTTACAAGGACCTTCACTACCTGCAGGATTTGGCAAGAACCTTAAAAAGACCCTTATTTATGGGAAGCATTGCCAAAGAGCTTTTTGCCATGACGTTCCCAAAAAATATGGACAGCCTTGACTTTTCTGTAATTTACAGGATACTGAAGGAGTATTAGCTATGTCTCACAACCCTTTATAAATGTTATAATTGGAGTAGGAACACATGACTTTAATGCTTGAGGCAAGGCGAGGCGTTGTCAGCGAGGAAATACGCCAGGTGAGCAGAGCAGAGGGAATAGACGAGAAGGTTCTGCTCCGAAGGTTGGCGAAGGGAAGGGTGGTTATACCCAAGAACAGCTCAGGGAGAGAATTTGCGCCAGTTGGAATAGGCGAAGGGCTTAGGGTGAAGGTGAATGCCAACATCGGTACCTCACCGGAGCATGTTAGCATAGAAGAGGAGCTGGAAAAGGCTAGAGTGGCGGTGAAATATGGCGCGGACACGCTTATGGACCTGAGCACCGGCGGGGATTTGAAGAAGATAAGGAGGGAGATTCTCAAGATTCCTGTACCTCTGGGCACTGTGCCTATTTACGAGGCTGGCGTGCTCGCGGCGAAGCGAGGTAGCGTCGTAGATATGAGCGAGGATGAGCTCTTCTCAGTTATAGAGGCTCAGGCGAGAGAAGGCGTGGACTTCATGACGGTGCACGCCGGAATTACGCGAGAAGCTCTGGATGCGCTCGAGAAGAGCCCCCGCGTAACTGGGATAGTGAGCAGGGGCGGAAGCTTTCTGGCAGCGTGGATGAAGCACAACGAAAGGGAGAACCCCCTGTATGAGAACTTCGACTACCTGCTGGAGATAGCCAGGGAGCACGACGTTACCCTAAGCCTTGGCGATGCCCTGCGCCCGGGTAGCACAGCCGACGCTACCGACGAGGCGCAGCTCCGCGAGCTAATGATTCTGGGCAGGCTGGTTAAGCGCTGCCGAGAAGCGGGAGTGCAGTGCATGGTTGAAGGGCCAGGGCATGTGCCTCTGAACCAGATTGAGGCAAACGTCTTGCTGGAGAAGCGCCTCTGCGACGGCGCACCCTTCTATGTGCTCGGCCCCCTGGTTACCGACATCGCCGCCGGTTACGATCATATAGCAGCGGCGATAGGCGGGGCAATCGCCGCCTACGCGGGCGCAGACTTCCTGTGCTACGTTACGCCCGCGGAGCACCTCGCTTTGCCCAGCGTCGAGGATGTGCGCGTTGGCGTTGTGGCGAGCAAAATCGCAGCCCACGCAGCGGACCTGGCGAGGGGAAGAGGCAGAGAGATAGACGAAGAGATGTCCAAGGCGAGGGTTGAGCTCAACTGGGAGAAGCAGTTCAAGCTTTGCCTGGACCCTGAGCGAGCGATGGAGTACCGCAGGCGAAGACTGCCCAAGAAAAGCGACGCGTGCACAATGTGCGGCAGCTTCTGCGCGATGAAGCTGACGCAGGAGTTTCTGGGTGGGAAATAGTTATGTAGAAAAAGCTATTTCCATAAGTCGTGAAAGGAGCATTAATCAGGATTAAAGTCTCCTACACAACTTAAAATCTTTTTTCTTATATTTCTCTTGTATTCTTCATCATCTGGATTATTCAAAATTTTTTCTATAATTAATAAAAATTTCTACCTTAATGAGGTTCTACTTTCATCAACATTAAAATTTTAATCTTTATAATCCCCGGCCCCTTGGTGGTGATTAAATCGACTTTCCTTCCGAATAACTCTTCAAGGAAAAAGGGTAGTTCCATGAAGTTGTCAAAAGTTTGCTTCACTCCCTCCCTTCCACCCTCTCCCTCAGCATCTCCAGAACCTTGGCAGGGTCTGCCCTGCCTCGAGTCTTGCGCATCACCTGCCCCACAAGGAAGTTCAGGGCTTCCTTTTTGCCCGAGAGGTAGTCCTCCACTGCCTTGGGGTTCTCAGCTATTGCCTCCTCGCAAGCTTTGGCGACGGCGCTGTCCTCGCGGAGCTTCTTAAGACCAAGCTCCTCGATAATCTTCTTCGGCGAGGTGCGCTTCTCGGGCAGGAGTTCCATCACCTTCTTCGCTGTCTTAAGAGTAATCTCGTCATTGAGCACAAGCTGGAGCAGCTCTATTAAGTGAGCAGGCGTTATCCCGCTCTCCTTAAAGGTAATGCCGTTGTACTCGAGTACGCGTTTCACCTCGTCGCGTATCCACGTCGCAGCAAGCTGCGGTGGGATTACCTTGGCAACCTCCTCAAAGGCGTTCGCCAGCTCAAGCTCGCTAGCTATTATCTTGGCGTCATCGCTTTTGATGCCGTACTGCTTTATAAAGCGCTTTTCCTTGAGGTGGGGAGCCTCGGGTAGGGTAGCCCTTATTTCTGCGATTTTCTCCTCGGTGATGAGCAGGGGTGGAATGTCCGGGTCTGGAATGTAGCGGTAATCCTCAGCCTCTTCCTTTGTTCGCATCCCTTTGGTTATCATCTGCGCCTCGAGATAGGCGCGGGTCTCGCGCTTCACCACCTTACCCCGCTTCATCAAATTCTTCTGGCGGGTAATCTCAAACTTCAGCGCGCGGTAGGCACCGCGGATGCTGTTTATGTTCTTTATCTCCACGCGTGCTCCGCCCTCGATGCTCACGTTGGTGTCAACGCGCATTGTTCCGCCTTCCTCACGCACTCTTTGAGTGTAGCGCAGCACCTTCACGAGTTCTTTCAAAAACTCCCTCGCCTCCTCCGGTGAGTGCATATCGGGGGCGGTTACTATCTCCACCAGGGGCACGCCGGAACGGTTGTAGTCCACCTTGCCAGTGGTGGGGTCGTATTTACCCGGATCTTCCTCAAGGTGCACCTCCCATATTCTTACGCCGGCGAGCTCGCCATTTTTGCCAATGGGCATGGAGGTGCGCTGGTAGCCGCTGGGCAGGTCAGGGTAATCATAGTGCTTTCGCAGGATGTAGATGGGCTCCTTTACGATTTCGCAGTTGAGCATGAGAGCTATCGCAATTACCGCATCCACCGCCTCCTGGTTTACCGGCATCGGCTTTGCCCCGGGCATGCCTGTGCATACCTCACAGATGTTGGTGTTGGGCGGTGCGTCGCGGTAATTCGTGGGCGACCTACAGAATAGCTTTGTCTTCGTTGCCAGCTGCTCGTGAATCTCGAAGCCGATGGTTACCTTCATAGTTCAGCCACCCTCAAGCGCGTACATGGCATTGAGTATCTTCTGCTCATCCAGCGGCTTTGCCTGGAGCTGCAAACCCACGGGTATGCCTTTTACCTCGCCGGATTTTATGACGCCTGCGGGTATCCCGGCTAAGTTCGCAGGCACTGTGAGCAAATCGTAGGCGTACATAGCCAGGGGATCAATCTCTTCTCCCAGCCTGTGGGGAAGCTTGGGCGTCGTCGGACCTGCGATTAAATCGACGCCGCTCAAAGCCTCGAGCAACTCCTTCTTGATAAGCGAGCGGAACTGGAGGGCTTTCTTGTAGTATTTGCCAGAGTACTCCTTCTGGCTTATATAGCGCCCCAGCATTATCCTGCGCAGCACCTCCTCGCCGCACACCTCTTCAATGCGGTAACCGTAGCGGCGACCATCATAGCGGCGAGTTGCTGAGAAGAACTCCACGAAGACCGTCAGATAGTAGGTGGGCAGGGCTTTTGCAAGGTTTGGAAGCTCCACCTCCACCACGCTGGCACCCTGCGCCTCGAGCTTTGCCAGCGCGTGCTTAACCTCGCGGATTATCTCAGGGGAGGTGTACTCCTCGAACTCCCTTGCGAAGCCTATGGTGTAGCCCGAGAGGTCGGCGTTTAGCTTTGAGGTGTAGTCCACACTCTCAACGCGCAGCGTCGTCGCCTCTTTTGGATTATATCCCGCGATCACCTCAAGGAGAAGGGCTGCAGAGTAAACATCCTTGGCGAGGGGACCTATCTGGTCGAGGCTCATGGCCAAGTCTATCAAGCCATAGCGGGGCACCAAGCCATATGTGGGCTTTATTCCCACAACTCCGCAATGCGATGCCGGATTGCGGATACTCCCCCCAGTGTCGCTTCCAAGAGCAACGTCTGCGAAGTTCGCGGCTATTGCGGCGGCGCTTCCCGAGGAGGAGCCACCCGGTATTCTCCCCATTGCGGCAGGATTCTGCGTTGGCCCAAAGTATGAGGTCTCGCCACTGCTACCGCACGCGAACTCATCCATGTTGGTCATGCCTATGATAACCCCATCCTCGCGGCGTATGCGCTCTATCACCGTAGCATCGTAGGGCGAGACGTAGTTCTCCAGGGTTTTCGAAGCGCAGGTGGCGCGAAGCCCACGGACATTGATGTTGGACTTCACAGCTATAGCTAAGCCAGCGAGCTTCCCGGCGGTACCGCGCTCTATCTTTTTATCCACCGCCTGGGCATCTTCAATTGCGCGCAGATTAACCTCGATGAAGGCGTTTATCTCCCTATCTCTAGCCTCAATCGCCTCTAAGTAGCGCGCCACGTTCTCCTCTGCAGTCAGCGCTCCACTCCTTAGCTCCTCCACAGCGCTCATGGCTAACTACACCCAGCTTCCTACTTCAGCGATGTAGTTGCCCTCCTCGTCTTTGCGAGGTGCAATCTTCAGCGCCGCCTCGCGGAACTCCGGCCTTAGCTCTGGTTCAGCGTCACCGCGGGTAACGTTAATCTCCTCCACCACGTAGTATGTTTCCTCCAGGCTTATCTCTCCCAGGGCTTCAGAAAGCTCTTTGAGCACGCGCTCCGCCTCGCGACGAATCTCCTCCTTTTCCTCCATGGTAAAGCCTCTGCTCAGTGTAATGCAAAAGGGATATAAAAAGTATGCGGAAGCTACTCCTGACGCCTAACCAGAATCACACCATTGTTGCTCTCTATGTCTTCACCACTGAAAACCTTTTTCCTTTCACCACGCTTGACCAGAAACTCCTTCACATCGCCCTCCTCGCTCAGGGTAACGCTCACAACCTTGCCGTAGTAGTTGCCCCTTCTGTCGTATACTTCCTTCCCTATCATCTCGTGCCTGACCTTCACGTACTCCTCGCCTTGGGAGAGTGCATAGCCCGGGGTCTCCTCAAGCTCCTCCCTCGCTTCTCCTTCAAAGAGCTCAAAATCCTTCTCAGCTTCGCCAGGCTCTAAACCTTCCTCTTTCCTCAACCTTCTCAAATACTCCTGCGTTGCGGGTGAAGCGGTCTTAGCAGGAGTTTCAAGTCTGTAGCTCAAGAAAAGCAGTGCAACGCCGTTGGCTATTAGCACCAAGCTGGGAATAAAGAGCATAAAGGTGGTCAGGCGGATTGCACCAACACCAAAGGGCGGAGAGACGTCTGGCGTAAAGAGACGCATCGCAAAGGAGTAAAACTTAACCGGAGCTAAAAGCGCCACCAAGCCCAGCAGAAGATTGAGAACCCCAACAGCGCGCACCACTCTCATCTCAAGGCCTCAAAGTAATTTACTTATTATCTCCATATAAAGCTTCTCATACCTGATTTCGTGAACACATGTTCACAGAAAGAAATAGCTATACGAAAATTTTTAAATACCATAACCTACATAGGTGACCAGAAGGTGTGGGATAATGGGTGAAGATGCAGCAGAACTTATACTTGAAAAAGAGCTAAGAAGAGTGGAAAGAAAGAAAAAGATTATATGGCGAATTTTCTGGCTGAATGTAGCAATCTTTATAGGACTTTTGCTCCTTCTACCCCTCGATGCCGTAATAGCAGGGGGTGAGGTTAAAACCTGGTTTGTTGTCTACACCGCCATTGCTTTTGGAACATTTCTACTTTACGGAGGTATGGTAAGAAGTCACATGCACATCGCAGGAGAATCCCTCTACAATGTAAGAAAGCAGATAGAGGACCTAGAAAAGAGAGCCGCAGGGAATGGATACGAGAAGATTAGGCTCGACCCGGAAGACCAAGAACTTCTGGAAAGCCTAAAGGAGCTTGAGCGCTGGTATCGGGAGGCGTTGATAAAGGAAATTCGACTCAGAAATCCACAGGAGAGGATTAAAGAGATAGAGCGGTGGTACAGACTGGGGATAAGCAAGGACATAACAATACGCAACCTGAAAAGAAAGGTAAGGGAGCTTAGTAAGAAGCACGAGTCGAAGTCTATGAGCGAGTCGAAGCCTTAAGGGATTCCTCAATCTTCTTCAGCGTGGCCTCAGGGTTGGTGTAATAGCTCTCCACCCACCTGCGCACCTCGTAAATCTCCCTAATGTTGTTTTCAAGCAGGTAATCCAGAACAAGCCTCCTCTTCTCAAACTCTTCATTCACCTCCTCTATGGAGATGCCAACCTGCTTGGCAAGCTCCTGCTTCAGCGTGCTTGGCGTGCCAGTGCTCCTTATAACATCACTGCCCGGGTCCCACTCGTAAATTTTGCTGAGAGCCACGGTACTGTCAGTAATCCCACCAACCTCTGTTACCTCTGTTACTCTTCTTATTAACCCTTTCTTTTCATGGGCGTACCTCGCCTGCATCACAATCAAATCCAGTGCAGGAATCATTATCATTGGAACACCCATGGGTTCATTTGTCAAGCGCGTAATGCATTCTCTCGCGCTGTTTGCATGAAGCGTCGCTAGGGTGCCGTTGTGCCCAGTGTTCATGGCTGTGAAAAGCGTTTTTGCCTCACTTCCACGGACCTCGCCTATGATTATTCTATCGGGGCGCATTCGCAGCGTGTTTTTAAGCAGGGTGTCCATGTCTATCTCGCCCTTCCCCTCTATGCTCGGGGGGCGTACCTCAAACCTTATGAGATGCTTTATTGGAAGCTGAAGCTCTGCGGTATCTTCAATGGTAATAACGCGCTCGCGCTCGCGGATGAAAATTGCAAGGGCGTTTAGAGTAGTGGTTTTTCCGCTTCCGGTGCCGCCAGCCACAAGGATGTTCTTAGGCCATACCCCCATCCCCTCGACCATGAGCCACAAAAAGGCTGCGACCTCGCTATTGAGGGTGTTGAACTTCAGCAGGTCAACTATCGTGAGCGGATCCTTTTTGAACTTCCTTATGGTTACTGTTGGTCCATCAAGGGCGGGTGGGCTTAGAGTGGCGTTGACGCGGGAGCCGTCTGGAAGACGAGCATCCAGGAGAGGCGAAGATGCGTCTATGCGCCTGCCAATGCTGGAAGCTATTCGCTGTACGATGTTCACAATCTCCCTGGGATCTTGGAAAACCACGTTCGTTTCAAGCATTCCGTACTTCCTGTGAAACACATACACCGGGCGCTTGGGGCCAATTACCATTATCTCCTCAATCTCGTCGTCTTCGAGAATGGGTTCTAGCAAGCCGTAGCCCACCATGTCATTGACAATAAGCTCCGCAAGCTTTTGCCTCTTCTCTGGCGAGAGCTCCAGGTCGCCATTAAGCCTGTCCATTATCTCAAGCACTGCGAATAGCATGCGCTGCTTCATCTGCTCCTTCGTTAAACCTTGCAGATCAACCCTCGCCTCCTTTATCGCTGCCTCTTTCACCTTCTTCAGAAACTTCATCTCTTTAGGCGTGAGGGTGGGAAATTCAATCTTGTAGAAATATCTGTTTCCCACAGTAACTACCCGCGACTCAATATCACTCATTTTTTATCGCCCGCCTAATGCGCATCTTAAGGTCTTCAGGGTCAAAGGGCTTTGTTATGTAGTCCACCACACCCTCCACAGCCATGCCTGAGAGCACCTCGCTGGCTTCACTGCGTATAGTGAACATTATCACAGGCACACGCTCCGCGCCTTCGAGCCTGCGGAACTTCTCCAGAAAATCCCACCCGTCCATGCCCGGCATCATTATGTCGAGAAGGATTATGTCAGGCATCTCCTTTTCTACAAGCTTCAGGGCTTTCTCTCCACTCTCAGCCTCAATTACCTCAAACTCTCCACTAAGTATATTCTTTACGAGCCTCAGCATGTCACGCTCGTCATCCACCACCAGAACCTTTGGCATTTTCATCCACCTCCAGCCCCCAAAGGGAGCACCAGTGTAAATGTTGAACCCTCACCAGGGGTGCTCTCCGCATAAACTTCACCGCCATGTGCCTCGACTATGGTTCTTACCACTGCAAGCCCCATTCCCGTGCCTCCATACTTGCGCTTTATGGAGGCATCACCCTGGAAGAGAGGCTCAAAGATCTTTGGTAAGAGGTTCTCAGGTATCCCTATACCCGTGTCGCTCACCGAGATAATTGCACTGTTCTTCCCCTTTCGGGCTTTTATTAATATTTTACCCTGCGGACGGTTAAACTTTATGGCGTTGTCTATGAGATTTATAAGCGCATGCTTGAGTTTGTCGAAATCTCCCTTAACATCAAAATCTTCCACCTGAAGCTCCAGTTTAATGCCCTTCTTGGATATGTCCTTCTTTTTCTCCACAATGGCATGCGAAATTAAATCTTTAATGGAGAAGTGGGAACTGCGAAGCTTAAGCTTTTCTTTGGATGCTTCTGCCATGGCAATGAGGTCGCCTATTATTGCGTTCTGCTTTTCAAGTGCCTCGAGTATCTTCATAAGCTCTTTTTTGCGTTCCTCTTCATTCTGCTCATCTAGGGCGAGTTCCGCAAAACCCTTGGCTATGGTCATCGGAGTGCGAAGTTCGTGGCTCACGTTGGCGATGATGTCATCCTTCAGCGTATCCAGCGTCTTGAGTTCCCCATAAGCCTTCTCCAATTTCTCCCTTGCCTCACGCTCATCTTCGAGTATGTTCAGAAGAGCCTTCTGGCTCTTCTCAAGCTCCTCCGCATACCTCTTTAGCTCCTCTTCGGCTCGCTTCTTCTCGGTTATATCCCTCCCATAAATATGAGCCACTGTTTTAGAAACAGGTAAAATGATGTAATCGATGTACCTGTCTCCGAACCTGTGCTCTGCTCTGATTTCCTCTCCTGAGTCACATGCCCTTCTCACCAGCTCTTCGTAGTTGGGGGGCAGGAGGTTCCTGACATCCTTGGCGTCGCTGACATAGTTAAACACCCCTGGGTTGTGGTACAGAATTTCGCCGTCTTTTCTCACCCTGAAAATTGGATTTGGGTTCTTCTCAGGAAACTGGGATAGCTCCTTAATCCTCTCCTCCGCCTTTTTGTGTTCGGTGATGTCGCGGATAACTAACTGAATCGCAGGCTTTCCCTGGTAGATTACAGGCGAACCCATCACCTCAGCCACAACAACATTGCCCCTCAGCGTTAGTAGCTCCATCTCCGCAGGAGGGGCAATCTCACCCCTTCCCACCCGCTTGATTCTCTCCTGAACAAGGGAATGATATTTGGGGAGTACAAACTCAAGCACATGCTTGTCCAGAAGCTCCTCCAAACTCGATGCCTCCGCAAGCTTCACTGCCGCCGGATTGGCATATACAATCCTGCCTTCAGAGAAGAGTACCACAGCGAAGGGTGAGGTTTCCACCAGCATTCTGTACCTTAATTCGCTTTCCCTGAGCTCCTCCAGCTTTTTAATATGGTCCAGACCAAAGGATATGTCCTGGGCGAGCTGCTCAACCAGGGCAACCTCTTCCTCATCGAAAAAACCAGGCTCAGAGGCATAGAGGTTGAAAGCGCCTATTACCCTGTCCCCCTCCCTGAGAGGGATAGCCGCAGAGGAGAGATAGCCCCGCTTGAGCATCTCCTCCCTCCATGGCCCCACCTCGGGGTTGGTTCTGGTGTCCGGGTTTATAACTATCCTGCCTTCCTTTATCGCCCTTCCCGTAGGTTCTCTCCCTGAAGACACAGCTTCTAAAGAAATTTTTACTTTGTCAAGGTAACCAGCCACATGTCCACGCACTGCAACCGGCTTGACCACGCTTCCCTCTACCACGCCAATCCATGCCATCCTGAACCTGCCCTTTTCAACCGCTACTCTGCACGCCTCCTCGAAGAGTTCTTCTCGCGTCTTCGCATGGATAATCGCATGGTTTATCCCGCTCAGGGTGGCGTACATCCTTTTAAGAATCTCCTTTTCGGTACTTCTTCTCTGGGTCGGCGTGCTACTCATCCCCTTCTATATTGGCACACAGCTTCTTCAGCCTGTTCAGCTCCTCTCTTAACCTGCGGTTCTCCTCCTTAAGCTCAACCATCCTCAATTCCCTTTCCACGGTCATCTTTTGCCAGCGCTCAAGCTCGGCGATGTGCTTTTCAAGTTCCTTCCTCACCATCTCCCTCGGAGTTATATCCCTTGCAGACTCAACCACTTTTACTATGTTGCCCTCGCTGTCCCTTATCCCTGAGGCGGATATCTCGACGGTTATTGCATTGCCATCGCAGTCGTAATGTTTGTGTATAACTCCATGCACCTCACCCTTCTCCAGCACCTCTTTAATTGTGCATGGCACCTGAGTGCACATGCTCTTACTCCCGTGGATAATCTCATAACATTTCTTTCCCACCACGTCGCTTCTGTCAAGCTTCAGCAATTTTAGTGCGGCGGGATTTGCATCCTCTATTACATAATCGGTGCGGATGAGGAATATAGCATCGTTTGCGCCTTCGAATATCCTCTTGAAGTGCTCCCTGCTTTCCTGCAGCTTGCCTTCGCGCAGAGCGATGTAGGTCTCTATCGCAACAACCATGTCGAGGAAGATCACCTTCAGCAGGCTCTCAATATAATGGAGCACCTTTTCACTGCCCGGAAACAGAGCTTTACATATCTGGGGCATCAGCAGCTCCAGGTACTTCCTGTAGGCGCCAAGGTACCAACGCGCAGGCAAGGTGATGCGGTCGTGGGCTATGCCAACTCTGGTTCTATCCCTAAGGTATTCCAAGTCGTAGTTGCCCTGAGTCAGTCTCTTGAAGTATTCCATCTGCTTGAGTTTAACCTTCTCTACGCTCACCTCCCTGGGGAAAAAACGCGATGTCTCGTCGAAGCTCAAGAGGTGCTCATAAAAAAGATCGAGTATCTCCTTATGTTGCCTGAGCAGCACCTCACCTATTTTCTCCAGCCTCTTTTCATCCTCTCTAGTGATTTCAAGGTAGCTTTTAAGAGTCTCCCAGTCTTTTTCAAGAAGTTTCTCTACCTTCATTGTGGGCTGCCCTCACCCTCTCAAGCTCCTCCTTAAGCTGCTTTAGTTCCTTTCTGAGATTTCTTATCTCGATGTCCTTCTTTATACCCATCCTCAACCAGCGCTCAAGTTCGGCAACGCGAGCACGGTAATCGTGGTACCTTGCTTTCCTGATTTTTTCCTCTTCAAACCAGTTAATAAGCTCCTTTATGCTGTAAAGGAGTTCCCTATCCTCAGGTGAAAGCTCCACTTCGACATCGCCAGGTAAAGGTTGTTCCACCTCACTCACGCTCTTAATAAAAGGAGGTGGAACCGCAGGCAGGCAGCGCTTTTTCATTATAAGCCCGCCAAGAACTATGAAGGCTGAAATCGCAAATGCTGTGTAGGCAATGAACCACAAAGCAGGGTAGCCCCGCTCAGTTGTTATAAGCTTCACCGGCATAAATAGGACAAGACCCACTACAAGAATCACAAGCGCCCAAAAAACACGCCACTGAGTTTTCTTCCTCACCTCGCAGGCTTGAACAGCCGCATTTTCAGTGGAATCTTCCATTTCCCTCACCCCCATTATCCAATAATATGCATGTATATATAGGGTTTTACTTAACACTTATTTATATATTTTGTATCATTTGAGAGTTTTTTAACTTTGGCTACCACTCAAACATACCAAGCCTCTCCAAAAACTTTTTTAACGGTAGGGCAGTAAAGACCTTAAGAGATTTTTATCTGAATCACTCTGATGGAGGAATTTTATTGGCAAGAGTTGCGGTAAAGAGAAGGAAGATAGATACCTGGAAGACAAAGAAGTGGTATGATATCTTAGCTCCAAAGATGTTTGGTGAGGTAAAGGTCGGCGAAACCCTCGCAAGCAGCCCCGAGCAGCTTATAGGGAGAGTTATAGAGACCACAATGAAGGACATCTCCGGTGACTTCACAAAGCAGCACATCAAGCTCAGGTTCCAGATTACAGAGGTTCGCGGAAACAACGCCTACACGCGCTTCAAGGGCCAGAGCCTTTCACGGGAGTACATGCGCAGCCAGATTCGCAGGAAGAGTACGCGCGTCGAAGGTATAGTGGATGTGACAACCAAAGACGGTCATAAGCTCAGAATTCGTGTCATCGCCCTTGCCTTTGGCAGAGCACAGACATCGCAGGAGCGCGCCATAAGGAAAATACTGGTGGACATGGTAAAGGCTGCGGCTGAGGAGAGGGACCTCGATACCTTTGTGCAGGAGGTTGTGGCTGGTAAGATCTCCGCGAGCATGTACCGGGAAGCAAGCAAGATATACCCGCTTAAGCGGGTTGAGGTAAGAAAGATAAAGGTTCTGGAGTATCCTGCGCAGCAGGTGCAGCAGGTTTCGCAAGAGGCTTCTGCAGCCGAAGCGTAAAACAAACCTCCGCTACGGAGGTTATAATTATGTATCTTGCCCTTTTAATTTGCCTTGCCTTAGGTGTTTTGATATACAAAAAGAGGGTGCTGGACGCCCTCGGCACTGCCGTTGCTGTGCTCATGGGCATTCTTGTCTACTTTTTCGCCGGATACAAGTGGCTGACTCTCCTGCTGTGCTTTCTTTTTCTTGGCTTTGCCACCACGAAGTACAAATACTCCTACAAGAAGGAGCTCAACGTTTCTGAGCCCCATGGGGGGCGGAGAAAGGCGATTAATGTGATCGCCAATGGGGCGCTTCCCACAGTCTTCGCGGGGCTTTATTATCTGGACAGCTCTTCTACCTTTTTTCTTGCGGGCTACCTCGCCAGTGTTGCTACAGTAACCGCAGACACACTATCGTCTGAGCTTGGGGTGCTGAGCAGGAGAAATCCTGTGCTCATAACCACCCTCAAGGAAGTGCCCCATGGCACAAACGGTGGGGTAACCCTTCTCGGAGAACTCGCAGGCATTGGGGGGGCGCTGTTTATTGGCATCGTAGCCTACGCCCTGGGCATGGGCTCCCTTGCGCTTTGTTTGATCTCATCGCTAGTCGGTGGCATTCTGGGCTTCAACTTCGACAGCCTCCTCGGTGCCACCTTTGAACGCCGCGGCTTGCTCAGCAACGCTGGGGTTAACTTCATTTCCAGCATGGCTGGCGGAATTTTCGGAGCCGGCGCTGCGCTCTACCTGCTGCGATAAATATTTAACTACTCCTGCATAGCTTCTGGCGATGATCGCTTTGGAAGAGCTCAGGGAAAAGCCCCTTGATGAGCTTTTGCAAAGGGCATGGCAGCTGAGACAGGATAATTTTGAGGATGTGCTCTACGTCTCTGCACCAAGCGCAAAGCGTTATGAAATTGCCAGCTTTAAAAACTCTCCCCGCAGATTTGTGAATGTGAGCATCACAGGCAGCGCATGTGCGCTAAAGTGCGAGCACTGTCAGGGAAAGCTCCTGGAGAGCATGCACCACGTGACAAGCCCTGAAGAACTCCTAATCCTAGGAAAGAGGCTCATTGAGCAGGGATGTGAGGGCATGCTGATAAGTGGCGGTGCGGATAGCGAAGGGCGCGTACCTCTGCGCCGCTTTGCACAGGCAATGAAAAAACTCAGAGAGATGGGGCTTAAGGTGATTGTGCACTCTGGTTTGGTTGGTGAAGAAGACGCTCTCTCTCTGAAGCGCGCTGGCGTGGAGCAGGTGCTCCTCGACATTATAGGCGACTCAGCCACGATAACCGAGGTTTACCATCTAAACAAAAAGCCAGCGGACTACTCCAGAGCCCTTGAGCATTTGAAGCGAGAAGGGCTCAGCATAGCGCCGCACATCGTCGTTGGCTTGCATCGCGGAGAGATTCGCGGCGAGTATGAGGCGCTTCGCATGATAACAGAAGCGAATGCTGAGGTTATCGTTATAGTGGTGCTCTCACCGCTCTATGGAACACCCTTCGAAGGCGTGGCTCCACCTCCACCTCGAGAGATTGCCAGGCTAATAGCAATTGCGAGAATTTTAAATCCGCGCGCAAAGCTGAACCTGGGATGTGCAAAGCCTGCTAAAGCAAAAGCTGAGATTGAGACTCTCGCAATAGACGCTGGTGTTAACACCATCGCATACCCCAGCGAGGAGGCGCTAAGCTACGCTGAGGAGCGCGGACTTGAGCTGAGATTCTCAGAGCTGTGCTGTACACTGGTGTAGGCGATGGCGGTTAAACTCTTTGACCTTGGTTTTATGCCCTGGAAGGACACACAGCTTGTGTATCACGCTCTCGCTAAGCTGGGAATCGAAGCCCTCGTGGTGCAGCGCACGCGCGAGTGCTACGTCTCCCTGGGGCTGTTCAACACCCCGCAGGAGCTTGACCTGGAATACATGCGCAGCCATGGGATACCCTACTTCAGGCGCGAGATAGGTGGTGGCATAGTTCTCCTCGATAGCGAGCAGCTTTTCTACCATGTTATTGTTCACAGGGACAGCGCCCACACGCCGGTTAAAACCGACTCTTTCTACAGGAAGTTTTTAGCCCCAGTAATTGCAACGTATAAAGAGCTCGGCTTAGAGGCACGCTACAAGCCTGCGAACGATCTCGTGGTCGGGGAGAGAAAAATCTCAGGCAACGGCGCTGGTTTAATCGGCGAGTGCAAGGTGCTGAGCGGCAGTATCCTCTTCGACTTCAACCGCGAGCTCATGGCGCGAGTGCTGCGTCTGCCCAATGAGGTTTTCAGAGCCCGTGCGAAAGAACTCATGGAGGAGAGGCTCACCACGCTTAGGGAGCAGCTTGGAAGCTTCTCAGCCAGCGAAGTGAAGCGCATTCTCATTGAAAATTTTGAGAGTCTTTTCGGAAGCCTTGAGAAGGCTGAACTTACGCCTGAGATAGAGCGGGAGATGCGCCGCCTGGAGAAGAAGTATCTCTCGCCGGAGTGGCTGAACATGCCGGGAAGGGGAGTAAATGGTAGAGAGCTTAAAATTGCCGAAGGCTGCTACCTGGTTTTCGCTCCCGTGGGTGAGGTGGAGATAATCGCAGAGCGCAGAGAGGGCGAGCTAGCTTGGGTAAGAGCCACGATAAATGGCGCACGAATGAGCAAGCTTGAGGAGAGCCTCACCGGAGAAAGCGCGAGCTACGAGAAAATCTTAAATATCCTGAGGGAGTCCTTAGAATATAGCCCCAGCGTGGAAGAGGCAGCCAGGGTTATTGCAGGAGGTAACTGAATGGAACTCAAGGCAGAGCAGGTTTTGAAGGTTAAGGAGTATGAATTTCCTCTGGACAGGCTTTACTACAAAGGGAGAAATGCCCACCTGTGGGTGAAGCGGGAAGGTGAGACTGCGCTTATTGGGATAGACGCCTTCCTTGCGGAGAGCGCTGGTTATCTCAACTACCTTTCAATAACCGCGGAGAAGCTTGAGAAGGGCGAAGCTTTTGCAAATGTGGAGTCAGCCAAGTTTGTGAGCAAGCTTTATTCGCCTGTAAGTGGGGAAATCCTGGAGATTAACCAGGAGGTAATAGAAAACCCTAGGCTTATAAATGAGTCGCCCTACGAGGCGTGGATAGTAAGGGTAAAGCTTGCCAGCGAGGACGAGCTGAAGCAAGAGGACCTGCTCAGCGACAGGGAGAAGCTCACTGCCTGGATTGAGGAAGAGATAGCAAGGCTGGAGGAAGAGTAGTGGAGAGCCCTGAGTATGTGCAGACCTCCACGGCGGCGGCGATGACGCTTAAGCTGTTCCCGGGCAGGTTTTATCGTGGCGCCAAGCTCAAGGCTCTGAACCTCCTCCTCACCTATAGCGATGGATGCAAGGCAAGCTGTGCCTACTGTGGTTTGAGCAGCAAGCGTGTGCCAGTCAGCAGCAAAACATTCATCCGCGTAGACTGGCCAGTCTTCGCCACGGACGAGATAATCGCCCGGGTAAATATGTACGGCTCTTCCCTTGAGAGGGTGTGCATCTCAATGATAACCCATCGCCGGGCGTATGAGGACACCCTCACCTTAGTGAGGCGCTTCCACGAGGAGACGCCCCTCGCTATATCCACGCTTATCTCGCCTACGCTCATGAAGAGCAGAGAGATGGTAGCTGAGCTGAAGCGGGCGGGCGCAGATATGTGTGGCATAGCTGTGGACTGCGCAACGCCGGAGCTCTTCGACGCACTTCGTGGGCGTGGGATGGGTGGACCTCACAGGTGGGACCACTACTGGCGCGTTGTGGACTGGGCTGTGGAGAGCTTTGGCAGATACAACGTTAGCGTTCATCTGATAGTTGGACTCGGCGAAAGCGAGCGGGAGATGCTCGCAACAATACAGCGCGCTTACGACGCGGGAGCTGAGGCTCACCTCTTCGCTTTTTATCCTGAGGCGGGCTCGCCGATGCAGGAGCACGAGCGTCCGAGTGTTGAGCAGTACCGCAGAGTGCAGCTTGCGCGATATTTAATCCACCGCAACCTGGCGCGATACGAGGATATGCGCTTCTCTACCAGAGGCGAGGTTGTGGATTTTGGAGTAAGCCGAGAGGTGCTGGAAGAGGTTATAGAAGAGGGTAAGGCCTTCATGACCTCCGGGTGCAGAGGTAGAGACGGCGAGGTTGCGTGCAACCGTCCATACGGCAATGAGCGCCCCAGCGAGGTGCTCAGAAACTTCCCCTTCCTCCCCAACGAGGAGGACAAGGCGCTTATCCGCCAGCATCTCGGTCTTGCGTAGCCCTTTCCTCGATAAGCTCCAGCAGGTGGCGCGGATCCTCCATCTCTTCAACTTCCCGCTTAGTAACCGTGGCTACGCCAGCGATATTTTTAGCTCTACCAGAATCGAGCAGAATAAATGCTTCACGCTTAACCGTGGCGGAGATGCTCCGAAGCAGCTTCGCTCTCTCCACCACTTCCCGGGTGCAGCACCTCGCAACCTTTGTTAAAAGCACCTCACCCTCGCCCTTCGTAAGCGCTGAAAAAGGTGCCTTCTTGACGGGGAGCACGTCGAAGCCCAGGCTGCGAAGCGTGGCTAAGCTTGCTGACGGCGTAGCATGAACCTTCATCTCAGGCACGCGAAAGATGTTGAGAGGCTTTACCAGCGGGGTGCCGAAAATATCCTCAAGCTTCAGCGCTGTTTCAAAGGTGGCGCTGGCTTCGCCCTCTTCGTACTTGTAAATAGCCTTCGGCGAGACCCCGACGAGCTTCGCCAGAGCAGGCCTGCTCAGCTTGTGAGCCTGCCTCAGGTTTCTCAATAGCGCGCCGTCGATGCTGGCATAATACCCGCCTCGATAGCATAACAACGCCGGATACTCGCTATCCAAGGCATTTTCCAGCGTCTCCTCGCTGATGCAGGCTAAGCCATGCCTCAGATACACCACGCCTTCATGCAGGGCTTCAGCCGTCTTCCTCTCACCCACAATCACAGGGGCGGCGCCCAGCGTAGCTGCAACTTTGGTTATGTCCTCAGCCTGCGTCTCTGTCAGGCTGTCTATGTTCCTCAGCACCTTTACAAGAAGGAGTTGCTCCCCTTTGCGAGCAAAAAAGTCAAAGCAGGAGTTGCTCAACACGCACGCCTCAGAAATCTCATAGCCACGATTCTCAAAAATTTCCAGCACCCTGAGGAATAAATTCAGCCTCTCCTGCATTTTCACCGCATCTCTTTTATTCTTTCTCCTATAAATCGCTTACCCCCGTTATCTTGCTGTGAATAGGACATGCTCCTCCACATAGGCATTGACGACACAGATTCGGCTAAGCATGGAATGTGCACCACCTATATAGGTGCCCTGCTCATCAAGCGTCTGGCCAAGGTTGGTGAGGTTGAAGAAGCCAAGCTGGTGCGTCTCAACCCAAACATCAAATACAAAACCCGAGGCAACGCTGCGGTGGCGCTCACGGTTAGAACGAAGAAGGTCGAGGAAGCAAAGCGCATCGCAAAACGAACGGTTGAGGAATTCGCAGTTTTTGACGATGCGAACACAAACCCAGGCATAGTGTTTTACGAGGGCAAACCCCCGAAGGAGTTTAATGAATTTTATCACCGCGCCCTACACAGCGTTGTTGAGATTGACGAAGCAGAGAAGCTTCTCGAGGCATACGGTGCTGAATATGTCAAGTACAAGCTAGGTCGAGGTATTGTAGGTGCCCTCGCGGCGATAGGCGCCGAGCTAACCCAGGCCACCTACGAGTACATCGCCTACCGCACGCGCCAGCGCTGGGGTACACCTCGTAACCTCGACGTTGATTCTGTGCTCAAGATGGACGCCCTTACCTTCCCCCTCACCTTCAACAACTTCGATTACCGCGAGCGTCGCATGCTTATCGCTCCACACACGCCCTGCCCAGTGCTCTTCGGCATTCGCGGGGTTAGCGCGCAGGTTGTGGAAGAGGCGGCGAAGATGGTACTGCCCGGCGAAGAGATTGCGCTGAGCGTTATTTACAAAACTAACCAGGGCACCGACGCGCATCTCCAGGAAGTCTCCCGCGTGGCAGAGGTTGAACCCTTCTCCTCAGTTATCCTCACCGGTGAGGTTGCTTCTGTGCCAAGAGTAATACCGGGTGGGCACGTCTTCTTCCAGCTTCGCGATGCCTATGGCGAGGAGATTACCTGCGCCGCCTACGAGCCCACGAAGCAATTTCGCAACGTGGTGCGCGCCTTAATTCCGGGCGACAGAGTGAAGGTATACGGGGGCGTGGACGAGAGTAAGACGATAAATCTTGAAAAGCTTGAGGTGCTCAAGCTCAAGAGAGAGAGACTAGCCAACCCTCGCTGCGAGAGGTGCGGAAAGCGCATGGAGAGCGCCGGCAGAGGTCAGGGCTATCGTTGCAGGCGGTGCAAGACAAAGGCTAAAGAAAAGGTGAGGGAAAAGCTGGAGAGAAGCATCGAAGAGAAGCTTTACTCTGTGCCGCCCATAGCGATGCGCCACCTAGCCAAGCCGCTGGTGCTGTGCATATAACGTCTTCGGATTAAACTCCCGCGCTGGAGTTAAGATTTTATCACAGCATGCCGCCCAGCATCACAAATATCCAAAGCAACACGGCGATGAGTGCAAAAACAATCCAGTCCCTCTCCCCTCTCTTTTTTACCGCTCCGCTGTAGCCCACCACACCGGAGCAAATCCCCAGAAATAGTCCGGAAAAGAGGGGAACACGCTCAAACCCTCCAAAAAGTGCACCTGACATGAAGAATATAAAGACCGGCACGAAACCCACCAGGAATGAACCAAGGCTGCTGCCTTTCCGCATACCGTATAGGAAGGCAGCCACGCCTGGGACTGGGATGAGAAGAAGCAGGAGAGCAATAAATTCCATCAAGCCACCACCTAAACTTTTAGAAATCGCATAGGAAAGTATTATGTAGATCAGAGATAAAATAATCACCAGAGCTGGCCCTTCTCTCTCCTCCTGCATCATCTTCAGCGCCTCCGCCTTCCACATCGGTACTATATATGAGGGTAGATATAAAATCGTTGAGCAACTAACCAGAATGTACTCCACACTAAGTTTTTATAGGATTTACGCTTAGAGGTTAAAGGGGTGAGCAGGGTGGTATTGGGTGCCTCAGAATTTGTCTTATTTTCTCTAACTCTTCTTTACTTTCTTCTGCTCGCCTTCTATGTGCACGACGCTGTTAGAAGGAGGGACATCTCCGACCTTGAAAAAACCTTCTGGATTATGACGATGTTTACCTTTAATTTTTTTGGTATTATGGGATATATACTGGTTAAAACCTGGAAGTACTACAGGATTGGAGGGAAAGAATAGCTGCATGTGCCTATTGAGAGCGAAAGGTGTCTTAGCGGCGGGTAAAGCCTGGTGACTACCGCTTTTTCAGAAGCTCCCTCAGGTAAATCTTGTGCTTCCCCAGCTTCCCGCCGTAGTTGCCGGCACTTATCTTTACTATGCCCTCAACCTCACTCCCCGCCTTCATCGCCGCCAGCATCGCTCGCTCTACAGCCTCAAGATTAATGCCGTTTATAACCACCTCGGGTATTGAGACCACGCCCTCGGGTACGCGGGAGTCGGGAATCCTGCCGCGCAGCGTGGGGCAGTAGGGGTGATTCGTCGTGGGACCAATTTCAGGGTAGTTCGTCTCCACCTTGGAGCCTGCGCTGCAGACATCGAAGGTTGTGACGGCACCCTCCACGCTGGCAACGGCTTCGACGGCGCGTTCTCCCGCTTCCAGCGCGGCGTCCTCACTGGTTGCGAAGAACCACACGTTGCCGCCAGCGACGCCCTTACCAACGCCAAGCCTGCGCTCAATCAGCCACTCCCCCATCATGAGGGGCACATTAATCATCTCCCTGCCGAAGCGCGTCTCCACCCATTCGTAGCCGTCGCCACAGTGACCAACGCGACGCATTGTGTCTATAAACTCCTCACCTTCCCACGCGTTGAAAATCCGCGTTGTGGGCACCACAAGCACACCCTGGCGAATGCGCAGGGAAAGCTCATACTCAAACTTTTCCAGAGCGCTTTTCCCGCCAGCGTTGCCCCACACCTGCACAACAGCGCCTATTCGCTGGTCTGGTGTCTCAGATTCACTTAGCCACGCCTCGACTCCACCCTCAGTCCTTCCAACCACAGTGCTTGGGAGGCAGGTTGCGCCGAAGGCGGCGCGGCGAAGGTAGCGCTCATTCTTCGCGGTGATTATCATCCTCACAAAGAGCCCGTCGAAGGCCTCGCAGTATGTGTCCTCAACCTCTATGCCGTTAAGCTCAAGCTTTGTCATGAAAAAAAATCTGCGGACATGAATAAAAAGGTATCTTTAGATATTCTTAAAAACGGGAACATCACCCTTCGCGAGTAGGGCTCGTAGCCTAGCCTGGACAAGGCGGCAGCCTCCTAAGCTGTAGATCGGGGGTTCAAATCCCCCCGGGCCCGCTCACCTTCTTTTTCCGTTGCCTTTGTAGGATTGTGCACGAGTACTCCATAAGATCTTAGGCTGCCAGCAACAAAACCACCGGGACGGAGGAGAATAAAAAGAAAGTGAATGTTGACCGTCAGGTATGTATATAGATAGATCATAGCATCTTAACATATGGTGTTGGGTCAATGCCACGACGGCAAAATCCTGCCCACATACAAAATGTGCCACCATATTCTGGACATGGGCCCCCACCAATCAATTTTTTTAGTTTTATACACAGTTTCCCATATTCTCCACTTTCAATGAGTTGGGGATTCATCTCCAAATGGACACAGATACACTCTGGATACTTATCACACGGTGTCGTTTTTAGGGTGTGGTCTAATATTAGCGGTTCTGTCTGTGGATGTAATAAGAATTTTCTGACAGTTTCGCTTTTTACATCGGAATGAATGCCTAGTTTGTCACTTTTTACGTGAACATGACCGCTTTTATGAACAGATATATGAAGTCCATTTTTTTCCTTTTCTATTATTATATATTTATCTCCTTTCTTATTTTTTCTGATTTTAACCATACTACCACTCAGGCAAAGTAATATAGAGTCTCAGGCCAAACCCCCTTTATAACGTTTAATAATTGAAACGTGACATCAGTAAATTTTACACTTTTGTTCAGAAAAGAGGTTCCTTTTGGAACACCCAAAACCGCGAAGCTGAAACCTATAAATACCGAACCTAATTTATAATTTAACCATGGGGATATACGGAACAAAAGCCAGCTTATACTCTGATTTATCCTTAACATTGGAATTTCTCGTAACAGCTATGTTTCTGGCTGGATACTATTTTGCCAGAAAAAGGAATTTTTCTCTGCACCCGAAGTTCATGGGAACTGCTTTTGTGCTCGACATCGCCTTCCTTGTAAGCTATATGATAAAATCCCTTGTCGAAGGAAGAACAAAATTCATGGGACCTCCTGGAGTTTATAAGTTTGTATACCTGCCAACGGTAGTATTTCACTCCATAATATCCATAGTTGTTCTTTTATTGGCGGCTTTCATGGTTTACAATGGAATAAAAAACTTTGATAAAAAAACAATGACTATGAGAACAGAAAATGTGTTAAAGCATCGGAAGTTCGGGAAGATAACATTGACCACATGGGTCCTCTCATTCATGTCTGGTATAGCAGTTTATCTCCTTCTATATGTCCTGTACTAACCCTCATAAAAGGTGCCTCCCGCTTTATCTGTTTACTGCCCAAAAACAGATAAATTTATTAATCCACACTCCGACAATTAATAGATGCCAATGTGGAGCGAGATAGAGAAGCACTTCAAAAAATTTCCGATGCAGAAGCGGGTAGCACTTTTTCTTCTTCGCAAGGGTTTCCAGGTGAATGAGCAAGCTCGCGTCTGCGTGGGCGGGATAGAGATACCCCATACCCAGATTGCGAAAGAGCTGGGCATAGATCGCCGCGTGGTAGACGCCACGGCGGAGAGGATTAAGAAGGAAGAGAGCCTCTACAGGATATTCAGCAACCTTAGCTGCGTGGCATTCCTCCGCGACGTGGCGCCCATGCTGGGGCTCAGTGTGGTGATAATAACGCCGGACGACGCATCGAAGCCCGGGATAATAGGCAGCGTGGCGTCGAAGATATCTGAGTGGGGCATACCAATAAGGCAAGCCATAGCAGACGACCCATACCTTTTCGAGGAACCCAAGCTAACCATAATAACCGAGGGGGAGCTGCCGGGGGAGCTTATAAAGGAGCTAAAGGCGCTCGAGGGGGTAAAGAGGCTAACAATAATTTAGCTTTTTCCATGTCATCTTTGGGGATACGGGGCAATGAAAATCTCACTGGGGCTTACGACGAGCATGCCCGTGACGCAGGGGGTGGAGCTTGCAAGGCTTGCTGAAGCCCAGAGTTATGCAAGAATATTCGTGGGCGAAGATGCGCTATCCCGCGAGATTTTCACGTATCTCTCCACCATCGCCGTTAAAACGCAGGGTATACCCATAGCCTCTGGAATATTATCCCCCTATCTCAGAAGCCTTGTGCTCATCGCCTCAGCCACGGCGGGGCTGCAGATGATTACAGGAAACCGCTTTTCTCTGGGCATTGGTGTTGGGGGCATTCCTGAGATTGTGAAGCTCACAGGCAAAGAGCCACGCAACGCTGTGGCGATGCTGAGGGAAACCGCTGAGGTGCTGCGCAGAATATTCCGCGGCGAGGAGGTCAGATACGAGGGCAGAAAGGCGTGCCTCCGAGGCTACAGGCTTCGCATAAAGGGCGTGGCAACACCTGAGATTCTGTTCGGTGTGCGCGGAAAAAAGCTCCTTGCCCTCGCAGGTGAGGTCAGCGACGGCGTAATCTTCAGCGGCCCCAACGAGTACCTCAGACAGGCGATTGAAGTGGTTAGAAAAGCGGCGAAAAAGGCAGGGAGAAGGTTCGCAAACATGCACAGGGTGGTGTGGAAGGGCTTTGTACTTGGCGATGATGTAAAAAAAGCGAAGCATATTACTGCAACGATGATTGCAAGCTCCCCCAGAGAGGTGCTCCGTATGCTGGAGCTGGAAGAGGTGGCGGAGGAGATAAAGCAGGCTTTTCTCAGGCGGGACTACGCTCTCGCGTCAAAGCTTGTGCCGGACAGAGCCCTGCGGGAGTTCTGCTTTTTTGGCACAAGAGAGGAGATTCTGGATGCGATGGAAGAGCTCCACCGTCTGGGCTTCGAAGAGTTCATTGTCGGCCCGCCCTTCGGCGACTCTGCTATAGAGGTGGTGCGCAGCTTTGGCAGCGCCTGAGCTTGGCATTAACTTCAACGGCGACTTGGGCAGGGAAGAAGCTGCTGCGAGGGCAGCTGCAGCCGAGCGCAGCGGTGTTCGCTACCTGTGGGTGGGCGAATCCAAGCCGCTTGTGCATCCTTTTCCGATAATGACACTCCTTGCGGAGAGCACAACGCATGCCACAATAGGCTCTGCGATACTTTCAGCGATGAGCAACCGCTGCTTCCACATCGCAAAGGCATTTACAGTGCTTAAGGAAGTATACGGGGAGCGCTTTATCGCAGGCATTGCACCGGGGGACTTGCACGGGCTGAGGGTGGAGTGCATCGCGAGCAGGGGTGTGGTGGTGCGCCTTGAGAAGTGCATCTCCAAAATAGAGGGAGTGGTACCCGTCTTTGTTGGAGCCTCTGGGCCAAAGCTGATAGAGTTAGCCAGCATGAGGAGCGAGGGTGTGATACTCAACTACGCTCACCCTGAGTTCATAAAGTGGGCTCTCCGCCATGTAAGGAGGAAGACATACATCGCCTGCATCGCACCTGCGCTTGTTCTGCCAGATAAGGAAAATATTGCTGAGCTCAGGGGCGCAGCCGCAGTCATAGCGAGTGGCGCAAATCCCGTGTTTATCGCAGATATGGGCATTGACGAGAAGGTGGCTGAGGTCAGAGATATAGTGAAGCGAGGCAGATGGAGCGGGCTTGCAGAACATGAGAGCTTCCTCCTGGAGCACTTTACCCTCTCCGGGAGCGTTGACGAGGTGGTGGAGAGGATAGAGGAGCTGGCGAAGCTCGGCGTGGAGCAGGTTATCCTCGGCTCCCCTTTTGTTAAGAGCACAGCGTTTGAGAAAATAATAAATACCATAAGCGAGAGGCTAGGCGTATGAGAGTAGCAATAGCTCATAGCCCTGATCCAGACGACGCCTTCATGTTCTACGCCCTCGCGACAGGTAAAATACAGAGCGAGTTTGAATTCGTGGATGTGATGGCAGACATAGAGACGCTGAACAGAAAGGCAATGCAGGGTGAGTACGAGGTTACAGCTATATCAATCCACGCGTATCCCTACCTGGCGGAGCGCTATGCCCTGCTCAACTGCGGGGCGAGCATGGGGGATAACTATGGCCCAATCGTTGTCGCCAGGGAAAAGCTGGATTCTCTGGAAGGGAAGCGAATCGCCATACCAGGGAAGCTCACCTCAGCTTACCTCGCCCTGAAGCTGTACGAGCGCAACTTCTCGCCTGTGGAGGTACCCTTCGACCGCATCCCCGAGGCAGTGGCGAAGGGTGAGGTCGACGCTGGCTTGCTCATCCATGAGGGGCAGCTTACCTACCCTGAGCTGGGCCTGGTGAAGGTGGTAGATTTAGGAGAGTGGTGGCATAGCGAGACCTCGCTTCCCCTACCTCTGGGTGGTAACGCCATAAGGCGAGACCTTGGCGATGAGGTTATCCGCAAGGTAGCTTCTTACCTCAAGCAGAGCATACGCTATGCCCTAGAGCACGAAGAAGAAGCCCTGGAATACGCGCTGCAGTTTGGGCGGGGACTTGACAGGGAGAAGAACAGGAAGTTCGTAAGGATGTATGTAAACGAGTACACCCTCGACTACGGCGAAAAGGGCAGGCAGGCTATAAAGTTGTTCTTAAAGAGAGGCTATGAAGAGGGAATACTCCCGAAATACGTTGAGCCCGAATTTATAGGGTAGAGATGCCCTCCTCCACATACCCCTTAATAAGCCTGAGCAGCTTTTCTTTATCCTCCTTACCAAGTGTTTCAAACATCTCAATAAAATACCCGAAGATCTTTTTTACTGGTATTCTCAGCTCTCCCACGTCCGAATCAAGAATGACGTAATCCTCACCCTCTATCTTCCTAATCTCCTTCGCCTTAAAAACAGAAAAGAGGAATTCCTCCTCGCTCACGTTCTCCTTTTTTGGCAGAAATACTCCTATACCTTCGCTCATGCATAACCCTGGGTGGCGTGGTTATATAACGCTTGCGCTCCGCTTGGGGTAAGCGTCCCCATATAAGGTACGGAAGGTGTGATAGAGGTTGCCCGGAACTCTGTTCCGGGTGACGAAGCGGGCGCGACGCCCATATCTGGTTCGGAAGGGGTAACAGGGGCGGGGAAGGCGCCCCTATCTGGTGAGGATGGGTTGATAAGGGCGGGTGCGGCGCCCTTATATGAAAAACTTTAAATCCTATCAGGGAAATGCAATAGCATCACCGCAAGGAGGAGAAGCATGGTCAGGGTAGGTATCAATGGTTTCGGGAGGATAGGTAGATGCATCTTCCGTGCCGCCTTTCGCAACGGCGGTTTTCGCGACGATGTTGAGATTGTTGCTGTTAACGATTTAACCGACGCCCCAACGCTGGCGCACCTGCTGAAGTACGACTCTGTGCACGGCGTCTTCGACGCTGAGGTGAGCGCAGAGGAGGGTGTGATAAACGTCGATGGAAAGGAGGTTCGCGTGCTCTCAGAGCGCGACCCTGCGAATCTGCCATGGGAGGAGCTGGGCGTGGACATCGTGCTAGAGTGTACCGGCTTTTTCAGGGACCGCGATGGCGCGAGCAAGCATTTAGAAGCTGGGGCGAAGAAGGTAATAATCTCGGCGCCAGCCAAGGAGCCGGACATAACCATAGTGATGGGTGTGAACCATAAAAGCTACGATGCAGAGAAACACAACATCATTTCCAACGCTTCATGCACCACGAACAGCCTTGCACCCGTGGTAAAGGTGCTTCACGAGAGCTTTGGGGTGAAGCGCGGGCTTATGACAACGTGCCACGCTTATACCGCGTCGCAGCGTCTGCTCGACGCGCAGAGCAAAGACCTTCGCAGGGCGAGGGCGGCGGCGATAAACATTGTGCCCTCGACGACTGGCGCAGCCAAGGCGATTGGCTTGGTGCTGCCTGAGCTTGCAGGCAAGCTTGACGGCATGTCCCTGCGCGTTCCCGTCGCTGACGGGAGCATCACCGACTTAACCGTTGAGCTGGAGAGTGAGGTTACCCGTGAAGATATAAACAGCGCGTTCAAGAACGCCGCCGAGGGCGAACTTCGCGGGATTCTGCAGTACTCTGAGCTTCCCCTTGTGTCCAGCGACATAATAGGCAACCCCCACTCCTCGATAGTGGACGGGCTTCTCACAAAGGTCATAGGCGGAAAGGGCAACTTCGCCAAGGTCTTAGCCTGGTACGACAACGAGTGGGGCTTCAGCAACCGCATGGTAGACCTCGCAAGCTACATAGGCAAGGCCATGGAGTAGGCGAGCATGCTAGAGGTTGAGCTCTGCGGAATAAAGCTGAGAAACCCCACCATGCTTGCCTCCGGTATCTTAGGCACAAGCGGCGCTGCCCTGAAGCGTGTAGCGCTGAGCGGAGGCGCTGGCGCAATTGTAACCAAATCGATAGGGCTCACGCCGAGGGAGGGGCACAGGAATCCTACCGTAGTTGAGATAAACGGCGGACTTATAAGCGCAATTGGCTTAGCGAACCCCGGCTATGAGGAGTTCGGCGACGAGATTCGCGTAGCCAAGGAGGGCGGCGTTCCCGTAATCGGGAGCGTCTACGGCTTCAACTTTGGTGAATATGCCGCCGTTGCTGAGACGCTGCAGAAGTATGGCGTCGATGCAATTGAGCTGAACATCTCTTACCCCAATGTGGGCAAAGCAGGAGCCTTCTTCGGGTACAGCGAGGAACTCAGCCACGAGGTGGTTAAGGAGGTAAAGAAGCGGGTGAGCTTACCTGTGTTTGCGAAACTCACCGCGGGCGCAGGGGATATAGTGGCAATCGCCAAAGCTTGTGAAGACGCTGGCGCAGATGCCATAACCGCAATAGGCGCACTCCGCGCCATGAAGATAGACCTGATTACGGGCAAGCCGATACTTGGCAACGAGGTGGGCGGTTTGTCAGGGCCGTGTATCAAGCCCATTGCTCTGCGCTGCGTTTATGAGATAGCGCGGGAGGTGGATATTCCAGTAATAGGATGTGGAGGCATAACCACCGGCGAAGATGCAGTGGAGTTCTTCCTCGCTGGCGCGAGGGCGGTGCAGATAGGTACAGGGGTGCTCTACCGCGGCATAACCATCTTTAAAAAGGTTTCTCAGGAGATTAAGGAATATCTGGAAGAGAACGGTTACAGTAGCGTTGATGAGATAGTAGGGCTGGCGCTGAGGTAGTGGCAATGCATGAGATGCAGGTTGTGAAGATAAAGAAGATTATCAAGGAGACAAAGCGGATAAAGACGTTCATTCTCGACCTAGACGTGAGCGCAATCCCGGGGCAGTTTGTAATGGTCTGGCTCCCGGGAGTGGATGAGAAGCCTATGAGCGTTTCATACACAAAAGGCGACCTGGGTATAACTGTGCTCCGCCTCGGCGATTTTACTCGCCGCCTCTTCGAGCTTAGCCCTGGAGACATGCTGGGCATACGCGGACCCATGGGCAGAGGCTTTAAGGTTTATGGGGACAAGCTTTTACTCGTAGGCGGCGGTGTAGGCGTCGCTCCGCTTGCACCTCTCGCCGAAGAAGCCTTAGCAGAAGGCAAAGAGGTTACGGCGATAATCGGGGCGATAACCAAGAGCGAGCTTCTGTTCGTAGACCGCATTGAGAAGGCAGGCGGAAGAGTGCTTATCTCCACCGATGACGGCAGCGCGGGCAAGAAGGGCTTTACCACCGACGTGCTTCGCGAGCTTCTGGAGGAGGAGACCTTCGACCAGTGCTTTACCTGCGGCCCCGAGATAATGATGGCCAAGGTGCTGGACATTACGAGGGAGAAGAAGATTCCAACTCAGGCTTCGCTTCACCGCTACTTCAAGTGCGGTATTGGAATCTGCGGGCAGTGCGTGCTCGATGGAATTGGCCTGCGCGTATGCAAGGAGGGGCCCACCTTCAGGGATAAGGAGCTCAGGAAATCGCCTGAGTTTGGAAGATACTGGCGCAATGCCGCAGGTCAGAAGATATACTTTGGAGGTAAGAAGTAGGAGGAGATAGGAATGAGCAAGGTTACTGTAAGCCTGATTAAGGCAGATGTGGGTGGCTATCCCGGGCACGTTTCAGTGCACGAGGAGCTCAAGCAGGAGGCTGAGAAGGTTCTCAGCGAAGGAAAGGAGACTGGTGTTATCGCCGACTTCCACGTGCTGAGTGCTGGCGATGACCTGGAGCTGGTTATGAGCCACTATCGCGGCGTGGACAGCGAAGAGGTGCACGGCTTGGCGTGGCGCGCCTTTGAGGCAGCCACAGCTAGAGCCAAGGAGCTGAAGCTGTACGGCGCTGGTCAGGATTTGCTGAGCGACGCCTTCTCAGGCAACATCCGCGGCATGGGTCCGGGTGTGGCGGAGCTTGAGTTTAAGGAGCGCAAGTCTGAGCCCCTTGTTGCGTTCATGATGGACAAGACAGAGCCAGGTGCCTTCAATCTGCCCATATTTAAAATATTCGCTGACCCCTTCAACACCGCAGGCTTGGTCATAGACCCCAGCTGCCACATGGGCTTCCGCTTTGAGGTATGGGATATCATGGAGCACCGCCGCGTAATACTCAGCACCCCTGAGGAGATGTATGACCTTCTGGCACTAATCGGCGCCAAGTCGCGCTATGTGATTAAGCGGGTTTACCCCAAGGAAGGGCACAAGATAGATAAGGATGAAGCCGTCGCTGTTGTGAGCACAGAGAAGCTGTACCAGATCGCAGGCGAGTACGTTGGCAAGGACGATCCTGTCGCTCTCGTGAGGTCGCAGTCCGGCTTGCCCGCGCTGGGTGAGGTTCTTGAGGCTTTTGCCTTCCCACACCTGGTGAGCGGGTGGATGCGGGGTTCGCACAATGGACCAATAATGCCGGTTAGCTTTAAAGATGCGAGGTGCACGCGCTTTGACGGCCCGCCCCGCGTAGTTGCAGCGGGCTTCCAGGTGGCAAACGGCAAGCTTGTTGGACCAGTGGATCTCTTCGACGACCCCGGCTTTGATTACACCCGCAGGAAAGCGCAGGAGGTCGCCGAATACATGCGCCGCCACGGCCCCTTCGAACCCCACCGCCTACCCCTGGAGGACATGGAGTACACCACTCTGCCAGGCGTGCTCAAACGCCTCGAGAAGCGCTTTGAGAAGGTGGAGTGAATCCTCCTGCAACCAATTGATGTGGGTGAGCGAATGAGAATAAAAACGCCTGTGATAATGCTCAATGTGAAAGCGTACAGCGAAAGTATGGGCGCTCGCGATATAGAGCTTGCGAGGCTCTGCGAGAGTGTTGCTGAGGAGACAGGGGTGAGCATAGCCTACTGCCCTCAGCAGGTTGACCTGGCGCTTGTTGCAAGAGAAGTTAACATACCGGTGCTGGCACAGCACGTGGAAGCTTTCTCTCCTGGTTCGCACACAGGCTATGTGGTGCTGGAGGCAGTTAAGGAAGCTGGCGCAGTGGGAACGCTGGTCAACCACAGCGAGCACCGCATGCGAATCGCAGATATAGACGCGATAGTTAGCCGGGCGAAAGAGCTGGACCTCTACACCGTCGTCTGCACCAACAACATCGCCACCAGCAAGGCCTGCGCAGAGCTTGGACCGAGTTGCATAGCGGTGGAGCCTCCCGACTTAATAGGCACCGGCATACCTGTGTCAAAGGCTGAGCCCGAGGTGGTGCAGCGCAGCGTTGAGGCGGTGAAGAACATCAACAAGGATATTGCGGTGCTGTGCGGCGCTGGAATAAGCTCGGGCGAGGATGTGCGCGCAGCCATTGAGCTTGGCGCGGAGGGCGTGCTTTTAGCCAGTGGTGTGGTTAAAGCTAAGGACCCAAAAGCGGTGCTCCTGGACTTAGCCAGCGGGATTTGAGCTTCATTAAATAATAAACCCCTCCATAAACATTTTTATTTTTTCAAGGGTTGCATAAACAACCGCTTCTTTTGGTATCTTTAAGTTCTCAGTGGTCTCCTCAATGTTGGATGATGCAGGTAAAATGAACGCCGGGGAGGAGATTTGAACTCCTGAGCGCAGAGCGCACCAGATCTCAAGTCTGGCGCCTTTCCGGGCTAGGCTACCCCGGCATGCTCAACGTAATTGCGGTGGATAACAAAGGTAAAATAAATTAGGCTACACCGGTTAATAAAGCCTCACAGCCTACTCCCCCTTCCCTTTCCATCCCCTCGGGTAAGTGCCAGGACTCATGAGCACCCGTGTTGTCTTAACCGCTATTCCCGAGTTTTCTGTGAGTATGGTCTTTGTGTCAAGCTTTGCTTTACCTAGGGCGATAAGTTCGCCCTTCAGGGTGAACATCGCCACTAAATCGCCCGGGTTTAACTCGCTGTCCACCTTAGCTATACCGGGTATCGCCAGGTCGGCACCGTGGCAGAGTGCGTCTACGGCAGAGTCGCGCACTACCACCTTTGCGAGATGCTTAACTGCAAATTCTACTGGCAAAATCACTTTGCGAAGGAAGCTCTCATCGCCGTCCTCACGCCAGAAGTGGTAAGCGTCGCAGAGGTCGTGAAGCGTAACCAGCGTTTCCTCGGTGAAACTTCCGCTCTTTGTACGGCGGAGCTCAAGCATGTGCGCCCCCACGCCAAGCACCTCGCCCATATCGTGGCACAGCTTGCGTATGTATGTGCCCGCCTCGCACCCCACGCGGAAGAGCACGTCTCGAGCATCTAACTCAAGAAGCTCAAGGTAGTAGATTTTTCGCGTGCGAAGCTGGCGCTTCACGGCACTCTTCACCGGCGGGCGCTGCACTATTGTACCTGTGAACTCCGCAAAAACCTCCCTAAGGCGTTGCTCAGAAACATCACCATGCAAGCGCATCACGCAGATGTACTCTTTGCCCGCTGGGAGTAGCACCTGGAGTATGCGGGTGGACTTCTCGAGACCTATAGGAAGGACTCCAGAAACCTTAGGGTCCAGGGTGCCCCCGTGACCAGCCTTCTTAACATTAAGCATCTTCTTGACCCAGGCAACAACCTCATGCGAGGTGGGGCCACGGGGCTTATCGAGGTTCACAAACCCGTAGGTTATGTGCTCCTCTATGGTGCGCTCCTCAGGGCGCTTCCCAAACTTATCGCTGGTCTTTGCCTTAGCGCGGGTTATCAGTTTCCTCTCAATTTCGGAAGGTAGCTTGTTCATGCCTCAATTCCTGCTTCCTTCAGTGCCTTCTCAATCTCCTCCTTGGAAGCGCCCTTCTTTATGTTCACCACAACATCGAGAGGCTCAAGGTGCTTGACGTTGCACCTTCGGCGCTTTATCCAAGGCGAATCTACAAGCACAAAGTTCTTGTCTATCTGCTCAACCACAACTGCCTTCTTACCAGCTTCTCTGCCTGCAAGCTTCACACAAACTCTTCCCACTTCAAACATGTTTATCACCTCACTCTTTCCAAAGCTCGTCCCTCTTCAGTCGCCTTCCGAGTTCATCCTTGCTCTGGAGCTGGTTTTTTTGCACCCTCATAATAGGGCGACAATGATATACACAGAGAGATTATCTCGATAACGTCTTCAGCTTCGTAAAGGCTGGTATTCAGCACTATATCGTAAGGGGAGAGATCCTCGAGGTTTATTCCGTATATCTCCCGGTAGCGCTTTGCCTCACTCTTCTCGCGCAGCTTCGTTTCGCGGAGTGCCTGCTCATAGCTTATACCCTCGCGCTTAGCCACGCGCTCCGCCCTAACCTCCAGCGGAGCCTTAAGCCATATTTTGATTTCTGCCTCAGGGAGAAGCCAGGCGGTAAGCCTGCCATCTACGACGGCGTTGCCCTGCTTAGCCAGTTCTACCTGGCGCTCGTCCACGAGGCGGTCTATCTCGTGGTGCTCCTCCGCATACTTTGAGAACTCCGCTAGCGTCATGCCTCGCTCCTTCGCAAGCGCCCTGAAAACCTCTCCTGCGCTCACGTGGCGCAGGTTAAAGCGCGAGGCTATGGCCTTAGCTACGGTTGTTTTTCCCGAGCCTATGGGGCCGCTAACGGTTACTATCATTCTCCTCTCACAAGCCTCTTAATCTCAGCACGCATGCATGCGGAGCACAGATAGCCGCCATAGGGACGAGAAACCCTGCGCTGGGAGCGCGGAAGCTTGCGAATTTCAGAGACCCTACCTCTGGGAATTCCATGCAGCTCGCGCTTGCACACAGCGCACTTCGCATAGCCTGGGCGCTTCTTCCTGAAGTGGATTACCACCCTTCCTCCGGGTGTTCGCTTTGCTATCCTCTTTACGGAACGTGACCTTTTGCTGGGTTCCATGGCTCTTTACCTCCAGTGAGAAGTTTTCTGTTTGCAATTATGTGATATAAAGATTTCTAAGGTCCTTCTATATTCATAATCTTCTTAAGCAGTGGTGAAACAGCAAAGGAGCTAAGTATGTACCAGCCGAACCACCCCAGCGTGGTGCCATAGTGGGGCAACGCAAATGGTAGCGTTACCACAGTTACGTTGGGGGGTATAGCGTAGCGCAGCCACGAGAAGACAAGGAATATGGGTATCATGGTGTAGAACATAGGCTTGAAGGAGATTCCCATCATCTCGCGCTGTATCTCCAGCATCTGCCTGTTAACCTTTGCCATCTCCTTGGAATCTCCTGCTTTCTGCGCCTTCTTCAGCCGCTCCTGCAGAACCCTCATCTTCTCCTTCGCCTCGCGCATCTTGCGCTGGTCCACAACACGCGCTGTGACCAGAGTGATGAACAGGGAAACCAAAGCGGAGATTATGAAGATGCCCAGCATGTAGTTCGTTTTCTCATTCGCCGTGAGATGGAAGACCAACCCTAAGGTAGCGTCCATAACAGCATACACAGGCTCAAGAAGTGCTGGCATCTTACATCGCCTTCACAAGCTGATCCACCGCCTCCTCAAGGCGGTTGTCGTGGTTCTCAACGATCTTGACGGTTGCACCTGTAAACATAGCGTAAGCCATGGCAGCAGCGCGGTTTATCTCCTGATGCTGCGCTATCTCCTCCACACTATCTTCGTCCCTCACGCGCGTCGCATCGCTAGTGCGCCGCCTCTGAATCTCCTCAGGGTCTGCCTCCACGAGCACTATATGGGTTGGCTTGAGCTCCTCCAGCACCCAGCGCGGCAGACCAGGAAGGTAGCCCGAGGGCGTCTTAACTGTGCAATGGGTATCCACTATTACGTTGTTCTCCTCAGCCCTCTTGGCTATAGCTATTGCAGCAAGCTTCTGGATGTCCTTCTGCACCTCGGGCGGGAGCTTCCGCATCTCGTCGCGGTTGCTCACAAGACCTTCCTTGCCAGCTACTTCGAACATCTTATCTCCAAAATTTATAATCTCAAATTTCTCCTCAAGCTTCTCAAGCGCAGCGTTGAGCACAGTGGTTTTTCCGACTCCTGGAATCCCAGTAACTACAACGCACTTCATCCATTAACCTCCTCAAAACAGATCGCCCACCACCTTTCTAAGCATGGGGTGAATCTCCATTATCTGCTGCTTTGCTATCTCCTCGTATAAGCGGTAGAGTATACCCACGGTGAGGAGCACTCCTGTGCCACCACCGAGAGCACCGGTGAGGTCACCAAAAGCCGCAAGCGCGCCCACGGCGGCGCCGCCTAGCACGGTAACCGCTGGTATGTAGCGCTGGAGCACGCGCTCTATTATGCGTATATCGCCCCTGAAGCCCGGAATCTTCATCCCGCCCTGCTGGAGCTGCCTCGCCACGGTCTTGGCGTCCATGCCGGCGGTTTCAACCCAAAATATGGAGAAGAGCACCGAGAGGGAGATGAGCAGGATGGCGAACACAATCGCATGCACAGGGTCAAAGTCTGCGCGGTAAATAGGCGTCGGGAAGGTGAAGTACTTAACTATGCCAGTAGCAATCCCCGTAGCCTGGTCCACAGTGCCAAGCAGCGGGTAGCCCAAGCTCTGGAGCACTGTCGCCCAAAGCTGAACGTTCGCCATTAAAATGCTCGCGAAGATTACAGGAATGTTACTGGCGTAGATGAACTTTATGGGATACCTTCCGCGCGCGCCGCGAAACCTGCCATAGGTGAGGGGTATCTCCACCCGCATGCTCTCAAAGTAGACCACCACACCAAACACCACGAGGGTGCCAAGCAGCGGGATGAGAGAGTAAAAGTCAGGGTAACCCTTGAATAGGGTATAGAAGAACTTGGGTATTATGCCAGCCGGAGCGCCACCGCTGAAGAAGGGGTTAAAGCCGCGCCAAGCTATCTCCTCGCACACGCCAGCTACGATGAATAAGCCAATACCTGAACCGAAACCCCATCTCGAAACGACTTCATCCATGTATATGAGCAGCGCACCCGCAACCACGAGCTGCGCTACTATGAGAAACTGGTAGAAGGGGTCATTGCCCTGCGCGGGCAGCGCTCCCATAAGCACCATTACTGTAGCCTCAAAGACCGTGAAGAAGAGGGAGAGCAGCTTCTGCGTGCCCATGTAGATTGCCTTATCCCTCGGCTGAGAGAGGTCAAGGTCGATCAACTTGCCTCCCACAAGGATCTGGAGGATTATCGAGCCCGTTACGATGGGGCCTATGCCAAGCGTCATCAGCGTGCCGAACTTGCTCGCCATTATAGTTTGGAGCGTAGCGAAGTAGTTCACCGCTCGCTCATGATCCAAGCCATAGAGCATAGTGTTTGCAAGGAGAAGGTAGACTACCAGGACAAGAACCACCCACTTGAGGCGATCCTTAAAGCTGAGGATTACACGAGGACGTTCCACCTCTGGCAGGCTGGTCAAAAGGCCTTCAAATTGGTGCAGAATGCCCATTACGGCTTCACTCCAGCACTATTGCCTCGCCACCAGCTTCAGTTATCTTCTTAACAGCAAGCGAAGAGAACCTCGGCGCCTTAACCACTAGCGCTCGGGTAACCTTGCCGGCGCCAAGTACCTTTTCCACGTTAAGCGCAGTAACGTCCACCTCTATTCTACCGTCAACCTCTCTGGCTATGCCCTTTGCTACGAGCTCTTCGGCGATCTCGTCCAGCTCGCCTATATTTATTGTCTCGTAGACATCCTTAACTTCCTCGGGCACGTCGAAGCCCCTGCGCCCGAAGTAGTCGGGGGCATACTTGATAACCCATGTCCACTTGCCCTTGTGGGTTCCAGCCATACCTGTACCGCCTCTATTCCCAGAGCCTCTGGCTTTTTTGTGAGATCCACGCCCGCAGGTTCGAGACCCGCGCTTCTTGCGTATCTTCCTGTTTTTCAGCGCCACCTACCTCATCCTCCTGAGAAGCTCCTTCATCGCCTCGCCTCTATAGCCCAGAGCACCGCCCTCAACGAAGCTGCGCTTTATCCCACGGTAGCCCTTGCGCGGCGGATGCAGGCGAAACACTGGCTTCAGATTGGGGATGTCGCTCAACTCTGCCTTGAACTCCACAAAAGCCTTGGCAAAGTCGTCTATGCTCTTAAACTTGGTGTGCTCCTTAATGTAGGCATCGGTGAGCTTTTTGCCACCTACAAGTTCACCTCTATTACGAAGGATGAGCGCCACCTCCTCGGCACTGACCTCACCCCAGGTTATGTAGTCCTTCGCCTTCTGGAGCATCCCCGCGTAGGTTGGGCGGTCATCTATGAAAACACAGTGGTTTACGCGGGTGAGTCTTAACATCCTAAGGGTATCTTCAACCTCTCGCGATACGCCCACGTGTCCGCGCACCCTAACCACAGCCAAACGGCGCATCTACTCCACCTCGCCCTCAACCATGCTCACTGCTTTGGCTTCGCTCTCTGTAAGCTTCATGCGCGTGGTGTTGCGAAGTGCCTCATAGGTTGCCTTGGCGGTGTTTATGGTAGTGCGTGTCTGCCCGAAGGTTTTGCTCCACACGTCCGTGATACCCGCAAGGGTGAGAATCTTCTTGCTCACATTGTTGGTGACCAGACCAACGCCACGGGGCGCCGGCAGGAGAGTTACCCGCACGCTTCCTGCTCTACCGGTAACTGCAAAGGGCACGCTGTGACTAGTGCCACAACCGCATTCCCAGCTTCCACAGCCTCGTGCAACCTGAATTAAATTGAGCTTGGCATCACGAATAGCCTTTCGTATCGCGGGACCTACCTCCTTGGCAACACCCTTACCCAAGCCTATATAACCATTCTTGTTGCCCACCGCAACAGTGGCGCGGAAGCGCACCCTTCTTCCAGACTTGTGCATTCGCTGCACTATGTTTATGTCGAGAACCTCTTCGGTGATGTCTGGCAGGAGAATATCAACTATCTCAGGCTCCATAATGGGCAAGCCAAGCTTAAAAATCTCACTTATCTTCGTAATTTCTCCGTTCTTCACCATCGCCCCAATGCGTGTGCGGGGCTCCCACTCAAGCTCCTCCACCATGCCTCATGCACCTCTTATCTTAGCTAGCACCTCATCGAAGTGCTCCGGCAGCTTCTCCGGGTCGAGACCGCGCTTAAGATAATCGCTAAAGCGCTTCTGCTTTTCCTCGCCAAGGAGCTTGGCATACTCTGCGATGTGCTCCCCGCGGATACGCTCCATACTGGGGAACACCTCCTCGTTAGCAGGTACTTCCAAGCCAGCGTCGATAATGCCCTTGAGGGCAGCGAAGGCTTTACCACCAGCGATGGGGTGCAGCAGCCCAAGATCGAGCACCGCCTCAGATATGCCCTTCTCAAGGGCGCGCTTCCCAAGGAGATAGCCCACCAGGTAAGCGGCGCACAGGTTGGAGGTTCCACCCTTCCAGCCAAACTTTGCCAGCTCCTTAGAGTGAGCCGACGCCTTTGTTACATCACCTTTAGGTGAGTATTCAACCATCTGGGCAATCACATGCTTATTTGTAAACCTCACAACCGCCCTGGGTTTGCCGGAAAGCAGAAGCTTTAACCTGCGTCTGTAGTCTGTTTTGCTTTCCCTTCTCCTTCTGAAGGGCACTCGATATCTCGCACCAGTTGCCATGAAACAATCACCTCTTGGTTAGTAGATTATGCTCCGCTATGTAGCTGCGGAGGTGCGCCCTGCTCCTGAAGGCACCACCCTTGGCCATGCGGTAGAGCTTGCGGTAGTCTCTGGGTTTAAGCTCGCCGCTGTCGCGCAGCTCGCGCAGCATTTTTCGAAGTGCGCGTATGGTTGACATCCATCTCTCCTTCTTCCCATACCTTGCGTACTTCGCGCCTTTCCTGCTGCCGTGACCCCGTCTCCTTCCCTTCTTCTTCTGGAGCACCTGCTTCTTCCTGCGGTAGCTGCTGATTCCTCGCTTCTGCTTTGCGCGTATAACACCCTCTTTGATCAGCCTGCGCACATCATCCCGGGTAACTGCCTCGCTCACATCGTCTATGGTTTCGGGGTCTATCCATATCCTATTCTCTCCCACCTTAAGCAGTGCTGCCGCCAATCTGCGCTGAGTCCTTAGCGTCATGACCTTAAGCCTCCACAGGTGGATTAAGAACTTTAATGTTCAGCTCCTTTGCCCTTGCGAGAATCTGCAGGCGCTTTCTTCTACCCACACTAGCGGCGATGCGCACCGCCTCGCTGCTTGCATCAATTCCCTCAAGCTCCTTAACGTTGTACACCAGCACTTCACGGTAACCAGAAGGGTGAAGGCCGCGAAGCGATGCATCGTTACCATAACCTATGCTTGGCGAAAGGAACTTGCCTTTCTTGTGTAAGCGCGTCTTGTTGTGCCTACCTCTTGGCTTCCGCCAAGAGCTGCGGCTCAACTTCTTGTGGCGATGATAATCCACTCGCTTAAACTCCGGCTTTTTCTTTGTCCTCATCTGCACCACCTACACAGGTACGCCATCGCGCTCCACGAGATAAACGCCATCCTGAAACACACGGGGGTCGCGGTTCCTCACTCTGGTTAGCTGCTCTATCCTAGCAGCCGTTTGACCCACCTCTTCCTTGTTTATTCCCTCGATGGTTATCTCCTGCCCTGAAACCTTGACTGTGCAGTTCCCAAATATCTCCGTCTTCCTAGGAACCTTCTCACCAAGGAAGTTCTCAACTATTACCTCTCTACCCTGAACCTTCACGGTTATAGGGAAATGAGAATAAACCACCTTCATTTTATAAGTGAAGCCCTGAGTTACACCCTTTATCATATTTCTTATATGCGCTGCGAAGGTTCCTATCATGGCACGCTGCCTTTTCTTTGGAAAGCTCGCCTCTATGGCTACTGTAGAGTCTTCCTTGTAGAGCCTTATTCCGGGGTAAGCAAGGCGCTTCTGAAGTTCGCCCTTTGGACCACGAACCACCACTATCTCACCGCGCAGCTCCACATCAACGCCCTCGGGAATTTCCACGACCTCTTTAAGCAGCGGTATTGCCATGAGCATCACCTCAGTAAACGTAGGCGAGAAGTCTGCCGCCTATTCCTCGCTCCTTGGCTTCGTAGTGACTCATTACTCCCTGAGAGGTGGAGATTATTATAACTCCAAAGCCGCTCGCCGGGAGGAAGCGCTTCTCGTACTTCTCAATATTATCCTTGCCAACAGCGTAGCGCGGGCGTATTACGCCACAGTCGTTTATCTTGCCTGTAAGCGTCACCTTGAACAGCCCTGCCCTGCCGTCGTCCACGAACTCGTACTCCTTGACGTAGCCGTACTCCTGCATGACGCGCAGCACCTGCGCTATTATCTTCGACGCCGGCTTAACCACGCATCTCAAGTTACCGTTGTACTCACTGTTCTTTATGGTTGAGAGAGCATCCGCCAGAGTATCAAAGCGCATCGTCAAACACCTCTATTCGTACTTTTTAAATCCTATCTCAGGGGCTACCTCACGGAAGCAGTGTCTGCATATGTAAAGCCCATACCTTCTTATCACCGGGCCATGAGAGCCACACCTTCTGCACTTCCTCGCTCCTTTGCCTATTTTCTTCACCACGGCTACGCCTCCACCTCAACGTTGAAGGTCTCCTTAATAAAGTTGATCGCTTCCTCCTTGGTAACCAGGTGCTTCTTGCCAACCTTGCTCTTCTTAAGCTTACGATGCTTCACGCGATAGCCAGGGCGCTCAATGGCAACGCACACATCCATGCCGTAGATACCCACCATGGGGTCGTACTTTACACCAGGCAAGTCTATGTGCTCCCGTATACCGAAAGCGAAGTTGCCCTGCTCATCAAAGTTGCTCGCCTTAATGCGATTATCGACAGCCGCAAAAGCATCGCGCAGGAACTTCATCGCCTTTTCGCCGCGAAGAGTTACCTTGCAGCCTATGGCTAAGCCTTTCCTTATCCCGAAGGGCTGAATGGTGCGTTTTGCTATGGTGTGCACCGGCTTCTGCCCTGTAAGCTCCTCCAGAAGCTGGACTCCCTTAGCTAAGCGCTCACCTGCCTCGCCGACACCCATGTTCACAGTAACCTTGGCTATACGAAGCCTGCGCATGGGGTTCAATTCAGCACCTCCGGAAGAACTGGCTCTTCCTCGCCTACAACAAACACGTAATCCTCAATGGTCTCAAACTCTTCACCATCTCTGGTGAGCACAACAACGTTTGGTTGCGGCGAGCGCACCTTCTTTATCTCTTTAATCTTTGCAACCTCGCCCATGTGGCTCCCGCCGATAATGTAAGCTAGGTTTCCTTCCTTGTACTCCAGGTGCTTTACTATGCTACCACTATTCAGATCGAGAAGCACAGTGTCCTTGGTGGAGTACACATCCTCCTCCGGCTTAGCGGGATCCTTTACACGGATAAGAACATTCCTGCCGTCGTGCAGGTTAAGCTGGATGTGCCCACCCTTCACGATGGTCTTGTTGTTTATCCTGCACAGCTTCGCACTTGCACGCTCTTCAGGCAGGTCTTTAAGCACAAGCCTGCCCTTTCTGTCAAAGAGCACAATTTTGTAGAGCCCCGCCTCGGGAATGTGGATTATGTCCATCAAACCCACGGGGAATTTATGGTCCTTGCGCGGCCTCGCATCGACGAGCACCTTCCCGGCTTTGATTATCTTCTTCGCTTCACGGGAGTTCTTCGCATACCCAAGCATATCTCTTACCACTACCAGAAGGGCCATGCTACGCTCCTGAGGGTGTGGCCCTGGGCGGGGCTTCACTATGAACTTGCTCGCACGGCGCGGAATCTTCACCGCCTTAGGTGCCGTTAAACGCTTTGCATGCTTGCTCATGAGCACTACCTCTCAAGTACGTTCTTTCTTTCCTCGTCTTTAAGTTCCAGCTTTACTATCTCCACATTTGAGGGATGAACAGGATAGAGGCGCTCACTTCCATCACTGCGCTGCACTGTTACACCGGTCACGTAGATGCGCATCCTCTTTAAATCCACTCTCTCAACCAAACCCTCATGCCCGCGAAAATCACCGCGGAGCACTCGCACCGTATCTCCTTTACGCACAGGTAAGCTTCGCCTGCCATACTCCTTGCGAAGCTCTTCGCTGAGATGAGCACTCACCAGCTTCTGCCTGCGATGGAGAGGTGCGCGGAACAGCGCCTTCCTCTGTTTTCTCGGCTGCTTACTCGGCATGACAATCACCTTAAACTATTATGCTGGCAACACTCGCTATCTTCGACCAGCGCTCCGCCGCCTCCTTTGCGACGGGGCCCTTAATCTCACTGCCCTTGGGCTCGCCCTTCTCGTTGGTTATCACCGCAGCGTTGTCCTCAAATTTAATGCGCGTGCCATCGCGGCGGCGGTACTCCTTGCGCTGGCGTATTATCACCGCCCGCACAACCTGTTTGCGCATCTCCGGGGTGCCCTTCTTAACCGACGCCACCACCATGTCGCCCACACCAGCACTGGGGTAGCGTCTTCTCGTACCCTTGAATCCAATAACCTGGATTATCTCTATCTCCTTTGCGCCCGTGTTGTCCACCACATCCAAACGAGCGCCACTCGGAAGTGCCCTTGTAACGTTAGCCTTGATGCCCTGCATCTCACTCTGCCTCCTTCTCAATCACCACAAAACTCTTGGCTTTACTGATGGGTCTGCACTCCATAATCTTTACCCTGTCACCCACCTTTGCGGAGATGCAGGGTGGATTGTGGGCGAGTATTCTGCTTCTGCGCTTCTCGTATCTTTCGTATTTCTTAATGTAACGAAGGTAATCTTTTTGGACTACAACGCTGTTGTGCATGCCGTTGCTAACCACTTTGCCTTCTATAATCTGCCCTCTAACCTTAAGGTGCCCGTGGAAGGGACAGTTTTTATCCTCGCAGCTTTTTTCCGGAGGCTTGACGTCAACGCCTATGTCGCGCATACTTTTTCACCTTTTTATCCTATCTTCAGGTCTGGCAACGAGGGTCTTGCCCTCAACCTCAACCAATCGATTGCCCACGCGAAAGCGAAATGTGGCTATTGCCTTGGCTACCTTCTTGCGCTTACCCTCAATTTCGAGGGTGAGCATATTTCTGGTCTCATCCACCACCACACCGCGGAGCCCTACCAAGGTAGGGTCGGTGGCAGCCACGATTTCGCATTCGAGGCCAATTAATTCATGTTTTGTTATGTACTTTGCCCGGAGATTCATAACGGCTCAGTAACTATGAAGATTTTTCCTTCTCCTTCATTATTGTCAGTAGTCTGGCGATTGTTCTGCGAAGCTCGCGCACTCTGCCAGGATTGTCAGGCACGCCCACCGCCGCCGCTTTAGAGCGCTCCCTGAGGAGTTCCATTCTCAGCTCTTCCAGCTTCTCCTTCAGCTCCTCCATGCCCATGTCCCTAATCTCACTTGCCCTGAGTATCGCCATTGTTAAGCCTCCTTCGTCTCCTCACTGCTCTCCTCAGGCTGCTTCTCCTCAGACGCCTCTGACGAAGCTTCCTCTGCAGCCTTCTTCTCCTCAGCGCTCTCCTCGCTTACCTTCTCCTTGCTCTCACCCTCTTCTGCAATCTCCTCCTGAAGCTGCTCCACAATCTCCTCTATCTCACCCTTCTCTTCCTCTTCACCCTTAGAGGGTACTTCAGGCTGCTCCTTGTATATTATGTCATCAGGCAAGCGCGTGCCCGGAGGCATTATCTTTACCTTAACGCCTATAACCCCTGGTTTGGGTGCAGCGACGGCATAGCCCTCCTTCACGAACATCATCGCAGGCTCGCCACAGTGCTTCAGATAACCATCAACGAACTTCACAGTCTTCGCCCGTTCGCCTGTGAGCTTACCGGAGATGGTTATCTCCGCACCTCTTGCACCGGCTTCCATTATCCTGCGCAGCGCTGTATAAGCTGCCCTGCGGAAATGTATGCCCCGCTCCAGTGCATTGGCTATGCTCCTTGCCATAACATTTGGATTAAGCTCAGGTACTTCGAGCTCGTTTACCTCAATCTGGGGATTATCCAGACCAAAGCGAGTTTTGAGTATGGTGGTAAGCTTGCGTATCGCCTGCCCCTTGCGACCTATAACAAGACCAGGACGCTGCACATGCACAATAACACGCGTACCAAGAGGTGTGCGCTGGATGTCTATCTCACCACAGCCAGCGCGCTCCAGCTCGCGTTGCAGGAACTCCTTTACTTCAAACTTGCGGATGTTGTCCTCGATGAACTTCCTCTCCAGCGCCATGAAATCACCTTTCCTCGAGAATCACTTCCATATGCGTGGTAGGAGTGTTGTGAGGCGTAGCCCTGCCATAGGCGCGGGGAAGCCAGCCTCTAATTACAGGGCCACGCTGCGCCGCAATGTGCTTAATGAACAGCCTCTCAGGGTCTAAACCCTTGTACTCGGCATTCGCCTGGGCACTCTCCAGGAGCTTGAGCACGTGTTTCGCTGCCTTTTGAGGATACCTGCCCGCGTAAGCCTTAACCAAACCCCTGCGGTGGGCAACGCCCTTCTTGAACCTGCGCAGGGGCAGGGGGCGGCGCATGGCTATTATATCCTCAAGATAGCGCTTGGCTTTTTCTAGCTTCATTCCGCGAAGTTCGCGGGCTATCTCTATGCTCCACTTTGGCGAAATTCGCATAGCTCTGCCCATCGCCTTGGCGATTTTTTCTTCATTTTCAACCCTGAAGGAGTAGCCCAGCTTCGCCACGGAAATCACCTACTTAAGCGGCACATACATTGAGCTTCGTGTAGCTCCCATACCGGGCGAGCCATGCTGCACCCTCTTCCTCGTGAGGGAGAACTCGCCCAAATAATGACCAATCATCTCAGGCTTTACCTCCACGCGCGTCCACTCTTTGCCATTGTGCACCTCGAAGGTCAAGCCCACCATGTTGGGCAGGATTACCATATCCCTCGCATGGGTGCGAAGCTTAACCCTCTCGCCGTTGAGAGCCTTCTTCACCTTTTCCATTAACTTCTTCTGTAGAGGGGTTAAACCGCGCTTAAGCGATCGCCTCTGCCGCGCGGGAAGAAGCTCTATGAGCTCATCCAAGCTCATCTTCTGGAGCTCTTCAAGGGTGTAACCGCGATATGTAAACTCCTTCCTTGCCATATCTATCGCCTCCCAGTCCTGCGCGCAGATATAAGGCCAACCTTCTTGCCTGGAGGCATTCTGCGCGAGATGGTAGTGGGCTTACCGGGTGAATGCGAACCTCCACCGAATGGGTGGTCCACAGGGTTCATAGCAACCTTTCTAACAATAGGCCAGTATTTGGCCTTGGAGCGCAGCATGTGGAATCGCTTCCCTGCCTTCATAATTGGCTTATCCCTGCGCCCTCCTCCAGCGACCACACCTATTGTAGCCCTGCATCTCGAGTCCAGGATTTTAAGATTACCACTGGGGAGCTGAACTACGGTTCTCGGACCTTCGTGGGAGACTACAAGACCATAGGCACCTGCGCTCCTTATAAGCTTGCCACCATCGCCCGGGTGGTTCTCAATGTTGCAAACAGGCGTACCTTCTGGGATATTTCCGAGGGGAAGAACATTACCGGGAGAAATAGCAGCCTCTGCACCAGCCTCAATGGTGTCGCCAACCTTAATCCCCTCCTGAGCAAGAAGATACATCTTTTCCCTCCCCTCGAACACCACTCTTAGCAGAGGCGCAGTGCGCGCCGGATCGTGTAGTATGTCTATTACCTTCCCTACAACTTTTCCATTCTTCTCCTTCTCGTCGTATTTGCGATACTTAAGTTCGCAGCGATAGCGATGAGAGGGTGCCCTGAATACGATGCTTCCCTTTCCACGGCGCTGTGAAATTATACGCTTACCCATTTCAATCACCTAAAATATTCCTATCCTTGTAGCCACCTCGTCGGCACGATACTCGGGCGCAAGCCTGACGTACGCTTTCTTTACACCCTTTGGATTTATGGAAGTGTTAACCTCTTCCACCTTTACTTCATACAGCTTCTCCACGGCTTCCTTCACCTGCTTCTTGTTAGCGTCCCTTCTCACAACGAACACAAGCTTGTTCTCATTCTCAAGCATCTTCATCGACTTCTCAGTAACGTCCGGGGAAATAATTATTTCGTGGGGGTTCATGCTCCAAACCTCTCTTCCAGCACCTTTAAGGCGTTTTCGGTGTAAAGCGTAAGCCTTCCAGCGTGCGTGCCTGGCGCAAGGTCTTCGGCGCTCAGGTTTCTGGCGAGAATCACGTCCACGCCTGGTAGGTTGCGCGCAGCTTTGACTACGCCCTTATCCTCACCAACAACTATGAGAACACTCTTTCTATTCTTGTAGCGCCTTCCGCGGCGCTTGCCCACGCCAGCTCGCACTTTGCGCTTGGACGCGCGCTCCACATCGTCAAGAAGCTTGAGGGAGGCAAACACCTCTTTTACATCCTTAACCTTGGATAGCTTTTCAAAGGCGTCCTCAACCACAACAGGAAGCTCTATATCCTCAGGCACACGATGACCTCTCGCCAAGACGAGTTCTCGCCTTGCGGTCGCGGCGATCGCAGAGGCTATGGCCTTGAGCCTCTCCTTGCGGTTTATCTTCTCATATATCCTCTTCTCAACTTTAGGCGGATGCGCCCTTCGCCCACCCACAGCCTGAGGCACGAAGGCCGCTCTCCCCGCTCCTGGGTAGCGGGAGCCCTTCATGCGGGGCACGCGAGATACGCCATGCCCAGGACCCCAGGACTCAGCAGAGGTGCGCTTACCAGCGTACCAGTCGCTACCATAAGGCTGTAGCCGATGAGACTGCTGGACTATTACAGCACGCTTTATAATATCCGGACGGTACTCTGTGGCGAACACTCTGGGAAGCGTCACCTTCCCCTTAGCTTTACCATCGAGAGAATAAACAGTAGCTTCCATCTTCACACACCCTGCTTGGACTCAAGGCTTATGTAGGTAAGCTGAGGCTTGCCCTCTGGCAGGTGCTCTGGCGGGCGAATCGCAGGCCTGAAGCGCACAAGCCTCTTCCTCGGCCCAGGTATAGAGCCCTCGAGAATTATGTAATCGCCACGCACAATACCATAGCCCAGAAATCCACCTTTGGGCGTTACCTCCTCGCCATTCTCGCCAATCTTCAGAATGCGCTTGTTGTACTCGGTGCGGTGATGGTAACCCATCTGACCACTCTGGGGCACTGACCACATCATGGCAGAGGGATGCCACGGCCCCAGCGTACCCGCGGTGCGCCTGCCCTTGCGCGTCTTGTGGTGCAGAATCTTCACACCCCATCTGCGCACGGGGCTCTGGAATCCCTTGCCCTTTGTAACCGCCATCACATCTACGAATTCGCCTTCCTCAAACACATCGCCTATTCTGAGCTCCTTGCCCAGCTTCTCCTTTGCATACTCAAAGGCTTCGCTCACATTACCGGAGACCAGGTATTCCATAACCTCCGGCTTCTTCTTCCCAATGCCGGTAACTCTCGGCTGAGTATGAACAAGAAGACGAACCTGCTCTACTTTATCCAGGTAAGATTCAAGCTCTTCAACACTCTTCTCCAGTTTCTTTGGAAGCGGAAGCCGCCTCGCAAGGTCCTTCTCAAGCTCTTTCGCCCATGCCTCGCTCAGGGTGCGCAGCCCGAAGGTGTTCCTTTCGTAGAGCCTCACCCCGAAAACTTTAAGGGGCGGTACCTCAACCACAGTCACCGGCTTGGTTATCTCCTCTCCATGGGTAAGGCTGTGCGGGTAGTCGTCAATGAGCACAACATGAGTCATTCCCGCCTTGTAGCCCGCAAAACCCTGCATTCTCACTCTATCTTCAACTACCCAGCGCTTTATCTTTGGCACTGGCGAAGCTGCACGCTTGCGCGGGCTGAATCCAAGGCTTCCGCGATGCGGATGATGCGCTCTCTTTCCCATTTCTTCACCTCATCACAATCTGGTGCCTTCTCTTTTAAAGTTGCACCAAGAACAAAATCCCCCGAGCTTTCCGGCTCAGAGGGGGATGGCTTACTGAAAAGATGTATTACTGGTATATATATATTTCGTTTGGTTCGTCACAAGCATGTGATGTGGGTTTGTGAGAGCAGTAACGTGTGTAATGGTTTATAGAAAAACAGCATACACCGCAGCGCTGCTCGCGAGGGGGATGAGGAAGTTATCGTCCACCTTCAGCGGGAGCGACTCAACAAACATGCCCACTGCAGCCGCTGCAAGCGCCAGCTTGACCGTATGCCCCAACCCAACTCCATGGAAGATGCTCAGGTAGAGAAGAACACCCAAAAACGCGTAGCCTGCGCCTATAAGCGAGCCTTCCACGCTTTTCTCCCTGTTGTAGGGCAGCTTTCTCCTGCCCAACTTTTTCCCCGCAAGGGTGGACATCGAATCGCCCAGTGCTAGCACTAAAATGCCAGAGCCCACGACGAAGAAGGGTGCGCCCAGCAGCGAGCCGAATACCACCATCGTTGCTAGGACACCGAGGAAGAACCTGAAGGTACCCTTGCCGGGGGAATGCGCCTTAACCTCCTCACGCTCGGCGATGTCCACAAGCGTCGCAAACACTGGTATGCGAACCCCGCGCTTGTACAGGTAGGCAATACAGTAGCCCACTGCCAGCATCCCCGCAACGAGTGCCTCGGGGGCGAGCCATGAAGAGAAGCGCTCGTAGAAGAATTGAAGGTAGAAGGGTGTAATAGCCCCGCTCATGTGGATAAGCTGCCTTCTCACCTCGAGGTCCATTCAACCACCCGCCATAAGAAAGCTGGGTTTGAAGATGCTGAAAAGCAGTATGAGCACCATGGCGGTGGAGACATAAGCAGACAGCCTTTCAGCCTCATGGGTGGCAAAGAACTTCTCCAAGATAAGGCGGAATATGTGGTGCCCATCCGTAGCCGCGATGCCCAAGTGGAGGGGGGCAAGGTTGACGAAACCAATCGCCTGGTTGAGCAAGGCAATCCAATACAGGGAGTAGAATATCACCAGCGGGAGTACCAGGCCAACATATTGCCTAAACTCATCCTTCACCGGAAAGAACGGTCTAACGCCTATGAATCCCTGCTCGGGGTTATCCTCCCGCGAAGCTGTTACAAGGTAGAACCTACCCCTGTCAGTAACTATTGAAATCCTCTCCCCGGGTTTTATTTTCATAACCACCCTGTAAAAATCCTCTATGGTGTCAATCGCCTCATCCTGAATCTTCTTTATAATCATGCCCTTCTCCAGCACCTGCGAGGCTGGCGAACCCTCAACCACGTCGATTATCTGAACCCCTCCGCCAGTGGTTTCGTACATTGCTGAGATGTAGAAGGGGATGGAAAGGGAAACCAGGAAGGCGAGCAGAAGGTTCGCTGCCGAGCCAGCGGAATAAACCTTGAGCTGGGTTAACCATGAGCTGCTTTTCAGCTTCTCCTCATCTGGCTCCACAAAGGCGCCCATGGGCACTACCCCAACGAGGGCTATGCCCAGGCTTTTGATGGAAACCCGCTCCACGGTGGCGATAATACCATGCGCCAGCTCATGCACCACAAGCACTGAGATTAAGCCTATTATGCCGTACCAGAAGGGTATGGTGTATCCCGGCACAAGCGGCGTGGGCTGCAGCAGGTCTATGCGCTTAACTGAGAGGAAGTAAAAGCCTATAACAAGCATACCCACCATAACCAGAGTACCGACAATGCCCACAAAGGCTACGGGATACCCCACAGCCCTCCAAAATCTTGCGTAGCTTGCGATTTTGAAAATCAGCTCTTTGCCTCGCTCTGTCTTGATTATGAGCAGAATCGCGTGCCTGTCTATGTTCAGCTTCCCTTTCTCAGCAACTTCGAGTATAACCAGCCACAGAAGCACTGAACCAATCAAAAAAACCTCGAGCTTGGAAGGTTTTTCTTCCACGAAGGTAACCCAGAGAGCAGATAGGGTGGCGATTATCACAAACCATTGCCAGTTACGCATTGCGACACCTTTTTATTTTCTCAGGTTTGAATACTATCCTATGTACGCTGTAATATACATTACGGCAAAAGACGCCGTCCAGGCTAAGGAGATTGCCCGCAGGCTTGTAGAGGAGAGACTCGCAGCATGCGCAAATATTATAGAAAAGGTTACCTCCATATACTGGTGGCGCGGTAAGATTGAGGAGGATGAGGAGGCCTTTATCATAGTAAAAACCATAAAAGAAAAGGTTCCCGCGATAGTAAAGCGGGTGAAGGAGCTTCATACCTACGAAGTGCCCGAGATTATAGCGCTTGAAATTGTAGAAGGAAGTGAAAATTACCTCCGCTGGCTGAGAGAGGAGGTAGGAGGAGACACATAAACTTTTTCGAGGTTTGAGGATGAAACTTGAAGAGCTAAAGGAGTTTATAGACGCCCTAGGCGACATGGTCTTGATAATAGGTAAGGATAGGAAGGTGCTTACTGCAAACAGAGCTCTGCTAGAGCGATGTAACTACAAACCGGATGAAATTGTCGGCTCAGACTGCTACAAGGTAGGCCACTGCCTAAAAATTCCATGTCCTGAGGATGTAGTATGCCCACTTGAGGAGGTGGTCACCACAGGAGAGGTGAAGAGAACAGTTCACACTCACTACACCAAAAATGGTAAAAAGATCGTTTTGGAGATATCCGCCTCTCCTTTGAAGAAGGATGGAGAAATCATCGGAATTATAGAGATTATCCGCGATATAACAGATAGCTACAACCTTCAGGAAAACCTGAAGGCAAGTTTGAAAAAATTTGAGGAAACCCTAAAGATTAAGGAGCTTTTCAGCGATATCCTCACGCATGACCTCTTAAACGTGGCAAACATAATACTGCTGCAGAGCGAGATACTTCTGGAGCGAGAGTCGTGCGAAAACATAAAAGAAGATCTGAAGAAACTCCTGAAGAACACAGAACGATTGGTCACCATGATAGAAAACGCCGCAAAGTATGCGCACCTTCAGAGTCTGGAGAGTTTTGATTTTAAGCAAATGGACTTGACCAAGCTTCTTGAAGGTGTCGTCAGCGCCTTTGATGAAGCTGCAAAGGAGAAGAACATAACCATAGAGGTTAAAGTTCGCGAGCCGAGGGTTGCAATGGTTAATCCGAATATAGAGTCGGTGTTTTACAACCTGATTTCCAATGCTATAAAATTCAGCCCTTCGGGAAAGAGCGTGGTGGTGGACATAATAGATGAGAAGGATAGCTACCTGATTATGGTGAAGGATTATGGCCCTGGAATACCTGACGTCGAAAAAGAAAGGATATTTGAGCGCTTTAAGCGAATAGAGAAGGGTACAGTCAAGGGCACCGGCCTGGGCTTGGCCATAGTTAAGCGCATCGCAGAGCTTCACCATGGCAAAGCCTGGGTGGAGGACAACCCCGAGGGAGGGAGCATCTTCTACGTGAGAATACCAAAGAAGCAGAGGTGAAGGCATGGCAGCGCTTTTTTGGGCAGATCAGAAGGCAGAGGAGATAACTCAGCGCAAAAAGTTTCGTTACATAGACAGGGAGATCCCGAGCTTTGAGCGCTTTGTTGTAAAGACGAGCGCAAGCATCTCTGGCGTTCTCCACATAGGCAGATTGAGCGATACAATACGCGGCGAGAGCGTTGTGCGTGCGCTCCGCGACGCTGGTTACGAGGCAGAGCTGATCTGGGTAGCCGAGGACATGGACCCGCTGCGTAAGATTCCTGAGGGCGTGCCCAAAGAGCTTGAGGAGTACATAGGCACGCCAGTTAGTGCTACGCCCGACCCCTGGGGATGCCACTCAAGCTATGCGGAGCACCACGTGGCGAGCTACTTTGAGGTTATGGAGGAGTTCATCGAAGTAAAGCCTGAGAAGTACTCCATGCGTGAGGAGTACAGACGGGGAAGCTTCCGCCCATTTATCAAGAAGCTCCTCGAGAACCTGGAGCAGGTTATTGAGATTCAGAATAAGTACAGGAGCAAGCCCCTTGAGAAGGGCTGGAGCCCGTTTACGCCGGTGTGTAAATCCTGCGGCAAGATTATCACCCCCCGCATTGAGCGTTATGAGGAAGGCAAGGTGTACTACCGCTGCGAGGACTACGCCTTTGAGAAGCACGTCGCCAAGGGGTGCGGCTATGAAGGCATCGCGGACCCCCTCCGCGACGAGGGCAAGCTGATGTGGAAGAGCGAGTGGGCAGCGCAGTGGGCGCGCTGGCGCGTCGCTAGCGAGGGCGCGGGCAAGGAGTACGTGGTGCCTGGAAGCGCGTGGTGGGTTAACGCCGAGATATGCGAACGCGTGCTGGACTTTCCCATGCCCGTGCCTATCTTCTATGAGCACCTGATGATAGATGGGCAGAAGATGAGCGCCTCGCTGGGCAACGTGGTCTACCCGCACGAATGGCTGCGCGTGGCTCCTGCGCAGCTTCTGCGCTTCCTCTACAACAAGAAACTCATGAAAACAAGAAGCTTCTCCTGGAGGGAGCTTCCAAAGCTGTACGACGAGTACGACCACGTGGCGAGAGTTTACTATGGCCTTGAAAGCGTGGATAATGAGAAGGAGGCTGAGCACAAGCGCCGCCTATACGAGATGTCCCAGATAGGCGAACCTCAGCCTGCGCTGCCGTTGCCCTTCTCGCATGCGGCGATGGTGGCGCAGCTTTTCGCAAGCCGAGAGGCGGTAATCTCAAGCCTGAAGCGCTCAGGGCACTACTCGCCGGAGCTTGAGGAGGAGCTTCTCAAGCGCGTGGCGTACGCGAAGGAGTGGGTTGAGCGCTATGCGCCAGAGATGAAGCTCTCGCTACTTGATAAAGTTGAAGAGGTAAAAGAGAAGCTGACACCTGAGCAGCGCCAGTTTCTGCGCTCTCTCTGGGAATGGCTTTCGCAAGATGAGCGCTCCGGCGAGGAGATCCAGGAGAAGATATTCATCCTCGCTAAGGAGGTCAACCTCAGCGCTGCTAAAGCCTTCGGGGCGGTGTACATGGCAACGCTGGGCACAGCGCGAGGACCTCGCGCTGGTCCGTTCCTAGCCTCTCTCGACAGGGAGTGGCTTCTTGCAAGGCTGAGAGAGGTTACCCGAACGAAGTGAGGGTGACGGAGTGAGCGAATAATTTATATACCCAGAGCATGAGGTTTCAAACCATGGCGATTAGACCTGAGACCATGCTCAGAAACTCTCTTGGTAAGAAGGTGAGGATAACTACTCGCACGGGGAAAGAATACGTGGGCACCCTCAGGAGCTACGACGAGCTGGACAACCTCTACCTCGAGGACGTGGAAGAGGTGGACGGCGAGCTGAAACTTAAAAGAGCAATTTTTAAGGGTGGTAACATAACTTTTGTGATGAGGGTATGAGATGCGCACCCTGGCAATTTTACTTATCGCCGCTCTCTTTCTGGGTTGCACCGCCAACGAAACCTCACTTGCAAAGGGCGCACAAAACCCTGAGGTAACCACTCCTCCAGCGACAACGCAAGCCCCACAGCAGGAGGAAAAAGTCTACAAAAGCGAAAAACTTGGCTTCGAGGCTCGCTATCCAGCGAACTGGCGGGTGGTAGAGGATAAGGTTGGCGAGGCTGAACTGGTTTTCTTCCTCGCGCCCAGAGGTAGCTATGGCACAGCGAACATAAACGTCGCCAGGGATGTGGCCAACCTTTCTCTTATAGAGTATGTGAATGAGATGAAGAACAACACCGCCACCCTGCTTAAAAACTACACCATAATAAGCGAGGGGGAAAAGCATTTGGGCGGGCATGCGGCGTATGAGCTGGTCTACACATACATGCAGGGTCCTTACACAATCAAAAACCACGCAGTGTTTGTTAAGGCTGGCGAAAACGTCTATCTGATAACCTTAGCCTCAGCGCCCGAGGAGTACGAGAGGCATGAGAAGGTTTTTGAAAAGTTTGTAGAGAGCTTCAGGGTTGAATAGCTAATCCCTGGCCATAAAATCCTCAATTACATCCTTCGCCTTTTCCCGCTTCTCCTGGTGCTCCACCAGGAAGCGCTCCACCTTCTCTGCCAGGTAGCGCTTGTGCTCTCCACAGAGAAGCTCGCCTTTTACGCAGGCTTCGTATTGCTCCTTGATTTTCTTATCGTCTTCTTCAAAAATGTAGTAGAGGTACTGGTAGACTGAGCACACACTGGGATTGCCTCCAAGCTTGCGCTGCAGCGCCGCCGTTTCCCGTCCGCCGGTGAAGGCGTTCATTATCTTCTTCCTTGCTTCCTTGGGTGAGTCTGTGGTATAGATGCTGCTCTCAGGCTTGCTCGCCGACATCTTGTCTCCACCGAGCAGAGAAGGGAAGAATTTGCAGTGTATCAGCGCTGGCTTGGGATAGCCTAAATGCGGCGCAGCGTCGCGGGTTATTCTGAAGTGGGGGTCCTGATCTATTGCACATGGGATGAGCACCGGCACAGGCTTACCCTGACGCTCGCTCTCCAGGAAGCAGGGCGCCGACTGCATACTTGTGAAGAAGATTAACCCTATATTCGTCTCGTTTTTGAAGCCGAATACAGCTTTCGCAGTCGAAAAAGTGGTTCGCTTCGCCACCTTCAGCGCGAGCTTGTACTGGGACTTTATGTACTCAGTGTTGAGGAAGATATCAGTCTTCTTTGGATCAAAGCCGAGGGCAATCACGTCGAGGGCGTTTTCGTAGGCGAACCTGCGGGTATCCTCAAGGGTGAGCTCGGGCTTGAACAGGAACTTCTCGTCGTCGGTGAGCTGAAACAGGAGCTTGGCGTTGAACTTATCCTGCAACCACTTGGTGAATATCCAGGGCATGAGGTGCCCCAGGTGGGTGTGACCGCTGGGTCCTCGCCCAGTGTAAAGCACAAAGGGGTTGCCCTTCTCGTATTCGCTGAGAACCCAGTTGAGGGAGCGGTGTGAGTAGAATATCTTCCTGCGCAGCATGAGGTGGAGCTCGCCAGTGAGCCTGCGGAACCTCTCCAGCAGAGCGTCGTCTATGGGCGAGGTGCCGAACTTCTCTATGAGCTTGTCGTAGTCCACCTCACCTACAACTTCCCACGGCGTAACCACGAAGTCCTCTGGCATAGCTTGGGGTTAAGCGTTTCGGAAATATAAAGGCTGTGGTTGGGTGGGGTGTGGGTAGAGGATATGTAGTAGTAAGCACTAAACAGTTATCATAGTGAGGGATTATCCTTTTACATTCTCTTTTTGATTTCCTTAAAAGTCCAGATATTGTGAAAACCTCTCCGTTTATTACGATTACTCCCCCTAAATATAACAACGTGAATACCAATATCTTTGCATATATCACAGTTACAAGTTTCCCATGGCTTATCTTCCAAGGTTCTGCGATATTTTTCCTCTAGATTTCTCCCATCTGTATTTCGAAGAAGAAGTTTGTCGTATCTTAACACTATATTTAGTACATCATCTATATCAATTTCCCCTCTTTCATATTTAATTAATGCACTTAAAGCTTCTCTTTCCATTTTTTTGAGTTCTTCAACAGAAAAACCATTTAAATCTGCATTTTTTAAGACTCTTGGGTCTGTAGCTTGAGGCACTCTTATGGCAGTATACCATTTACCATTTGGTGCCAGATAGTTTTGTCCAGACCTTAGCCACGCTTTGCGAAAGAATGAAGCACTGTCAAAGCTTGTCACACCCAACGTCTCAAAATCTTTCAAATGATTTGGCCTCGAAATACCAAACAAATGAACATTTAATCCATCAACAAATGGTTGAATCTCTTGTAAAACTTCTAAAATGAAGTCTGTTGTATATTGGACAAGCCCACCAATGCCGATATATTCATAGCCCATATCAACCAGAGCTTTAACAGAGCTTTTGTATGTTTCTAAATCATATCCCTGAGCTACACCTACTGGAATAAAACTATATTTATTTTCCCTGTGTAATTTCAAAAATTTTTTTGCATTTTTTATTGTAATTTTAATCCTACGATTTTTTTCTCTTTTAGATAAGATTTTCTTTTTTCTTTTACCTGTTTTCTTGTCTCTAACAAAGATATAGTCTACAACCAAGTGATCAACTGAGACTCCATAATCAAAACCCAATTTTTCATATAAATTTGATACATTCTCTACAGTATAAAATGGCGGTGGTTCTTTTTCTTTTACGTACCCAAATGCCCCACAATCACCCATAACCACCAACGACAATTCTTCTGGAATCTTTAAGTAATTTTTTATATTTGTCTGGTTTCTTATCTTATAATGGACACCATCACCATTTAAAGATATCTTTGATTGAAATACGCTTAAACTAAACAAAATTCCGTCATAAGGAGGCTCTTTAAATATTTGATGAGCATATACATCATTTTCATAGGGATTTTTTTTATGTTCTTCAGAATATTCATCATTAACAAAATCGAAGTTTGGATCTAACCTGTCTTCCCAATCAGGCAAAAAATATTTTAGTTTCATAACTATCCACCTATGGTACTGTTGGATGATAAGGTCCTCCTGATTTTTCTATTTGGCTATTAGCCCCTCTACAAAATGTCTTAAAATCACATGTCGTACAATTCCTTTTAAGTGGATTTGAATACCAGGAAGAGGTTATAGGATTGCCATTCATTTCAGATAAAACACTATTTTCAATTTTTCTGACCACCCTATCGAATTCTTGAAGAGCATTTTGAATTCGACTTTTATCAACTGGGATTATTCTAATTGATCTCTGTTCTCTGAATAACGTAGAAAGCTGAGGTGGAAAAGTATTTTTTTCCCAATCTTGAATCAACTGTAGGTCTAATCCCTGAGGCATTACATCTGTTGCATTATTCCTTACATCATTTTGGAGTTCTTTCATATCTTCTTGAGATGGTGCCAACTCATTAATATAAAATATTATTCCCGCAACAACTTCTCGAGACTGATGTTGTCGCTTACGAAGCCATGCATACGTAAGTATTTGCCACTCATGATACTCCCATGACGGATCTTTTGAAGAAGGTCTCCTCATACCTTTATAGTCGATTATTATTTCATACTCTGGAGATGACAGTCTCTTTATTATATTTTGTAATTGAGAATTTTGATGGAGATAATGTAAAATTAAATTCCCAGAGGGAGCGTTTTGGAGATTTACAGAACTTATTACGTCTATGACCCCTGTAATTCCATAATAGTTACACCTATCTCTTGGCTGATAGTCAGGCATATCACGAATCCCTCTTAGTCTCACCTCTGCCTCATCAATTAATGGAAATAAATGAGGGCCCCAGGTATTAATTGCTGCCTCTGCCCTTTGACTTGCGATCAATTTATGTGGATGATTTGGATCGGGACATAAACCTGGGCGTGAAAAATTTGTATCATATGGACAAAAAACCCGTGGCGGTGGATTTAACCCTCTTGCTTTTAATCTTCGATTTATTCGTAGTTCAATCTCTCTGATTTCAGAGTCCCATCTCCATGGAAACTTTCTTTTTAGTGAATCCTGATGCCACTCAAGAAAAGCTTCTTCCATAACACCATGTATAAATTCCCCAAACCATATCTGGACAGGTTTAGATGGTGGCAGAGAATTTCTGTTATGGAGTCTATATTGAAGTCCACACGTTAAGAATGCCAACAAGTCTCCAGTTAGACTGTATTCAGGAATTTTATATGGTGGTTGATTTACAGATAGTGGCATACTCTCACCTCCCTAAATATGAATTATGTTTGGAAGACCTCTACCCCATCTCCAGTTACCATTCCTATCCCAACCAGTAGCTATATTGGGAATCTCTTTCCTACCGATTTTCTTAAAATACCCATTTCTTACACTATTTAGGCCTACAAGCATTAAAACATCTCGTGCTCTGCTAAATGCCACAAAATATTGCCTTATTAGGTCATCAAATGCTCTATCTATGGCATGCCTTTGGGGCGTTCCTAGAGGGGAATAAGGTCTTAATTCCTCTTCCATATTTACACTACTTATTCTATCAACCCTTCCTACTCTATTAAGTCTAGGAAATCTTTTAAATGCATGTGCATAATGGTTTTCCCTAAAATCTGAACCAACATCTACAATCACTAATGGAAATTCTAGTCCTTTCGCTTGATGTATAGACATTATATTTAATCTATTTGAGGGTATTGTTTCAAGAAGGTCTTCATTAATTTCAATAGTACCGGTAGCAATCGGTACAAAAATATTCCATAACGCTTCTCTTATAGACGACTCCGAACGTGAGTCACTCGGGTCAAATATTATCTGTCCTCCAAAATTACCGATTAGCCCTGCTTGATTAATCGTTCTTGTTATCGCTTCCAAGTAAACTAAACCTTCAATATCATCTTGCATCCGTGGTATCCACGTAACTAACTTATATACCAAGCTTATTAGTGGAACTTCTGGATCTACTCTATCCTCTCTTCTTAAAAGAATCCTCCTATTTTGCCATGCATCAACAAACTCTCTAAGCGTCGGATTATGAGGTGGTGGATTAGTGTCGATATAACTTCTCGCTACATCCCTCCACTCATTAAAAATAGAAACCACATTACGTGGTAAATTCAACATGTTTTGTACATTTTCATTTGGATCTATACATTCTAAAATTAAACCACAAAGTTGTTGAACTTCTGGGGTTAGCTCTAAGTTTTGTCCTCTTGGATTAAAAACTTGAATTGGAGGAGATAACTGACTTAATTCATCTCGTAATAATCGCGGAAGTCTTTGTCTTCCCCGTGAGTCAAATTCACGAGGAGAGCTACAAAGCACAGCAATATCTCCCGGGCCACCCCGATTAGGGTCAATTTGTATATTATATTGTCCATGAGAATCTTGAATTTGAACGCCTCCTCCATATATAACACTATGAATGAACCGAGCGAGATCATGTGCGAGTTCTTCAACGGTATCTCTAAACATGCCAAGTATGGGGTAATTATCGTATGGTTGAGAACGTGCTGGAATAATATGTGGTTTATTTTGAACCCTCGCATTCTGATAATGCTGGTCTAAAGTGATAAAATTATTACAAAAATCTACTATATTACTTGTAGACCTATAATTTCTGGAAAGATTGATTGTTTGAGGATTAGCACGAAGATTATCACTTATTCTATTTCTAAATTCTTGAAACAGATCAACTGTAGCTCCACGAAACCGATACAAAGACTGATCATCATCTCCTACAACAGTAATACTTCCACCATTTTCTAAAGCTGCCCTTGCCATTTCAAAATATATCTGTTCTTGAAGCAAATTTGTATCTTGGTATTCATCTATAAGTATAAACCTAAGTTGTTGAAGGAATCTATTTAGTGCTCCATCACGAAGCCTGTTCAGAAACTCTTGCTCTAACAATGCAAAATCAAAAAGACCTCTACTATTTAATTCATTAAGGTAATCTTGAATAGTGTCACATACAACTGGAATACCTGAGTGGCTTAAACTATTTCTGAACTGAGACACATCTACTTGATCGTGGAAGAACCTATCTTTTATCTCACATAACATTTCAGCTGCTTTATCAGGCTTCAAATTGCTCCTTGAAACTAAACCAAAACTACTACCATTCAATTGTACGAGATAATCTCTGAGATCCCTATTTCTAAATCTTCCATGATTGAAAAGTTGTCTTACCATTAAGCCCTTAGATACGAAACTCTCTATAACGGCTGGTAGTTTGTCTCCTGGTGCACGATAATCTCCTAAAATTTCTTCTGCAATACTATCTATTGTTCCAATAATTACCCTGCTTAAATCTAAATTCTCTAATTGATTTCTAATATGGTTATCATAAGAAAAATCTTCTCTAAACTTGCGGATTAGCTGGTCTCCCCATCCCAAGATTCTCGATCTTAATTCTGCTGCCGCTTTTCTGGTAAAAGTCGTTACCAAAATGTTAGAAGGTTCAATATCATCCACAAAGATCAATTTTAATACTCTTAATGCAATTACGGTTGTTTTGCCACTACCTGGTCCGGCAACAATAAATAAGGACTGATTTAGAGGTGCTCTTATTGCTCTGTTTTGATCCGGATTGCTATTACTTCTAATATCTCTGTCGAGTTGATTAACGACAGCACTCTCAAAATCATACCAACTAATCAGTATATCACCTCCACTTCTCTATTTATTTTGTTGAGCCAATTCTTTAGTTGATGGAGTCTTTCCCCAATTTCTCCGGTTGCCCAGTACACATTTTGTTTATTAAGAACCCTTTTACCTCTTTCCAACGCAAGCATATACGTTTTACCGAGATTTACAAACACTTCTTTATAATTATTATTTTTCAATGCATTTATTAATTTAATTTCAATTTCATTTGCTAATTCTTTCGCTCTCTCGATGGTCATCTTTTGATCATAATTTGAGATAGTATCATTTTGTCTGATCAACCCATATTTTGCTGAAAGTATCAATATATCCAGATTATTTGGCATATTTTTTCGTAGTACACGATAGAACGGTCCATCGTATAATTCAATTGCAGGGGCTTTTGAAATTGGCTTCTTTCGCTTTGAACAAGGTAAAATGATTAAATACTTCTTACTTTGGCTAACATTATTCTCGTCCATTTTCTACCACCTAACGACTTTCCGTTATGTTCATGATAACGTACATCAACCCCTCTGATTATCTCTACACCTCCCAAACAATTAGATTAATTTTCTGATAACAGACCACTGATATAAAATTCTTTCCATTTATTGGGTGCTGTGAAGTTTATAACGTTCGAACTCGGTTTTTCCTTCTATTGGTCTGGGAATTCTCCCAAGCTTTGACGCACCCTTGCGTGGTTGTAGTACAAACCAAACAGCCGCAGGAAGTTGGACACACATACTCTATCTTATAACATCTGCACGGGAAGTACTAATCAATACCTGCTGTTTTTTTGCTATACTTTCCTTAACCTCTAATGCTAATTTATTAGCCATATCCTCACTTAATTTGCTCTTTGATACTATATCTCGAGCAACAGTCCATTTAACTTCATCAAAGAACTTCTTTAGAACACTGTCTATAGCTTTTTCAAATTTGTCCTGCATCCCCTCAGGCACATCCACCTTTATTACAATCTCACCCATCTTCTCCACCTGCTTAATATTTAACATTTTAACCTTTAAAAATAAATCTTAAATATGAATTAAAATAAAAAATAATTATAATTAGCATAATTTTTAGAGAAATTTGTAAGATTACATTATTTATTATATTCTTAATTATTTATCATTCTTTGTTTATGAATTAACCAAGAATCTTGGGGTTATTTGGAATAAGCGTGTAGTCAATCCGCCTGACCTCAACAACCTTCTCCATTTTTCATCCTCATTCTATAAATAAACCTCCTGACTTATTAATCATTTTTGAGGTGCTCCGCCTTAGCGACGTTACACCCCTCTCTTACTTAAATGCAGACTCTTATAAAGGAACGCAACACCGTAATCAAAAGCATCCATGGAAAGCTGCGCGTAGCCCTGGTATTTCCCAATCTGTACAGGGCGGGAATCGCTAACCTTGGAATGCAGATACTCTACGACCTGCTCAACTCCCGCGAGGATATATACGCGGAGCGCTTTTATTTAGACGTGGAGAGGAGCGTTGAAACGCGCTCCCCCCTTCGCGACTTTGATGTAATCGCCTTCTCCTGGCAGTTTGAGCTCGACGCGGTGAACATCCTTGAGATTCTCAGGCGCAGCGGGATAGCGATAAGGCGAGAGGAACGCGAGCAGGTGGTAATTGCCGGCGGTCCGTGCTGTGTCAACCCCTCGCCCCTGGAGCACTTCGTCGATGCCTTCTTCATCGGTGAGGCGGAGGCGGGCATTCTGGAGGTAATCGAAGCTGTGAGGGGGAGGAAGAAGGAGGAAGCGCTGGAAGAGCTTGCTAAGCTTGGCTATATGTACGTTCCCGGAGTTAATAGAGGAGCGACGCGTGTGTATGCCCGCGACCTCGACGCTTACTTTCCCACAGCGCAGGTGCTCAGCGAGGCAGGAGCCTTCGGCGAAAGCCTACTCGTGGAGGTCTCCCGGGGCTGCGGTCGCGGGTGCAGGTTCTGCATGGGTGGCTACATCTTCCGCCCTCGCAGAGAGCGCAGCTTGGCGAGGCTGGAGGAGTTTATAACACAGGGCATTGAGGAGAGCAAACCTGAGAAAATCTCCCTCTTGGGCGCGAGCGTCACCGACTACTCTCGCATAGACGAGCTGGCTGAGCTTTTAAAGCAGCTTGGTTTAGAGGTCGCTGCACCATCGCTGCGCGCAGACACCCTAACGAGAAGCTTTGTGGAGGCTCTGGTAAAAAGCGGTCAGCGCAGCATCACCCTGGCGCCAGAGGCGTGTGAGCAGCTTCGCTATGCGGTTAATAAGGACATGAGCAACTCTCAGATTCACGCTGCCGCGAAGCTTGCGGCAGACGCAGGTATAAGAAACTTAAAGCTCTACTACATCCTTGGTTTTCCCGGCGAAGGTGAGGAGCACATTACAGCGCTCGCAGAGGAGGTAAAAGCGCTCAAGAGGGAGACCGGGCTAAGCATAAAACTATCAGTAAACCCCCTGGTACCAAAGCCCCACACACCCATGCAGTGGTTCCCCTTCCCAGAGCCTAGCGCGCTGAAGCGCAGGCTGCGCCTACTTCACAAAGCTCTCGCCGGCGTCGCAAGCATTGAGAGTGAGAGCGTTAAAAGTGCGGCGCTTCAGGCGGCGATAGCGAGGGGTGACTCTCGCCTTGGATATGTGCTCGAGAAGGTGCTGAGCTACGGCAGCAGTTTCAGTGCATGGAAGCGAGCCTTCAGAGATGCTGGGCTGAGCATGGAGGGCTACCTGGAGGAAATTAGTGTAGACGCTGAGTTGCCTTGGGAGAAAATAGATGTACTGGTGAACAAGAGGTACCTGCTCGAAGAGCACAGCAGGTTTTTTGAAGGCGAAACCTCGCCAAGGTGCTTCCCCCGCTGTAGGAGATGTGGCGTGTGTTAGGCTTGGATTTAACCCTGAAAAAGGAAAGATTTTATAGGTGGTTTGTTAAAAATAAATTAACATCTAATACAAAACTGCTGAGAGAAAAAAGATGACAAGGATACTAATCGCAGAGGATGAACTTATAACCTTGCGCGGGCTGGAGAGGGTGTTGAGTAGGGAGGGGCACGAGGTAGTTACCGCTGAGAATGGGGAAGAGGCTCTGAGAATACTGAAAGAGCGCAGGGTGGATGTTCTCGTAACAGATATAAAGCTGCCGGGAATCGATGGTTTGAAGCTGCTTGAGTGGGTTAAGCAGCACCTTCCAGAGACTAAAGTTATAATGATCACAGGTTACTCCAGCATAAAAGGCGCTGTTGAGGCTATGAAGCAGGGAGCAAGCGACTACATAGCCAAGCCCTTCAGCATAGAGGAGATAAAGGCATCTATAAAGGCTGTGCTTGAGGAGCAGAGGGTAACGCGGAATATCCCCTCCGGGGGGCTCTCCAAGCAGGAGTTTGAGCTTGTTATACGCGCCCTCAACCACCCCATCAGAAGGGGGATACTGAGCATCCTGCGCGCTTCGCCAAAGAGCTTCACCGAAATTTGGCGGGAGACGGGCGTTGAGGACCCTACCACCGTGAGCTTTCACCTGCGCAACCTTAAGGCAACTGGAATTCTGAAACAAAGTGAGGATAAGGTATATTCCCTCACCACCCTCGGGAGAAAAGCCGCCTCACTTATGGACATGGTGAGGGTGGAAGAGGAGCACATTGGCAACTTTTGAAGGCGTGTTCAATAACAAAAAGTTACTAAAATATAAATCGCCCTCTTTTTTTGAGGAAAATTTCTAAAAAAAGTATATAAAATCCAAAGGTAAATAATATAGGAGGGGGTTGGGAGGGGGGCCCTATTACCCCTGCGAAAGTTTTTATTTCACTTTTTTGTTATTAACAATTATGGAGATATTGGTTATATCTGATATCCACGGGAGATTGGAAAGGCTGAGCCTGATAAGGGACGAGATAGCTGATGCCGACGTGGTGGTGCTTACAGGGGATATAACAAACTTCGGCGGCAGGGAGGCGGCGAGGGAGATTCTTAAGCCACTGCTCAACCTCTCCAAGCAGCTTTTCGCAGTGCCTGGCAACTGCGACCTGCAAGAGGTGAATGAGCTTATAAAGGAGCTCAAGGTAAGCCTTCACAGCAGGAGCAGCGTTGTTGAGGGAGTTGGATTCTTCGGCGCTGGGGGCTCAAACCCAACACCCTTCGCCACGCCCCAGGAGTATAGGGAAGAGCACCTTATTGAGATGCTTGAGAGCGGTTATTCTGGAATAAAAGACCTGAGCACAAAGGTGATGGTTACCCATGCGCCCCCCTTCGGGACAAAGCTCGACCTAACCAGCGCAGGGGTGCATGCAGGCTCGCGAGCTGTGAAGGAGTTCATTAAAAAGATGAAGCCAGAAGTTGCGCTCTGCGGGCACATTCACGAGGCAAGAGGCGTTGCAAAGGTTGCCTCCACCACTGTTGTGAATCCAGGAGCCTTTCACATGGGGTATGCGATTATAGAGCTAAATGAGGGCGAACCTGAGGTTAGGCTGATGGAGTATTAAAAACAAAAGAGAGAGGAGGAGGTTACTGTTCTGAGGCTATCCTCTTGAGCACATTCTCTATCTTTGACACCAACACCGACTTGGGCACCGCGCCCACGAGACCGTCTATCGGCTCGCCCTTGTAGAAGAAGCCGAGGGTGGGGATGCTCATTACTCCGTAGCGCATTGAGATTTCGCGGTTCTCGTCGGTGTTCAGCTTCACAAACTTCATCCTGCCTTTGTACTCTGCGGCTACCTCTTCGAATATGGGACCGAGCATCCTGCAGGGACCGCACCATTCTGCCCAGAAGTCAACCACCACGGGGAGGTCTGACTTCAGCACAAGCTCTTCCCAGTTCTGTGTCGTGGCTTTGTAGAGGTTCTCTCCAATTTCTTCTACCATTGCACTCATAACTATTATCACCTCCTTATTTTATTTCATGAGTCAGTGCCTGTGAATATGGACATGGCTATGCTCATGCCCGCTGTGGGTGTGAATTCTGGTTGAGTCATGCTCAAGCTTGCCCTTGGCGAGCTTTTCAACAGCCTCCTTCGCTGGTATCGCACTGGTTATTATCACCCTTTTATCCTCTGCAATCAGGTGGGAATAGGCACCTCTCCCCATACCCGCTGATATAACCACGTCCACATCTTTTAATACCGGCAAAATCGCCTCATGGAAGTGCCCGCCCTCCCGAGCCTTGGGGTTTTCCCTCGCCTCGATAAAACTAAAGCCCTCGTCAGCTACCTCGTATATCAGGAAATATCCTGCCCTTCCAAAGTGCTCACTTATCTTCGCCTTTTCATCTGCTGCATCCGCAGCAACCGCAACCTTCATTATCTATCACCTTACCTGACGCATCACATATAACCTTATAAAAAATATATGTTATATCATGTGTAACATATTTGAACATAAATTTTTTCTGTGCCTGTAGCCACACAGGATTATGCACAACAACATAGAGGCTATTGCAAGGGAGATAAGACTCTGTACTCGGTGCAGGCTGAGCAGGAGCAGAAGGCAGGCGGTGCCCGGCGAAGGAAGCACGAGAGCAAGGATAATTCTGATTGGCGAAGCTCCCGGCAGAGAGGAGGATGCAACAGGTAAGCCTTTTGTGGGGCGAGCAGGAAAGTTGCTCACCCAGGTGTTGAACAATGCCTCTCTAACGCGGGAGGAGGTGTTCATAACCTCAGTGATTAAGTGCAGACCTCCAGAGAACAGGAGACCCAGGAAGAGGGAGATACGAGCCTGTCTTCCCTACCTGAGGAGACAGTTAGCGGCGATTAACCCGCGGGTTGTTGTGCTCTTAGGCGGAGTTGCGGGTGAAGCCATGCTCGGGATCAAGAAGGTGGGTGATGTCAGGGGGAAGCCCATCGAAAGGGAGAGGATATACATGGTAACTTACCACCCAGCGGCGGTGCTGAGAAACATAAACCTTCTTCCCTACCTCAGCGAGGATATTCGCCTGGCAAAAGAACTCGCTTACAACGAGACCTGACGCAGCAGACGAGCCATTCTGCACAGAATATCGCGGCGCGTTATTATGCCTATGGCATCACCGCGGTCGTCTATAACAATAAGCCTGCTTACATTGTTCTGCTCCATCACAGCTATCGCCGTGGAGAGGGCTGCGTCCTTGTGAATGGTTATCAGAGTTTTGCTCATGACCTCCTCGACCTTGCTGTCCTCCTTGCCCTCTGCCAACGCGCGGGCTATGTCCGTATTGGTTATAATCCCCACCGCTTTGGTGCCCTCCATTACCGGCGCCCCGCGGATACCTATCTGAGTGAAAAGCCTCGCTGCATCGCGAATGCTCGCCTCTGGAGAAATCGTCTTTATGGTGTGCGTCGCTACGTCGTAAACCCTCTCTTTAGGAACAGACACCATCTCAAGAATATCGATGAGCAGCACATTATCTATGTCGTCTCGCCCAACCACCCTGCCGCGAATCGCCAGCCTGTTAACAGGCGTTGGCCCTATGAGAACCACTTTGCCCACTGGTATCTGCTTCAGGTCGCCCAGGGCGTGCACTGTCGCGCGGCACTTCTCAGGGTCGTGAATTGTTATCAGGTCTATTCCGGTTACTGTCACATCCTCCACGGGTTTGCCGTCTATGCGAATGGGCACAGCTACCTCACGTTCAAGCTTCTCGTAGTTAAGAATCGAATAACACTCAGCGGTGGGACGATAACCACCCTTTGGCCCAGGGACGCCCTCGACTAAGCCAAGGCTGCGAAGCGATTGCATCTGATTCCGTATTGTACCTGGATTCTTGTGTATGAGCTCCGCTATGTCCTCACCCTTAACCGCTTCGCCACCTGACTTGTGGTAAAGCTCTACCAGCGCCATTAAAACTTCTCTCTGAACGGGCGTGAGTTTCATGGTCTTCCCCTTATAAACTAAACTTAATACCAAGACATTATTAATGATTAACTATGATAGATATTTATATATAAACCTTTAGGGAGTTGTGAAATGAATTTCAAACGCGTGCCCAGGATACTGGATTCTAAAGAATTGATGGACTACGCCTTTTCAAGAGCCTCAAGAGAGGCAAGAAGAGTTTCTGCTCCCGGAGCAAGACTGCAGAGGGTTAAGAAGCGAGAAGAGCGCCGAATAACTATAGCAGGTTCTTCGGTAAGGCGCTATCTGAATAGAATACTTATGAGAATCCCCCGCATTGAAGAGCTTACCCCATTCTATTACGAGCTTATAGAGACTCTAGTGGGGATGGAGAAATTCACCCATAGCCTGCGCTCCCTCAGGTGGATGGTGAATAAGATTGAGAGGCTTGAGAGGGAGTACACCCGCAAGGTGCGCTTAGCGAGGGATGAGGACGAAGTCCACCGCCACAGGAAGGAGTTCTACGGCAGGCTCGCTTCGCTGCTTCGCAAGATTGAGCCCGAGCTTCTATTTCTGAGAGAAGCCAGAGAAAGGCTTAAAAACCTGCCAAATGTGGAGGACACCTTTACCGTGGTAATCGCAGGCGCGCCGAATGTGGGCAAGTCTTCGCTTCTGCGCCGCCTTACCGGGGCGGAGCCTAGGGTGGAGAGCTACCCCTTCACCACAAAGCAGCTTCTGCTGGGCTACTTTGAACACCACCACAGGCGAGTGCAGGTGATAGATACACCGGGCCTGCTTGACCGCAGCTTCGAGGAGATGCGCCGGGAGGAGAGGCAGTGCATCCTCGCTCTCAAGCACTTGGCAAAGCTTATAATCTTCGTATTTGACATCTCTGAAACCTGCGGCTACCCTCTGGAAGAACAGCTGCGGATATACAGAAGCATAGCAGAAAGCTTTGACGTGGGGATAATACCTGTGATCAACAAGGCAGACCTCCTAACCCTAGAAGCACTTCAAGAAGCGGCGAAGCAGGAGCCTCTAGGAAGAGCGCTGGTGTGCTCCGCAAAGGAAGGTACTGGTATAAGTGAAATAATAGAGAAGATAACCAAAGCTATGGGCAACGAATAATTTTAAATACAATTTCTATAATATTAAAATTGTTAATTAGGTATAGTTATGGAGGAGTAAATATGGCTAAAATTATGGTTGTTGATGATGAACCAGAGATGGTTTCTCTCATTAAGAAGATTCTTGAAGATGGGGGACATGAGGTAGAACCTGCATATTCTGGTCAGGAGGCGCTGGAAAAGTTGGAGTCTGGAATCAAGCCGGATTTGATTCTCCTCGATGTTATGATGCCTGGCTTAAACGGATGGGAGGTTAGCAGGAGAATTAAGGAGAGGGAGGAGACAAAGGATATCATAGTGGCCATGCTTACAATTAAGAGCGAGGATGAAGATAAGGTAACAAGCCTCGACGAAGGCCTTGCGGACTGGCACATCAGCAAGCCTTTTAAAAATGAAGAGTTACTCCGCACTGTAAACTGGCTTTTGAAGAGGCCTATAAAAAGAGAGGAGTAACGGGCGGTTACCATGGGCGTCTCCATAACTATATGCTCAGGAAAGGGTGGAACAGGTAAGACCACAATAACAGCGAACTTAGGCGTTGCCCTTGCGCAGCTGGGTAAGGAGGTTTTAATCCTTGATGCCGACATAGAAATGGCAAACTTGGAGCTTATTCTTGGCCTGGAAGATGCAAAAATTACGCTTCATCACGTGCTCGCAGGTGAGGCAGACATTAGTGAAGCCATTTACGAAGGTCCCGCCGGCGTTAGGGTGGTTCCAGCAGGCATATCCCTGGAAACCCTGAAAAAGGCAGACCCTGATAGGCTGGATTCCGTCCTAGAAGCTCTCAAGAATGTTGAGATTCTGCTAATCGATGCCCCTGCGGGGCTGGGTAGGAGCGTGCTGACAGCGCTCTCGACAGCTCAAGAAGCGCTGCTGGTGGTAAATCCAGAGATATCTTCAATGAGCGATGCCCTGAAAACAAAAATCGTCGCCAAAAAGCTTGGAACTCACATTCTTGGTGCTGTTCTAAACCGGGCGACCTTCGACAGCAGCGACCTCACGGTGAAAGAGGTGGAGATGATTCTGGAAACGCGAATACTCGCTGTGGTACCGGAAGACCCAGAGGTGCGTCGCAGCGCAGCCTTTGGTCAGCCATTTGTAATCCGCGCCCCGAATTCCCAAGCTGCGCAGGCGATTAAGAAGCTTGCCGCAGACCTAGTAGGGGAGGAGTACATACCACCTAAGCCCAAGGTATCCTTTATGAAGCGCCTCCTCAAGGGGCTCTTTGGCAGGTGAATATCTGCTCAGCGTTTCTGGCTCTTGAAAGTTTTTCACTGACAAATGAGGGGAAGGCTACATATGGATTACGAGACCTTTGATCACGAGGCGGATATAGGCGTTAGAGGGTATGGCAACACCTTAGAGGAAGCCTTTGAAAACGCAGCTAGAGCTATGTTCTCTGTTATGGTGGACTTGAGCAAGGTTAAACCGGTGAAAAAATTTCACATAAAGGCCGAGGCGCCCGACGCAGAGACACTGCTTGTAGAGTGGCTCAACCAACTTCTCGCTATTGCAGACCTAGAGGGTTACCTCTTCTCAGACTTCAAGGTGAAAATTTTGCAGGACGGCACTCACCTGGAGGGCTACGCCATAGGCGAGCCCATAGACACAGAAAGGCACGAGATAAGCGTCGAGGTCAAAGGTGCAACCTACTCTATGCTTGAAGTTGGTAAAGAGGATGGAAGATATAAGGCGCAGTGTGTGGTGGACGTTTAGAGGTGGTGGAGATGGATTTGAAATTCCTTGAGAGGAAAGGTGAATATGAATGGGAGATTCCCAAGACTGGAGACATGAATGTCCCTGGTAAAATATTCGCATCACGCAAGCTCATTGAGGACATGGACGACAAGGTGCGGGAGCAGATAACCAACGTCGCCTGCTTGCCTGGGATTCAGAAGGCTTCGCTTGCTATGCCAGACGCGCATTGGGGGTACGGCTTTCCTATAGGCGGAGTAGGTGCCTTTGACCCCGAGGAGGACGGCGTTATCTGCATGGGCGGCATCGGCTTCGACATCTCCTGCGGAGTTCGCACGCTGAGAACCGGGATGAGCCTAGAGGAGATTAAACCGAAAATTGAAGAGCTTGCCGAAGCGTTATACCGCAAGGTGCCGGCAGGGCTTGGAAGCAAGGGAAAGCTCTCGCTGAGTATAAGTGAAATCGACGATGTTCTTCGCGGCGGCGCTGTGTGGGCTGTGGAACAGGGCTATGGCTACGAGGAAGACCTGGAGTACATAGAGGAGCAGGGCAGAATGGAAGGGGCAAAGCCGGAGAACGTTTCCCACATGGCGAAGAAGAGGCAGCTCCGTGAGGTTGGCACCCTTGGCTCGGGAAATCACTACCTCGAGGTGCAGTACGTGAGTGAGGTATACGATGAAGACGCCGCCAAAGCTTACGGGCTAGAGAAAAACAGCGTGGTTATATCTGTGCATTGCGGCTCCCGCGCTCTCGGGCACCAGATAGGTATGGACTACATAAAGGAGCTTTACAAAACTGCCAAAAAGTACGGGATACCCATTAAAGACAGAGAGCTTGCGTGTGCCCCGATTAACTCTCCAGAGGGGCAGAAGTATTTCTCAGCTGTAGCCGCTGGAATAAACTGCGCCCTCGCGAATCGCCAGGTAATAGCCCACCTGGTCAGGCAAGTCTTTGAGGAGGTCATGCCAGAAGCCAAGGTGGAGATGCTCTACGACATAAGCCACAACACCTGCAAGGTGGAAGAACACGTCGTAGATGGGGAGCGCAAAACGCTATACGTGCACCGCAAGGGCTCCACCCGTGCATTAGGTCCTGGAAGGAAAGAGATTCCAAAGGCTTACCGCGACGTGGGTCAGCCGGTGCTCATAGGCGGCACCATGGGTACGTTCTCCTTCATACTCAGGGGCACCTCAGAGGGGCTAGAGAAAGCCTTCGGGAGTGCATGCCACGGCGCTGGCAGGGCAACAAGTAGGAAGCAGGCGAAGCGAGTCTTTCGAGGCGAGCGCATTATTCAGGAGCTTAGAAGCAGAGGCATAATAATAAAAGCCCACTCGTATGCGGGCGTAGCCGAGGAGGCACCGGGGGCGTACAAGGATGTGGAAGAGGTGGTTAACGCCGTGCACAACGCTGGTTTGGCAAAGAAGGTGGTGAAGCTGAGACCACTTGCATGCATAAAAGGATAGGGTTTTTATACCAGATGTTAATAAATTACAATTATTAAAATAATGTGGTAGTGAAATGGCAAAAATTCTTTTTGTAGATGACGAGCCCGATATAGGGTTGCTCGTTACCAAGATATTGGAAGATTTTGGGCACGATATAAAGTGGGTCTCCAGTGCAAAGGAATGCTTCGAAGTTTTAGATGTGTACAAACCTGATCTGGTGATAATGGACATTTTTATGCCAGGCCCAAATGGTATAGAGGCAGCGAAGGAAATAAAAGCGCAGCATCCAGAGATGCCTGTGCTAATGTTCTCCATAATGTACATAACCGAAGACATAAACGAAGCGATGCAGGTCTCGGGCGCCGACGACTTCCTTGGCAAGCCCTTTGAGAGAAAGGAGCTTCTTGAGAGGGTGGAAAAACTTCTGCACAGTTGAGAGGGAGGAGAGTGTGCCAGGTATAGGCGAGACCGAGATTTTAGAGACCATTTTAACGCTGTGTCTCTTGATATTCGCAGCCAAAGGTGGCGGAGAGATTGCGCAGCGCTTCGGTGTAGCCGCAGTGGTTGGTGAGCTCCTTGCAGGTGTGCTTCTCGCTCCCACGTTGCTCGGCAGTACAGAGCTTTTTGGTCACAGGCTGGTGATTATCAATGACACCGTGAAGGTGTTCGCTGAAATTGGAGCGATCCTCCTACTCTTTCTCATAGGCCTTGAGATGCGGTTCGCCGAGTTCAGAAAAACTGGCGTAACGGCTGTGGGCGTGGCACTGGGAGGGATATTTCTTCCCTTTACCCTGGGGTACTACTTTGTGCTGCTTGCTGGTGGCACAAACCATGAGGCAATGCTTATAGGCGCCGCCCTCACGGCGACGAGCATCGCAATAACCGCTAAAACGCTCTACGACATGGGTAAAGACAGAACCCCCGAGAGCAGAATAATAATCAGCGCGGCTGTATTTGACGATGTGCTTGGGCTGGTGGTTTTGGCTGTGGTGCTAGCGGTGATTCAGAGCGGGGGCATTACTCTTGGAGATACTCTTATAATCGCTGCCAAGGCTATCGGCATGTGGATACTTCTAATCCTTACTGGAATTTTCATCTTCTCGCGAATCGTAACCACAACTGCGCCCTTTATAAGGACAAAGGGCAGTCTCGAGGCTCTCGCAGTGGCGTCCTGCTTTGGCTTCGCTTACTTAAGCGGCATTGCTGGCTTAGCGCCCATCCTTGGAGCCTTCGCCGCTGGCATGGCTATAGCTGAGACCAACCTCATCAAGAGTATTCACGAGTTTATAGAGAAGGTGAATTTTATGATGGCACCCCTCTTCTTTACGGTTATAGGTACGCAGGTTGACCTCACTTCTCTCAGTGTGACTTCCCTAGGCTTTGTCATTATGCTTTTTATAATAGCAGTGTTCAGCAAGGTCGTCGGCTGTGGTTTGCCAGTATATTTCTCCACCAAAAGAGTTAAGAGTTCTGCCATCGTTGGCGTTGGCATGGTTTCGCGAGGCGAGGTGGGGCTCATAATCGCAGGAATAGGTGCCACTTCGGGGATTCTATCCCAGGAAGTTTTCTCGGCTGCAGTGCTTGTTATACTCGCAACCACTGTGCTTACCCCTATAGTCCTGAAAAGACTTTTCGCAGTCCCTAAGTCGGTCTCCTGAGATCCTTTTTTGCAAGATTCCTGGGCAACATTTTTCTTTTGCAGCATTATAAAAAGTGGAGCTTTTAGAAAAATTTAAGTTCCGTGCCGAAGAGATGCAAATAAGGGAGATGAGTCTAGAAGAGCTTGAGGACTTCAGAAATGAAATCTCTGGCAAGGTCAAAGCAGAGCAGATTCGCGAGACAAAGGCGAGCGTTGTTGCCACAGCGTGCGCCAACTGCAAGAAGCAGCTTCATGAAATAAGTGAGCACTACAGGCTTGGAGTTGAAGTAGTTGGAGTAAGCGACCTGGCAGCGCAGGCTCTCACAGGGTAGCCTGCTTTACTTTTTCTTCCTGCCCTAAGGTTTTTAATCCTTCAAGCCAATCCTTCTTATTACCCTCATCAGCTGGTAATCCAAAATTATTTATACTCGAAGCTCTTTGGGTTTATTGTAATTGTGTCCAAACTGTGCACAGTTGCAGGTGGTAGAATGGAGGAGTACGACATCATCGTCATTGGTGGTGGACCCGCAGGCTTAAGCGCAGGCCTGTACGCCGCTCGGGCTAACAAGCGCACGCTGATTCTTGACAAGCCCGGAGAGGGCGCCCTCAAGAAGGTTGAAGTCCTGGATAATTATCTTGGCTTTCCTGATGGGATAACCGGAAAGGAGCTTCTTGAGCTGGGCAGGAGGCAGGTTGAGCGCTTCGGCGCAAAGATTTTGGAGGAAGAGGCGATAGCGATTAAGCCGGGTGAAGATGGGCGCTACATCGTCGAAACTGCTGAGGCTGAGTATTCCTGCGAAGGGGTTATCATCGCCACCGGCGTAAAGCACGAGAAGCCCAGGGTTAAAAACCTGGATAAATTTGAGGGGCGAGGCGTAAGTTACTGCGTGACCTGCGATGGATTCTTCTTCCGCGACGCTAAGGTAGGTGTATTGGGCTCCCGCGACTACGCAGCCAAGGAGGCGCTGGAGCTTCTAAACTACACCAAGAGCATAACCCTCTTCACCAATGGAAAGGAGCTTGAGGTAAGGGAATCGCTGAGGAAAAAGCTGGAAGAAAACAACATAGAGGTCGTGAAGGAGGAGATCGACGAGCTTATTGGCGAGGAGACGCTTGCTGGAGTTAAGCTAAAGAACGGCGAGGTTCGCGAGCTTCGCGGTTTGTTCGTTGCTGTAGGCACAAGCGGAGCCACCGACTTTGCGCGCACCCTGGGTATTATGGTGGAGGGCTCGGCGATAGTGGTGGACAAGAACCAGAGCACTGGCATTCCTCGCATTTATGCAGCGGGCGACTGCACCGGTGGTAACCGCCAGGTGGCAGTCGCGGTAGGAGAGGGCGCCAATGCTGCCATTAACCTGATAAGCGAACTAAAGGGTACGAAGCATGTGGATTACCATTAAGGGGGCAGGCGAATGAAAAACCTCCCTGACCTCAAAACCCCCTTCCGGGAGATGTCGGTAATAGATATAATGCGCTGCATGTTCGGGCTGAAGAGCTTTGAGACTGAGATTTACCTAGAGCTGGTGAACAAGGGCTCGCTTACAGTCAACGACCTGGTTGCCAAGTTCGGCAAGGACAGGAGCACGATACAGCGAGCGCTGCAGAATTTAACTATCGCGGGCTTGATCTACCGGGAGCAGAAGAACATCAAAAACGGAGGCTACTACTACGTTTACCACGCTGCGCCCTTCGATGAGATTAAGGACACAATGAAGGCGAGCATCCTCAAGTGGTGCGACGCTGTTATAAAGTGGATTGACGAGCTCAACCCCTAATACTCCGCTGCCACCAGGGTTTTTGTGGAGGTAACCTCCGGTATAGACCTTATCCTGTCCACTGCCTGGTTTAGCTCCTTCAGTGACTCTGCCTCTATTATTGCTATGAAGTCATACTCGCCGAAAAGCTGCATCGCCTCCCTCACGCCCCTAACCTGAGGCAGCTTTTTTCTCACTTCCGCCTCTCCTCCCACCTCCACGCAGATAAGGCAAATGCCTTTGACCATAGCAAGATATTGGCTCAGGATATTAAAAATTTTATGATAGGATTACCTTACAACGGCATTTCTTTGCCATAGGGAGGGTGGTGATATGTATGAGGGTTAAGGAGATAATGACCAAAGAGCTGATTTATGTTAAGCCAGATACCAGCGTGGTAGAAGCCGCAAAAAGGATGAAGAGCGCAAACATCCATGCTGTACTTGTTGTGCAGGAGGGGAAGCTTGTGGGTATAGTTGTGGACAGAGACCTCGTTCTGAAAGTACTGGCAGAAGGTCTCGACCCTGCAGAAACCAGAATCAGGGAAATAATGACAAAAGACCCAATTACAGTGGAACCTGAAACTGATGTTATAGAAGCGGCAAAACTCATGAGAGAGCACAGAGTCTCGCGTCTGCCTGTTGTTGAGCAGGACGGCAGGGTTATAGGCATAGTTTCTGAGGTGGACTTCCCCACAATCATCAGCAAACTGGAGTGAACCTCATCCAAAATTTTATTAAGGAGTGGTAAAATTTTCGCTCATGGACCTGAGCAAGCTGCCCTTCGACATCAAGAGCATTAAACCGGGAGAGTTTGCATACCTCACAAAGAGGAAGCTGAAGAACAAAGAAGGCGAGGAGAAGGGGGAGATAATCCTCTGGAAGAGGCAGGGAAGCGAAGAGAGCGAGTTTATGCTCCACTGCCCCTTCTGCAGCGAGGAGAACACAGGCAAAGTGGTGCTCAAGCGCCGTCCTTACCGGGTGCGTTGCCCCAGCTGCAACCGCAGCATAGCTTTGCCTAAGTTAGCTGACCAGGCGAAGAGGGAGAGTCGCTAGCGTAGCGTTTTTTCACACGCCTGCGCAAGGGAGCAGCGCTCGCACTTAGCTTCTCTGCCCGGAGCAGGGTGCACCTCGCCATTCAGTATGCCCACAGCCCTCTCGAGTATGGGCAAAAACGTTTTGGCACTGTAGCTTTTAGGCTGCGAGGCAAATAGCACCTCTCTCGTTAAGCGATGCCTCTCAATCACCATATACTTGACCTCCAGGTGGGAGAACATACCTTTACCGAGCCAGCACGTAGCTTTGCCAAAGGCATAACCTGCTAAGCCAGCCTTTAAGGCGTGGCAATAACCTGAGAGCTGGTACTCGTGGCTCTTTCTAAGCTTCCCATAGCTCCTGAAGACGAACTTCTCCTCCAGCACCAGAGCCTCGCTGCCACGCTTAACCAGCTTGTCCACCTGGCCGCGAAAGAAATAACCATCATGGGCAAACGCTACTCTCAACGCCTCCCTGGGAAGCACCAACACACTTGCTGCGTCGCGCAGCCTCTCTTTAAGCGCCGGGATTTCCTCTCTTCCAAAACGCTTCGCTTCGTCGAGCTTCCTCGATAGCGAATGCTGCCTTGCTCCGGCGCGCATCGCCCTGGTGGGTGCTGGCTTAACACCCAGCACCTGTGTCATATAGAAGTAGCGCTCGCAGTATCCCAGCGAAGCGAAGGCGCTGATGGGGATAATCCTGCGTAGCATGTGTATTGATAAAGAAGCAAGCGTATTATCCTCAGCGCTAGAGCGCAGGAAAAGTGCTAGAGCCCGAAAATCTCAGACAGGGTTTTTCCCGCCTTAATCTCAGCCTTGTACCTGCGCTCTTTCTCTGCAATTTCTCTCGACTTTGCCAGCACCTCTGAAGCTAGCTCTTTTGGCACAACCACAACACCCACGTCGTCGGCGACGATTATATCACCCGGGCTAACCTTCTGCCCTCCGCAGGCTATGCTCACCTGAAGTTCGCCATGCCCATGAGGCTCTCCCGCGTTGGGCACCACATGGCGCGCCCACACTGGAAAGCCCAGCCTTGCGATATCATCGCTGTCTCTAACTGCACCATCGATTACAACGCCCTTTATTCCCCGCTGCATTGCGCTGAGCGTCGCTAACTCGCCCCAGACTGCGATCTCCACACCCTGGGCATCGACGACGATAACATCGCCCTCCTCTGCTAGGTCAACCGCCTTCACAACCTTCCCCCAGTCTCCTCCCAGGGTTCTTACGGTAAATGCCTTCCCCGCGATTCTCTTGCCTTTAACAATCGGCTTTAAACCACGCATTGCGCCGAAGCGCTTCATAGCGTCGCTTATAAAGGGCGTGGGCAGTGCCTCGAAGCCCTTAACAATCTCCTCATAGCTGAGCCTCCTCTCGGGCTCAGGCTTCGCAACTGTGACGCCGGCAAGCGAACAAAGCTCCCGCGTGGTAGCTACCACGTCTTTCGCCTTTGTTATGGCGCTGCCCACTACGAATATCTCCGCTCCAGCTTGCTTAAGTATAGGAAGGGTCTCTTTATTTATGCCCCCGGCAACTGCAATTGGCAAGCCAACGCTCTGTTTTATCCTTCGCAACTCCTCCAGCGAGGCGTTCACCTTCTCCAGCTTCACCTTCTGAATGTCCTTGGGTGTGTGAATCAAAAGGTAGTCGACGCCAAGTTTTTCCAGCTCCTTGGCACGGCGCAGCTTATCTTCGACGCCTATGAGGTCAGCCATTATTTTAACCCCGTGGGCTCTGGCTGAGTTAACCGCGCGCTTTATTGTGAAGTCACTGGCTACGGCGAGGATAGCCACGACGTCGGCGCCGTTCTTCGCTGCCATCTCCACCTCCAGGTCGCCGGTGTCCATGGTCTTCATGTCCGCGACGATTACACAGCGTGGAAAGCTCGCCTTCAGCTTCTTCACTGCCAGCATGCCGTGGTTTTTTATCAGCGGTGTGCCTGCCTCCAGCCAGTCTGCACCGCCTCGCACAGCCTCGCCTGCGATGGTTAGCGCGTCTTCAATGCTGAGCAGGTCCAGAGCAACCTGAAGGTGGGGCATGTTATTTAATTTACCCGAGCGGGATAAATAGGTTTGCACTCACCCGAGCTAAATTTTATATACGCCCCGTGCCTAGAGTGAGAGCATGCCCCTCAGCTTGCTCGAGAGGATAGCACAGGCGATATACTTCTTCCTGCCAGCGTACGTCGCCAATACCCTGCCGGGAATCTTCGGTGGGGGCACGCCCCTCGACTTTGGTAAAATATTCGTGGACGGTCGCCGCCTGCTTGGCGATGGCGTGACGATTCGCGGCACTCTAGTTGGAGTCGCAGGTGGCAGCCTTGTGGGTGCGCTGCAGGGCGACCTTCTGCTCGGCTTTGCCCTCTCCTTCGGCGCCCTCGCTGGCGATGCCGTGAGCAGCTTCCTCAAGCGCCGCATGGGCTTTGAGCGGGGCGCACCCGTGCCTCTTCTCGACCAGCTCAACTTTGTAGTCGGAGCGCTTGTGCTGGCGAGCCTTTTCACAGAGATACCACGCGACTATGTAATAATACTCTTCGTGATAACACCCTTCGGGCACCTCACAGTCAACCGCCTTGGATACCACCTGAAAATTAAGGATGTGCCGTGGTGAGGCTATGAGTAAACTTGCAGAGCTTCTCGCTAAGTATGCGGTAATGCGGGGCGACTTTGTGCTCGCCTCCGGCAGGAGGAGCAGCTACTACATAAATATTAAAAAAGCGTACACCAAGCCGGAGGTTCTCCGCGAAATAGTTGCTGAGATGGAGAAGAAGCTCAGGAGCCTCGACTATGACTACCTTGCTGGCGTTGCCGTTGGCGCCGTGCCCATTGTGGCGTGCACCGCTCTTGCTGTGGACAAGCCCTTCCTGATAGTGAGGAAGGAAAAGAAGGGCTATGGCACAGGAGCTAAGATTGAGGGGGAGTGGGAGAAGGGCAAACGCGTCGTGCTCCTCGAAGATGTTACAACCACAGGAGGCAGCGTAATAAGCGCCGCCGTTGCTTTAAGGGGCGAAGGGTTAATATGTGAGGATGTAATAGTAGTGGTTGACCGCGAAGAGGGTGCCGAAGAGGCTTTAAAGCAGGCGAGGCTCAAGCTTCTCCCGCTGCTGAGGGTTTCTCAACTGTTATGAGGTGCGTAGCATGGATGTACCTTCTGCTCTGCTTAAAGGTTTGGGCGTGCTCCTTGTGTTCATTGGCTTAGTTGGCATGCTGGGCAGCCTCTATGGCATAAAGGCAGTGCACGACTACGACTTTGGCTCGCCATCACAGGAGGTTCAGCAGGACATATCTCAAGCCGGCGAGAAGATGCAGGAGCGCAGAGAGACGGTGCACTCTGCGCTGGAGGCGAGCAAACAGAACATGACCATCTCCGGCGAGGAGCTTAAAGAAGCCAGCGAGAGCGTGGCTGAGGCGAGCACCAGCATATACGCCGCTTCCACCAAGCTGAGCGTCGCCGCTCAGGAGCTACGCACCGCCTCTGCGTACAACGACGATGCTGCTGAATACCTTCGCGAGGCGGCGGACAAGCTTAAAGCTTGGGCAGATAGCTACTCATACAACGGCACCGCCCTGCCGCGCAAGTATGAATTCAAGGCGGCTGTGAGCAGGATTAGCGACGCAAGCATAAAGCTCCAGAGCTCAAGCACAAAGCTCGCTACCACCGCAGACAAGCTCGAGGCGACCTCCGCTGACCTGAGCTCTACAGCGGCGAAGCTTCAGCGCACCTCGGAGGAGCTTACAAATGTGAGCGAGAGGCTCTCAGCCACGGGTGAGAGCCTGGGTGAGCTTCGCTCACCCCTGGGCGGACTCATTGACGACTTCACAAATGCGCTGAGTAGCGCCACCGCGAGCATAGAGACGATAACAAAGGCGTCCAACAACATAAAGAGCGCCCTCTACCTGCTCTTTTCATACTTAGTGCTTTTCCACTTCATCCTCTTCCTGCTGGGTATCGCTTTAATAGTAATAGAGGTAAATCTCTTCCATGTAGGAGGTTATTGAATGAAGGTGCTTGTGGTTGGAGGCGGAGCGAGGGAGCATGCAATCGCAGAGGCGCTTAAGCGAAGCTCACAGGTTGAGCTTTACTCCGCGATGAGCAACGCTAATCCAGGGATAAAGCGGCTAAGCAAAGAGGTGTTGCGTGCAAAGGAGACTGACATTGAGGCGATTAAAAACTTCGCTTTAAAACACAACATAGAGCTGGCGGTAATAGGCCCTGAGGCGCCTCTGTGCGCAGGGCTTGCTGATGAACTCCTGGGCGAGGGCATCGCCTGCGTGGGTCCGCGAAGGGCTCTGGCAATGGTGGAGTGCAGCAAGGAATTCTGCCGCAACCTCATGGCGAAGTACAGGATACCTGGAAGCCTGAGATACGCCACTTTCGACGACGCTAAAGAAGCGGCAGACTACATCGACGCTTTTGAGGGCGACGTTGCAGTTAAACCCGTGGGGTTGACCGGCGGCAAGGGCGTCAAGGTTGTGGGAGAGCAGCTAAAGGATAAGGAAGAAGCAAAGGCTTACGCTCGAGAGGTGATAGAGCGCGGAATAGGCGGGGGCAAGGTGGTCATAGAGGAGCGCGCCCTGGGCGAGGAGTTCACAGTGCAAGCCTTCGTGGACGGGCGCAACGTCGTAGCCATGCCCGCGGTGCAGGACCACAAGCGTGCATTTGAGGGCGATAAAGGGCACAACACAGGTGGAATGGGCTCTTATTCTCAAAGCGACGGCTTGCTGCCCTTCCTGACTGAGGAGGACTACAGCTTCGCATTAGAGGTGATACGCAAGACAGTGGCGGCACTGAAGGAAGAGACCGGCGAGGGATACAAGGGCATACTCTATGGCCAGTTCATGAAGGGTAAGGAGATAAAGCTTATAGAGTTCAACTGCCGCTTTGGCGACCCCGAGGCTATGAATGTGCTCACTCTCTTAGAGAGCGACTTTGCGGAGATATGCTCCCGCATAGCTGAAGGTACCCTCTCGGAGAAGCATGTGAGCTTTGCGAAGCTCGCCTCGGTCTGCAAGTACGTGGTGCCTAAGGGTTACGGGGTAAATCCGGCGCCTCCCGCTAAGATAGGCATAGACGAGGAGGCGATAAAGCGAGAGGGCGCGACGCTTTACTATGCGGCGGTTAATGAAGAGAATGGCGAGATATACACAACCACCTCGCGCAGCGTCGCTGTGGTAGGCGTGGCAGAGAGCATCGAGGAAGCTGAGGCGATAGCTGAGCGCGCCATAGGGTATATCAAAGGGGAGCACATATACCACAGGCAAGATATTGGCAAGCGGGAGCTTATTGAGGCGAAGCTTGCCCGCCTTAAAGCGCTGAGGGGTGAGTGATGCACATTTTATCTTTTCTTGACCTGAAAGACATAATAAATGAGGTCTTTGAGAGTGCTGCTCAGCTTAAGGCAGAAGCCAGGCAGGGCGAGTTTAAGGAGCTTCTGAAGGGCAGGACACTGGCGATGATATTTGAAAAGGCGAGCACCCGCACCAGGGTGAGCTTTGAGGTGGCGATGACCCAGCTGGGCGGGCATGCACTCTACCTCAGCCCCAAGGACATGCAGCTGGGCAGGGGCGAAACCATCGCCGACACCGCTCGCACATTAAGCCGCTACGTGGATGCGATAATGATACGTGCCTATCGCCACGAGGATGTGGTTGAACTTGCGAGGCATGCGAGCGTGCCGGTAATAAACGGCTTAACCGATCTGGAGCACCCCTGCCAGGCGGCGAGCGACTTCTTCACCATGCGCGAGATTAAAGGCACGCTCAATGGTGTTAAACTCGCGTACGTGGGCGACGGAAACAACGTGTGCCATTCTTTATTACTCGGCTCCGCTTTGCTCGGCGTTAACTTCGTATGCGCCACTCCGCGAGGGTATGAGCCTGAGCCAGGCATAGTACAGCAGGCAATTTCTCTGGCACAGGAGAGCGGCGCTAAAATTGAGATACTCAACGACCCTGCGGAAGCGGTGCGGGGGGCAGATTTTATATATACCGACGTGTGGGTGAGCATGGGGCAGGAGAACGAGGCTGAGCAGCGCATGCGCGCCTTCCGTGGGTATCAGGTCAATTCGGAGCTGCTCAAACATGCGCCCGAGGCAAAGGTGATGCACTGCCTGCCTGCGAAGCGGGGCTACGAGATAACCAATGAGGTAATAGACGGCGAGGCTTCCATAGTCTGGGAGCAGGCGGAGAACCGCCTGCACGTGCAGAAAGCCATCCTTGTCAAGCTTATGGGGTGAACCTCAAGAACCCTTTGCTTCCACCTTGTGGATTGCCCAGTAGACCAAAGCCAAGCTCAGAAGGAGCCCCGATATCGCCAGAATCTCAGTAATCTTCTCAGGGGAGATGGACAGAATGAGAACCTTGCGTATAACCGCCGCAAGAGCTACGCTCACAAACATCTTTAAGCTAAGTACACCTCCCCTCAGGCGTTTTATTTCCCCATCTAGAAGTTCGGATATGGCGTAGAGGATGAGCACAGAGCCCATAAGGCTCAGCACACCTTTCTCAAGCAGCATCTCTCCATTAATAATCATGAACATCTCATACACAATCCAGTATACCAGAAATAGTCCTGAAACTAAAAGGGTAAGCACTATGAAGATGTCAAAACCGTAGGATATGCGCCTTATCCCCTCTATGAGGGTCCTCTGGTATTTCCCTAATGCCAGGTACAGCTTCAGCTCCTCTTCTCTGTAAGAGCTTAGCATTACATCCAGGTTCAAATCCAGGAGCTTTTCAACAGAGCTCATAACCTTATCTCTATTTTCAGAGCAGCCAAGCTCAAGTGTGAGCTTTTCCAGGATAAACCGCCTTATAAAATTCATTGTGGCCGTCATGTAGTGAGGAGGGAGCCCAATTTTGACATGTACCTCTCCAATCCTGTAGAGAGATTTAATATATCCTGCATCGTATTCCCCAGAAAAAAGAATCTCAAACCAGTTTTTCAATTTCTCCCCATGCCTTTTCAACACTTTTTCATTTGGAATATACTTCTCCACATCCCTAAATGTGGCAATATAACAATGAAGCTCCTGAACAAACTCTGTACTGTACTTTTTCCCGAAATCCCTCATCTTCCTGAGATTTTCCTCATCCTCCACCCCCCAGTTGTAATAAGCCTTAAGCTCTTCAATGGTCTCCATACAGATAATTTAATATGATTGTAAATAAACCTTGTTGCCAAAAGCTTCGCACCTAAATTTGCACCTGCACATGCAGAAGAAGATTCTGATTAAGCTTATTGATAACTGCGATACATATTTAAGCACCGAGTTTTAACCAGAATTGTGGTATGAGCAGATTAAGAATTCTCAGCTCAGGAGAGTGGGACCTGCTCGCTGTGGTGGCTGCGAGCTTAATAGGTATAGTCGCCCATGTGCTGAACCTGATTCCAGAGGGCTACATTATATCCCTCATACTCCTGCTTCTAGCACTGCACGCTCTGCATGAGATTGGGCACGACATGAAGTTCGACGAGGCGAATGCAGCAATTCTCAGCATAGAGAGGAGGCTCACGGGCTTAGAGCCAGAGGTTAAGGTGATCACAAGAGACCACTTCAAGCACGGAGAGGCGCTTGCCAGGAGAAACAGGGGTACCTTCGTGTGGTTCAACACCCCCATGACGGTTATGCGCTCCCAAGAAGCATTTGACCTGATGCTGAAGCCTGCGATAGAGAGCAGAGCCACAAAGAGGGTGGAGTTCATCCTTAATCCAGAACAGAAGGACTTCTTTGACAGGGAGGTGTGGCCGAAGATACAGGCATGCCGGGGCAGGGAAAAGGTTTCCTACCCAGCGTTTGTTCCCATAAAGGAGAATTTTGCATTTAAGATGATTGACGCCAGCGAGACGGAGGAGGCAAAGGAGTTCCACCTGACCTTTCTCGATAGCCCCTTTACCATAACCAGGGAGGGGGAAAACGGCAGCACAGTCGTGCACCCGAAAATAATCTTCCATGTGTTGCCCAAGAGTGAGCTTTCAAAGGAGCTTAAGGAGGTTTATCTGCACTACTCAACTGCCGTGTAGCGTTATAGCAGGCGATGCACCTCTGTAATCTCAACTTCGCCCACATCTGGAATGGAGCGGAGCGCTTTCTCAATGTTGTCGGCTGCGCCCTCTGCATCAGCCACCACAAACTTGGCAACTATCGCAACCAGACCAAAGGCAATAGGCTCCTTCTCAGCGGAGTTGAATCTCGCCTCCTTTATACCCTTCACCTTCTCCAGAAGTTCGTCTATATTAACCTCTACACTCTTCGGCATTATCTTTGCAGTAACCAGAACCTCAGCCATAATTTCACCTCATGGACCTTCAAAGCCGCACTCACAGCGATACCTTCGCCCGAGTTTGCGGCAGCGTTCACATCTTACAATCAAAGCTTCGCACTCCGGGCATGGAAACTTTACGCTGCCTCCACCCACTTTAATGTAAGCTCCGCAGGATATGCAGGTTAATTCTTCCATAACATACCTCCGTTAGTTAATGAGATGTAAAAGCCTTCCTTTTCAAGCGAGGTAACAAGGGAAAATATTACTAGGCTACGCTTTGACTGTCACGCTTCCCTCTGGCACAATCTTGGCGAGTTCCTCAAAAAACTTCGGGAAGGATATGGAGGCGCACTCTACGCCATGCACAACACTTCTACCCCTCGCGGCAAGGGCTGCGATGCTCAGCGCCATCGCAAGACGATGGTCGCCGTGGCTGCTTACCTCAGCACCGCGCAAATTGGCTGTGCCTTTTATCTCCATGCCGTCTCTGCGCTCTTTTATCTCCGCGCCAAACTTCGCAAACTCTCGTGAGCAGGTTGCGATGCGGTCACTCTCCTTGTAGCGGGCGTGCTCCACATTCTTTATCACAGTCTTTCCCTCCGCCTTAACCGCAAGCGCAACCATGGTTGGGAGCAGGTCAGGAGTATCTCCCAGGTCAACCTCAATGCCGCTGAGCTCACCGTCCCCGCGAACTCTAACCCAGCCCTTCCCCGACTCTACACTAGCGCCCATCTCGCGCAGAATCTCAAGTATAGCTCTGTCACCCTGCTTTGAGCGAGAGTTGAGGTTCTCCACTGTAACCTCACCTCCAGTTAGTGCGGCAAGGGCTAAGAAGTAGGAAGCCGAGGAGTAGTCTCCCTCCACCGCATAGCTTCTTCCCTGGTAAATTTTACCAGCGGTAACCCGGAAGCTTTCATAGCTGTGATTCTCAACCTCCGCGCCAAAGGTGCGCATAATCTCCAGGGTTATGTCCACATAGGGCTTCGACTTCAGGGGCGAGGTTAGCACAACCTCAACATCGCTCTCTGCGTAAGGCGCAACTATTAGCAGAGAGGAGATGAACTGCGAGCTAACGTCGCCGCGAATCTTCGCAACTCCTCCGCGCAGCGAACCGCCTTTAATCTTCACAGGCGGGCACCCGTTGTCCAGCATGCTTTCACCACGCACGCCAAGCATCGAGAGCGCATCTAAGAGTGGCTGAACAGGGCGGCGGCGAAGCGAGGCGTCGCCGGTAAGAACAACCTCGCCATCAAGCGAAGCAACGCCCGTGAGCAGGCGCAGCGTAGTGCCAGAATTTTTGCAGTCGACCTCCTTCGCAGGAGTTGCCAACCTGCCCTCGCTTCCCTTCACGATGGCTACTCCCTCATTCTTCTCCTCTACGCTCACCCCGAAGCTCCTCAACCCTGCGATAGTTGCCAGGGTATCTTCAGATACGAGATAATCAGATATCCTAGAGCTACCTCGCGCTAACCCGGCTACGACGAAAGCGCGGTGGGTATAGCTCTTTGAAGGCGGAGCGACAACGCTTCCATGCACCTTTTCTACGCCCTTGATTACCGCTTTCATAGCAGCACCGCTATGATTATATACCTTCGAAGGATAATATCTTTCCGGTATTAAAACCTAGGGGTTGAATGATGCTCGAAAACCTTAGGAGTGAGATTGAACTTCTGCGCAGGCATGTGAAGGTCCTCCGGATGGTGAAGCAGCACGAGCCTGTGGGTATAATAAAGCTCTCTGAGCTGAGCGGCATACCCCAGCACAAGGTTCGCTACTCCCTGCGCGTTCTGGAGCAGAAGGGGATAATAAAGCCCTCGCCACAGGGGGCGGTGACCACGCGCAAGGCACAGAGTTTTCTCAAATCTCTCCCTGAGGAGATAAAGAGGCTGAAGAAAGAGCTGGATTCGTGCCTTGAATAGCTACTCCTCTTCTTCCCCTTCTTCGAAGTTTATCTTGTACTCCTCTTTTGAGACCGACGCAGTCTCCATCACCTTGTCTGAGACGTAAACCGGTGCACCTGTACGCACCGCTAAAGCTATGCTGTCGCTGGGGCGGGCGTCGAACTCAAACTCATTGCCGTTCGACCTTACGATAAGCCTGGCAAAGAACACACCCTCGCTCAGGTCGTCTATGAGCACGCGCTCAATTTTGGAGTTGAGCCCCTCGAGGATGTTAACAAGCAGGTCATGGGTAAGCGGACGCGGATAGGGCACATTCTCAAGAGCAGTCTGAATTGAAAAAGCTTCAGCCGCACCGATGTATATCGGGAGAACCTCCCCACGGTCATTCTCAAGAAAAACCACCGGCGTTACGCCCTCTGGCACGGGAGACATGAATACCCCCACAACGCGAACGCGCTGAAAACCTTCAATCTTTTCCTCAACTTTTTCCATAAGAGTCCCCTAGTTAATTTTACAAGGTTTTAGCTTATTAACGTTTTGCATAAAATCGGAGGTTGTGCTGAGTGATTTGCCTGGGCATAGAGGGCACCGCTGAAAAGCTGGGCGTGGGCATAGTAACCAGCGATGGTGAGATTCTCACCAACCTGACTAAGCACATGCCCCTCAAGGAGGGCATTCACCCCCGCGAGGCGGCGCAGCACCACGCCCAGAACCTCAAACCTTTGCTGGAGAAAGCGCTGGAGAAAGCTGGCATAAGCCTGGGTGAGGTTGACCTTATCGCCTTCTCCCGTGGTCCAGGCTTGGGACCCTGTCTGCGCGTTGTCGCCGTGGCTGCGCGTACCTTAGCCCTGAAATATCGCCTTCCCATCCTGGGGGTCAACCACTGCGTTGCTCATATAGAGATAGGACGCCTCACCACAGGCGCAAAGGACCCGCTTACTGTATACGCCTCTGGCGGCAATACCCAGGTAACCGCATACGTGGAGGGGCGGTACCGCGTATTTGGCGAGACCCTTGACATAGCTCTGGGAAACTGCATCGACCAGTTTGCGAGAGAGCTGAAGCTGGGAGCCCCCGGCGGACCTATTGTAGAGAAGCTCGCCAGAGGTGGGAGTTACGTTGAGCTACCCTACGTGGTGAAGGGTATGGACTTATCATATTCAGGGCTACTAACAGCGGCGGTGAAGAAGGCGACGGAAGCTAGCGTCGCTGACGTATGCTTCTCTCTGCAGGAAACCGCCTTCGCCATGCTTGTAGAGGTTGCGGAGCGCGCCCTCGCCCATACGGAAAAGGAGGAAGTGCTCATCGCAGGTGGCGTGGCTGTAAATAAACGCCTGCAGGAGATGCTCCGCACCATGTGCGAAGAGCACGGGGCTACTTTTTATGCCCCTCCGAGAGATGTTCTCGGCGACAATGGAGCGATGATCGCTTGGCTGGGGCTGTTGAGCTACGCTTCCGGAGCGAGGCAGCGTTTAGAGGATACCCACGTTATTCAAAGGTGGCGCACCGATGAGGTGGAGGTGCTATGGAGGTAATAGCTATGGAGGTAATAGCCAAGGGCGCGGAAGCCAATCTATACCTGGAGGACAACATTGTTATCAAGGAGAGGATACGTAAGGAGTATCGTATCAGGGAAATAGACGAAGCCCTGCGCACCACGCGCACAAAGCGTGAGGCAAAGCTGCTCTCTCTCGCGAGGCGTGCAGGCGTGCCAACGCCTGTGGTGCTGGATGTAGACAACAGAAGCAAGTGCATAACCATGAGCTACGTAGAAGGGGAGAAGGTTAAGTACATCGTTGAAAAGCTGAGCCAGGAGGAGCTTAAAAGGCTGTTTTCTGAAATCGGCTCGCTTGCGGCAAAGCTGCACCGCGCCAACATTATCCACGGCGACTTAACCACGTCGAACATGCTGCTTTCGCAGGGCAGGGTTTTCTTCATAGACTTTGGACTGGGCGAGGTGAACCCCAGCTTGGAAGCCAAGGGCACAGATCTTCTCGTTTTCAGGAAGTCGGTGCGCTCCACGCATTTTAGGCGTGAGAAGGAGATCCTCGAAGCGTTCTTCTCAGGCTACAGAAGTGAGTATCCTGAAGGCGAGGAGGTTATAGAGAGGATGAAGCGCATAGAAAAGAGAGGGAGGTATATCTCTGCCCGTTGAGCTTGCGTTTGTAACCAGCAATGAACACAAGTTTAGCGAAGCTGAGGAGATTTTAAAAGGCGTGGCAAGGCTTCGGTGGAGGCAAGAGAGCTACCGCGAGGTTCAAGCAGAGACGCTTGAAGAGGTGGTAAAGGAGGCGCTCACGGAAATACCCGGCGACAACTTCTTTATTGAGGATGCAGGTTTATTCATCCCTGCGCTCAACGGTTTCCCCGGGGTTTACTCCGCCTACGTTTTTAAAACCATTGGAAACGAGGGCATTCTGAGGCTGCTTAAAGGTGCGGATAACCGGGAGGCAAGCTTCCGGAGCGTCGTGGGGCTAAAGCTTAGAGGCGAGGTGAAGCTCTTCACCGGCGAGGTTCGCGGAAGGATAGCCCTTGAAGCGAAGGGCAGCGAGGGCTTTGGCTACGATCCTATTTTTATCCCCGGAGGCTACGACAGAACCTTCGCAGAGGATACCCGGCTCAAGCAGAGGGTTTCGCATCGAAGGCGGGCATTGGAGAAGCTGGCAGCGTACCTGCGAACTACCCACCACTTCTGAAGCTCTCTATTGCAGCGGTGAGATTTTTCGACAGTATGCTCACATTCTCAGAGGCGTTGCTCTCAGGGGTTATCTTTTTTATTATGCCTGCCACCGCCTTAAATTTGCTCGCCAGTTTTTCCAGCGCCTCGGATACATTCTGCCTGTAGCTTTGCTCCGCCTCTTGGGCGCGCAGCGAATACTGCTCTCCGCTGATCTCGCCCTGAATCCGCGCCCTGAGAAGCTCTGACTGAGTGTCCACCATTTTGCTTGTGGAGCTCGTTATTGTATACACAACACCGGCGAATAGTGCTGCGATGCCTATAGCAAGAGCCAAATAAGATTTTCCCAGCATGCTTCCCCTCACAGGCCTGGCCTATAACAATATTTCGTATTATCTTTGTGGTAGGTAATATTAAAAGGTTAGCAAGCACGCTAGGGGGTTCAATTCTGAATCTATGATTGCATGGGGTGATAAGAACCTTCGGTCAAAACCCTTCGGGTTTTCCCTCACCACTTCGACGGCGAGGGTAACGCTGATGGTTCATATGTGGTGAACATTTTCGGGAAAAAGAATATCTATCATTATAAATAATGACGGTTTCTCAACGGAGGTGTTTAAATGGAAAAGCCAAGTGTGCATGAGACTATAAACGAGATGTATCAGAAGGTTAGAGAAGAGGGTATCTCCAACGTGGCTGACCGCTACGAAGCCCAGAGCAAGAAGTGTACCTTCTGTGTTCGTGGGCTTAGCTGTCAGCTTTGCAGCATGGGACCTTGCAGAATAACTGAGCAGGCTCCTTATGGTGCATGCGGCATCGACGCAAATGGAATAGCCATGCGTAACATGCTCCACAGGAACATAATGGGCACCGCAGCTTATTCCTATCATGCGGTTGAGGCGGCAAAGACGCTTAAGGCAACAGCCCTAGGCAAGACCCCCTTCAAAATAAACGCGCCTGAGAAACTCATAGCCTTTGCTCAGGCTCTGGGCATCGAGACAGAGGGCAGGGATATAAACGATGTGGCGGTGGATGTGGCTGACTTTGTTATCGCCGATTTAAATCGAGACGCGGACGAGCCCAGCAAGCTTGTGGAAATCTTTGCCCCGGAGCAGAGGAAGAAGCTCTGGAAGGAACTGGGAATCTTCCCGGGCGGTGTGCTCCACGAGATAATGGTGAACGCAGCCTCAAGCATGACCAACGTGGACAGCAATTACGTCTCCCTGGCTCTTAAAGCGATGAGGATGGGCATAGCCACGGCGTTTCAGGCACAGCTCAGCCTTGAGATTATTCAGGACGTGCTCTTTGGCGTACCAAAGCCCCATAAGGGCTACGTCGACCTGGGCATCATAGACCCGGAGTATGTGAACATCGCTGTAAACGGGCACGAGCCCTTTGTGGGCGCTGCCCTGATTGAGCTCGCCAAAAGCGAGGAGGTGCAGGCAAAAGCAAGGGAAGCAGGAGCAAAGGGTTTGAAGATAGTGGGCTCCATCGAGACTGGGCAGGAGCTTCTGCAGCGCTACAACGTGGATGACGTGTTTGTGGGCTTGACGGGCAACTGGATAACCCAGGAGTACGTCCTTGCCACTGGAGCAATAGATGTCTTCGCAATGGACATGAACTGCTCCCTGCCGAACCTGGCTGACTACGCTGAAAAGTACGGCGTTACGCTTGTGCCGGTGTCCAAGCTGGTGAGAATGAGAGGCGTTGACAAGGGCTTGGACTATAAACCAGAGCTGGTAAAGGAGCAGGCTGAGGAGCTCATCAACATAGCTATTGAGAACTTCAAAAAGAGGAAGGGCAAGCCCACAAGGGTGCCAAAGCGCAAGCAGGAAGCCATAGTCGGCTTCTCCATAGAGAGCATCCTCGATGCACTGGGTGGAAGCCTTGACCCGCTGCTGGAAGCCATAAAGAGTGGAGATATTAAGGGCGTCGTTGCCCTGGTGAGCTGCACAACACTGAGGAACGGACCCCACGATGAGAACACAGTTACAATAGCAAAAGAGCTGATAAAAAGGGACATACTGGTGCTCAGCATGGGCTGCGGCAACGCCGCAGTGCAGGTCGCAGGCTTAACCAGCTTAGAGGCTCAGGAGCTCGCGGGTGAGAGACTCAAAAAGGTGCTCAAGGCGCTGAACATCCCGCCAGTGCTCAGCTTCGGCACGTGCACAGACACCGGCAGGTTGGCGCAGCTTGTCACAGCCCTCGCCAACGCCCTCGGCGTAGACACAGCGCAGCTACCCATAGCGGCAACAGCGCCAGAGTACATGGAGCAGAAAGCTACAATAGACGCCATCTTCGCTGTCGCTCTCGGAGTTTATACCCACGTCGCCCCGCTGCCCCCTGTAACCGGCGCTCCCGAGCTTGTGAAGCTTCTAACTGAAGACGTGGAGAGCATCACCGGCGGTAAGCTTGCGCCAGAGTGCGACCCCATTGAAGCTGTGGACTGGATCGAGAAGCACATAATGAAGCGCAGAGAGGAGCTGGGCATTTAAGTGCCCTCCCCTTTTTTATTTTATTAAGTCAGGTGGTAGGATTTTTCTCTTCGAATTAAATTTCTTCTGAATCAGTATTCAACTCAAAATCAGCCTCTTAAAATAGTCAATTGGTACATCGGTGTCAGTTTCATTGCTTTTCAGCCTTAGATTTTCTTCAGGTTTTTTATCGCCTTGCTCAGGGGGAGAATTAATAACTTAAATTCTACAATATTATGGTTTATACTAGCAACCTCAAGGGGCGCACTGGAGGTTTTAGAATGATCCTCAGGGGCAATATCGTGGACGTGAAGAGGGGTGAAGTATATGCCGGAGAGGTGGTTTTTGAGGGAGGAGTTATCAGAGAGGTGCGCGAGACCAGAGGAGAGTTCTCCAGCTACATTCTTCCCGGGCTGATTGATGCGCACATCCACATAGAGAGCAGCATGCTCGTGCCCAGCCGCTTCGCTGAGGTGGCGGCAACGCACGGCACTGTCGCTGTCGTTGCTGATCCCCATGAGATAGCCAACGTTCTCGGCATCGCAGGCATTGAGTACATGATACGCGACGCCTCTCATGTGCCGCTGAAGTTTTACTTCACCGCCCCCTCGTGCGTGCCTGCAACGCCTTTTGAAACCTCCGGCGCCAGGCTGGGCGTAGAAGAGGTTGCCTCGCTGCTCGCCCGAGAGGAGATTGTCGCCCTTGGAGAGGTGATGAACTATCCGGGTGTAGTTGCCCGCGACCCTGAGGTAATGGCCAAGCTGAATGCCACTAAGAAGCTGGGCAAACCCATAGACGGCCACTGCCCAGGACTTAGAGGCGAAGCACTGCGCAGCTATGTGGAGGCTGGGATAAGCACAGAGCACGAGTGCACATCGCTGGAAGAGGCGGAGGAAAAGGCAAAGCTCGGGATGAAGATAATGCTCCGCGAGGGCAGCAGCGCAAAAAACCTTAAAGCACTGGCTCGCTTCAAAGGTGAGGCTTTTCTTGTGAGCGACGACGTCCATGCCAAAGACCTGCTCCGCGGGCATGTGAATTACCTGCTCAGGCGAGCGGTTGAAGAGGGAATGGACGAGGTTGAGGCTGTGAGGAGGGCATCGCTTTACCCTGCAAAGCACTACCGCTTAAACGTGGGGATGCTGCGCGAGGGCGATACCGCTGACATCGTCGTGGTTCGCGACCTGCGCAGCTTCACCTGCATAGAGTGCTACATCAACGGCACCCTCGTGGCGGCGCGGGGAAAGGCGCTCTTCGAAGCTTCACCGCTTGAAGGCGAGAATACAGTAAAGGCAAGCCTTAAATCTCCTGAGGACTTCCGAATACAGGCGAAAAAAGCTAGCCCAAAGGTTAGGGTGATAAGGGTTGTACCCGGGGAGATAGTCACCGACGTTGAGATTGCCGAAATTCCCGGGAGAGAGATTAAAGCCATGCCTGAGCGGGACATTCTCAAGCTTGCGGTGGTGGAGCGCTACGGTGGCAATGGCGTTGCAACTGCACTGGTTAAAGGCTTCGGGTTGAAGAAAGGAGCCATAGCCTCGAGCATCGCTCACGACTCCCACAACATAATCGCCGTTGCCGCTACCGATGAGGACCTGGCGGAGGCAGTGAATCAGGTTATACGCATGCACGGCGGCATTGCTGTTGTTGCGCATGGAGAAGTGCTCGCATCGCTGGCGCTGCCCATCGCAGGATTAATGAGCCCTGAGCCTGCTCAGCAGGTGGCTGAGAGGATGGAGAAGCTCAACCAGGCAGCACGTAGCCTTGGCTGCACCCTCGAAGCACCGATAATGGCGCTTTCCTTCCTGGCGCTGCCCGTGATACCAAAGCTGAAGCTCACCGATCGCGGTCTCTTCGACGTGGAGAGATTCGAGTTCGTGGAGCTGGAGGTGCAGTAAGCTCACAACTCTATATTACTTTACATTGTTATAAGTTACTTTCGAACTTTAAAGTTATATGAGACCTCTTTGGGAAGTGTGGTGATTCGACATGAAAATAGGTGAAGCGCTGGCGAGGACCAAGCTGCTAAAGAACAAGTTGGTTGAGCTGCAGAAGCTTCAGAGGAGGACATTTTTTGTCGAGGAGGGCAAAACAAAGGAGGCAAACTTTGATGAGCTCGATAGAGAGCTATCCAAAGTAATGGAGGAGCTACGAGAACTGAAGCTGAAAATACAGAGAGCCAATCTCAACACCTACATAGAGTGGAAAGGAAGGAAGATATCTCTAGCTGAGGCAATCCTTATAATAGGAGACCTACGCTCACAACTCGCCCATCTCGACGCGCTAGAGACAGATTCTAAGTTCGGTATCAGAAGCCTCTTCGACAGAAAGACTAAGGATGAGGTGGAATACCTGCCCCAGAAGTCCAGAGTGGAGCTACTAGAGCTGAAAAAGAAACTGGAAGCTGAAAAGACAGCACTCGACAATCTGGTGCAGAGCACCAACTGGAGGACGGAAATATAGCTCATCTCTTCATAGAGATGAGGCGCGGGTATGGAGGTGCCTAGTGGGGCTCCAGCTGCCGTGGAAGGCAAGAGGTGCGTGCTGTGAGGCGACGCCTTAAGGTTCAGCGATTAAGGGTCAGTGCACCTTCAAGGCTCACCGCTCAGGGCTCAACCGCCACCATGAGGCTCCTCCACCCGCTGCTTTTTTGCATAAATGCAGAGGATTTGGAACTAGCTACCTCTACCTCCCCATGTACTCCTCCAGCTTCCCCTCCGCCTGCTTCCTCTTACACCATTCGCGCAGGGTTTCCCTCTCACCGAGGTACTTATAGTAGGGCACGCCGTAACCGCAGCTTGTCATTACCTCCTGTATGTGCAGCAGGATTATCTGCCTCGCATAGGAGGGCACCTCCAGCTTCATCCTGGCCATTAAGCCTCTTCTCTCAGCCTCCTCAAGGGAGAGCACCTCTCCCCTGCAGTACAGGCGGAGAACCATCGGCTTGGCGTCGAAGCTGCAGAACATCACCGTAACCATTCCCCCTGGGCTATGTGCCTCGCTGTCTCATTGCCGCTTCCCGGGTAGTCGATGTAGGCCACGGTTTTGCTGTCGATTACCGAGAAGGTTTTGTACCCCTTCGGAGAAATGTTAACCCTCCCTCCATCGGGAGGAGCAGAGGCGACGAAGAATATCCTCTGAGCCTCAATGAATCTTTTCAGCTCCTCATTCAGCTCCGGGTAGAATTCCGCCATTACACTCTCTCCCGAATTCCTGAATCTTACTTCTGCACTTCAGCCTTATCAGATTTTCGCTTTATAAAATTTCTCTTTAGAATCCATTATTCTTTTAGTCCTACATTAGTCTTATTCTGACGCAAAGGCGATAGGCTGGAAAAGTGAAAACTTCGGCTGAAATATCCAACATCCCCTGTGCATGTTATCTGTGCACATATAAAACATGGGCACGAAAACTATATCTCTCTCCGAGGAAGCCTACAGATTGCTGAAAGAGGCAAAACTTCCAGGCGAAAGCTTTTCGGATGTTGTGAAGAGGATGATTAAAAAGAGGCCTCTATCAAGTTTTGCTGGCTTATGGGCGGAGCTGGAAGATGAGAAGATAGAAGAAATTAAAAAATTAATCAAAATTGAAAGGGAGATTTCTGATAAAAAATGGGGGTACTGAATTGTGGTGGTTCTTGAAACTGACTTCCTAATAGATCTTCTCAAAGGTGAGGAGTATGCTGTAACCAAAGCCAGAGAAATTGACGAATCTGGAGAACCAAAATTCGTCACGCCTGTTTCAGCCACAGAGTTTCTCATTGGTGCCCACTATATTGGTGGTAAATATCTTAAAGCCGCCATGGAACTTTTGTCTTCACTTGAAATCCTTGAGTTTGACTTGGAAGCATGTTATGTGGCTGGTGAAATAGGCGCCACTCTTGCAAAAGAGGGCAAGCACATAGGTGTAGCAGATACCATGATCGCGGGCATAGTAAAGAGACATGGAGAAAAGCTGCTCACGAGAGATGAGAATTACTCGCGAGTTAAAGGGCTCGTGGTGGAGAGGTATTAAATCCTCTGTGCTAAGATGGCTCCTTGGTATGACCGCTCTGAGGCATACAGCATTTATGGGCCACGGGGAAAGTGAAAGCCTCAGAATGGCTTATAGCAGCATCCCATCCATAAAATTTGGGCGAAAGTATATATACTTCTTCCAGCAATAAATAATAAATTAAAAATAGTTTATTTATATATAAAAAAGGAGGTGGGTGTGGCGTGAGCATAACACAAAAATTGGCTATTCTATATGCTATCCTTATAACTCTCGGCACCGCAGGTGCGCAGATGATGGGAGGCTATGGAGAAGGCGGCTATTACGGAATGATGGGCGCTCCCGGTTATGGGTTTGAGCCCAACACAAGTTACTACTCCTATCGGGGCTATCAAACCTATCCCTACGGGTATGGTGGTATGCCCATGGGTGGTTATGGTATGATGGGCGGTATGATGCCAATGATGGGTGGCTATGGTGGTTATGGAATGATGGGAGCTTATCCGGGCTATGGGATGGGCTACTCTGGTGGCTGGTTCCTGCTGCTTCTTCTCATAGCCGTGGCAGCGGTTCTAATTTACTACGCAAGGGGTAAAGAAGCAGCCCCTTCGAGTGCAAAAGATATCCTGGACATGAGGCTGGCTAAAGGCGAGATAACCCAGGAGGAGTACCAGAAGCTCAGAGAGGTGATTGAGGGATGAAAAAGGGCATCGCAATAATAATCGCAGCGGTTCTCGTATTCCTCGCTATTGGCTTGTACAACCAGTACTCATACTACAGGGCGGCTCCATTCTATGGCGGTGGAGGGATGATGATGGGCACACCTTATCCGGGGGCACAGCCCGGCTATGTGCAGCCAGCGCCGCAGATACAGTTCTCCTCAAACGGTGAGATGATCTATTATACTGGCGTCAACAAGAGGGGAGAGCGTATTGTGCCCAGGTTCGGTGGACCCATGTGGCTCTATATGCACGGCGGAAGCTGTGTATCCTGCCACGGTGAGGACGGCAGAGGTGGCAAGCCAGTGATGATGTGCTCTGAGGTTCCGCCGGACATAAGGTACAGTGCGCTAACCAGCGAGGAGATGGAGCACGAAGAGGGCGAAGAGCACCCGCCCTATAACGAGACCACGATAAAGCGGGCAATAACTCAGGGTTTAAACCCCGCCGGCGAAGAGCTTGATCCGTGCATGCCCAGATGGGCAATAAGCGAGAATGACCTGAACGACTTAATTCTCTTCCTTAAGGAGCTTGACAGGAGGTGAATAATATGGCGACGAAAAACGATAAGCTTGTGGCTGGAATTATCCTGACGGTGGTTGGCTTGCTTGGTCTCAGCTCAGGCGGAATGATGGGCTATGCAGGCATGGGCGGCATGATGGGTGGCTACGGGATGATGGGCGGCTACGGCATGGGCTTTGGGTTCTTCCCACTGCTGATCAGTGCGGTATTTCTGGGCATAACTCTATTCGGGGTCTACCTGATATACGAGGCAGTGAAGTGAAGGAGAGTATAAAGTAGAAAAAAAGCGCATCGAAAACATAGGGGAAAAACCTACTTCTCCCCTCTCTATTCCTCATTTATCTAGGGGAATGTTGTTATTTTATTGTCAAAATTATATTGTTTTTGATAATTTCGGTGAGCATATTTCTCTTGATGCTTGCGTAGGTCTGTTTAGAATAATAACACGTTCTCTCAGCTTCTTTGCCCTGCCGAGCAACCTTTCTGTCTTTTCAATTTTAACTTGCTCCATTAAAATCACCTCCCCACCTTCACCTCCATGAAGCCGAAGCCAAGGGAGTTGCGTTCCCCGAAGCCGGCGTCTAAGCCGAACTGCAAAAGCTCACGCTGCTCCCTCGTTAAATGCGAGAAGTGAAACTCCCACAGAGAGGCGAACACCTTTACCTCGCGGTTTTTGATGAGCAGGTGATTGCACACCTGCTTCCTGAACACAAACTGCTGGAAGAGCGGGAGGTAGCGCTCTTCTTCCACATCAGCGCCCAGAAAATGTTTGTACTTCTTAATCAGGTTATCCTCAAGCTGGCGCAGGAAGGCTTCGAAGGCTATGTTGGGACGCCAGTAAACGTAGGCGTGCTCGCTGCGTATGCCGTACTTAGCATAGCTCCTCTTTGGGATGCGCACTATAATGGGTGTTCTGGTGACAAGCGCGACGCTATGCTTAACCTTCGGGCGGGCTATCCTAATCTCTCTAAGATAGAAGCGCATATTGCCGAGGTTTACAACCTCTCGCTCCAGAAGCGACTCTGCAAAGGTGCGGATAAGCTCATTGTCGGGTGAAGAGATTGCCACGTAGCGCGTGTCGCCCTCGCCAATATCGAAGGGCGAGTAGATGTTGGAAAAGCAGAAGTACTTGTAACCTCTGGCGTCGTGGAGGTGCTCGTAGGCGGTGCCCCTCAGAAGGCTGTACACAAAGCCCTGGAGCTTGGCATGGTAGCGCAGGTCGTAAGCGTAGTCGCCGGCGCTCTCAAGCGTGAGTATCAGCCTGCTTATCTTCCACCCCTCCCATCTCGGCTGCAAACACAGGCGTTCCCCCTAGTAACTCCTGCCCATTATTATAACCTTCTCCGCCTTTTCGCCGCAGCCCACGCAGGTGCCCTGCGCTGGCTCCTCATCGAGAATACCTAAAATGTCAACATCGACGCGGTCTTCTATACTCTTGCCGCAGGCTTCGCGCCCGCACCACATGGTTTTAACCACACCGCCCTTCTCCACAACCAGCTTCTTTATCTCCTCTATGCTTGCGGCGGTGTGGATCCTGCTCTCCATCTCCCGCCACGCACGCTCCTTCAAGTTTGAGGATATCTCTGCAAGCGTCTCGCGCACGCGCTTGCGAACCTCGCTGCGAGGCACTGAGAAGCGCTCACCGGTGTCGCGGCGCACCAGAGTAACCTTACCCTGCTCAATATCCCTGGGGCCGAGCTCTACCCTGAGAGGTACGCCGCGAATCTCCCAGTCGTAGTACTTGCTTCCGGGGCGAATATCTCGAGAATCCACGTGAACTCTAAAATCGCGGAGCTCTTCTCTAAGCTTCTCCACCTCACTATCAACAAGCTCCTTCTTATCCTTGAACCAGATGGGCACAACCACAACCTGAATGGGCGCCACCTCTGGCATTAAGCATAAGCCAGAGTCGTCGCCGTGCAGGGCGAGAAGCGCTGCTATAACGCGGTCGCTTATGCCATAGCATGTCTGGTACGCGTACTCCTGCTCACCCTTTGGGTTCTCAAAAGTTATGTCGAAGGTGCGAGAGAAGTTCTGCCCGAGATTGTGGACGGTGCCGATCTGCAGTGTCCTTCCGTCAGGGAAGATGGTGTCAAAAGCCATCGTATACTCAGCGCCGGGGAACTTGTCCCAGTCTGGGCGCCTCGAGATAATGTAGGGTATCCCCAGGGTGTCGAAAAAGCTTCTGTAGCATGAAATTGCCTCACGCACCTGCCTCTCAGCATCCTCCATGCTTGCATGCGCGGTGTGCGCCTCCTTGAAGGTGGTAATCTCGCGAAGGCGAATAAGCGGACGGGTGTGCTTGGTCTCGTAGCGGAAGGTGTTTACCACCTGATAGATCTTCAGGGGCATGTCCGCGTGGCTTCTTATCCAGAGCGCAAAGATGGGATAAATGGCGGTCTCGCTGGTTGGGCGAAGGGCAAGCTTGACCTTGAGAGGCTCAAGGCCGCCGTGGGTAACCCAGTAAACCTCATCCTCAAAGCCTGCGATGTGCTTTGCCTCTTTAGCAAACTCATGCTCAGGTATAAGTAGTGGAAACAGCGCCTCCTCGTGACCCGTGCCGTCGAGGATTCTTCGGATAAGCTCCACCACATGGCGGCGAATTTTAAAGCCGTAGGGGTACCACACGTAAACACCCTTAACAGGGTACCGCACATCCAGAATCTCTGCCTTCTCAATTATCTCATTGTACCACTCGCTGAAGTTCTTCTTCCACTTCTCGCGCATCTCATCACCGTTGCATTGCCTAGCGACGTCAACGCATGCGTTATAACTTTACCATATTTAAAGGTTGCCTGCAGCTATATCAGCGAAGTAGCGGTGCAGGCGAGAGTCGCGGGTAAGCTCTGGATGAAAGGCACAGGCTAAGTAGCGCCCCTGCCTGGCGAGCACAATTGCATCGTCAACGCGGGCGAGAACTTCTACACCCTTACCAGCGCGAGTTATAATGGGAGCGCGGATGAACACTGCATGGAAAGGCTTCTCTCCTAGCGCTGGTATCGTCAGGTCAACCTCAAAGCTCTCTCGCTGCCTGCCGAAGGCGTTTCTCGCCACGGTGATGTCCATAAGCTTTAGCGAAAACTGCTCATATCCTTCAATCTCCTTGGCAAGGAGAATTGCCCCTGCGCAGGTGCCGAAGATCGCCAGCTCTGGATTTGCGTGAATCGCCTTATCTATGCCGTACTTCTGTATGAGCTTTCCTATGGTGGTGCTCTCCCCGCCGGGAATCACAAGTCCGTCAAGCTTGCTTACCTGCTCCGCCTTCTTCACCGCTATAACCTCTCCCCTCCTGCGAATCGCCCGCTTCATAGCTGAGAGGTGCTCCGCAACGTCGCCCTGAAGTGCAAGCACACCCACCTTCATGGCTTAGCCTCCCTGCCTCGCTAGTTCAGAATCTATTATCACCTTAAACGCCTCAAAAGGCTGCGCTCCCTTTAGAGGAATGCCGTTTATGAAGAACGCCGGCGTGCCCGTGACGCCTGCGTTGATTCCATCCTGAAAGTCCTTTCTAACTTCCTCCTCGTACTTACCGGAGGCAAGACAGATCTTAAAGCTCTCCACGTCAAGAGAAAGCTGCTGCGCATACTCAACAAAAGCCTCCTCTCCGCGAGCTGACCAGTCGGTTTGCTTCTCAAACAGCACATCGTGGTACTCGAAGTACTTGCCCTGCTCTCCGGCGCAGTTCGCGGCTTCTGCGGCTTTTAACGCATACGCATGAATGTTCTCCAGCGGGAAGTCGCGGTAGACAAAGCGCACCTTGCCCTCGTATGTTTCGAGTATTTTATCCAGCGTCTCCTCCCTAAACTTCCTGCAGAAGGGACACTGGTAGTCGGAAAACTCGATTATCACAACGGGAGCATCGCTTGGACCAATCGCCGGGTCGTCGTCCTCGCTCACCTCCACCCGCTGAGGCTCTGGTTTCTGAATGGGCTGGGACATATTTACCATCTTAAGCACGAGGATTTCGCCATCCTTGGTTACGTATACGGGGGTAACCTCCAGCACATTTCCGGCATGGGTAATCTCAATATCAAGGCGGTAGAGGTAATCTCCATAGGGTGAGGAGTTGACCACTCTGCCGCTCAACCCCTGCGGTTTGAGGAAATTCTCGTCAATATACGCGAACGTTTTCTCCCCCAGCTGCTGCGCATCTAACGCAGCGGAGGGTGTAGAGGTGGCTTCCCGCTCACCAAGCGTGTTAGCCATGAAGTAGCCAATAGCGATGCCAATGGCAATACCCACTACAATAAGCTGCAGGGCTCTGTTATCCATCTAAATCTCCGTCCCTACACACCGCGCACCTGTAGAAGCTCTTCTGGCTTGAGCTGGCGTATGTCGAGACCCTTCATAGGTTCGCCTATGCCCTTAGAAATCTCCGCAAGAAGTTCAAAGTCGTCATAATGCGTTGTCGCCTCGACTATTGCACGCGCCCTCGCCTCGGGATCAGAGGACTTGAATATGCCAGAGCCCACGAAGATGCCGTCTGCGCCAAGCTGCATCATAAGCGAGGCATCCGCGGGAGTAGCTATTCCACCCGCGGCGAAGTTCACCACGGGTAGGCGACCAAGCTTGGCGGTCTCCCGCACAAGGTCGAGAGGAGCCTGGAGTTCCTTGGCGGCATAGTAGAGCTCATCCTCCCGCATGCTCTTGAGGCGGCGAATCTCGCCCATAACCAGGCGCATGTGGCGCACAGCTTCGACGATATTCCCGCTGCCTGCCTCGCCCTTAGTGCGGATCATCGCAGCGCCCTCGGCGATTCTGCGCAGCGCTTCCCCGAGATTGCGCGCGCCGCACACGAAGGGCACCTTAAATTTGTGCTTGTCTATATGGTTCTGCTCGTCCGCAGGCGTTAAAACCTCGCTCTCATCTATAAAATCAACGCCCATCGCCTCGAGAATCTGAGCCTCGGCGAAGTGTCCTATCCTCACCTTCGCCATCACAGGTATGCTCACAGCATCCATAATCTCCTGAATCTTCGCAGGGTCAGCCATTCTCGCCACGCCGCCAGCGGCGCGTATATCCGCAGGGACTTTCTCCAGAGCCATCACCGCGACTGCGCCAGCGTCCTCGGCGATGCCCGCCTGCTCGGCGTTGGTAACGTCCATGATAACACCGCCTTTCAGCATCTGCGCCAGACCACGCTTCACCTTCACAGTACCTTTCTTCACTTCAATCCCTCCTGAGTATGAACCTCTTAACCGCAAGCTTCTTCTTCGCTGCCCTTGCAGCAGCTTCCTCTATCCTGCGCCTCATCTCAGCCATCATCTCGGGCTCTTCTTCTCCCACAATCTTTTTAACCTTCGTGTACGCTGCCTCTCTGAACTTAGCCTTGAGCTCGCGCTCGCCCTCGCTGTTCTCAAGGTAAGCTCCTCTGCCTACTTCTACTCTTCCTACCTCATAAACTTTTGCCACACCGCGAAGTGCCGCTTTTACCTCGGCAGCGCTATCCTGAGGCAGGATGAGCATAAGAGAGTCAGTGCTTATCCCGAGGGGGTCAATCTCAAGCTCCTGAAGCATCTCAAGAACCCTCGGGTTAACCGACTTATAAAGCTCCTCCTCGTAGAACACCAGCTTTTTGCGAGCGGTGCGGGAGATTTCCCATGCGTCGCCCCGTACACCGCCGTTGGTAACATCGCTCATGGCGTGCACCTCGCTAAGAAGACTGCGCTCCATCACCGCCTCACATGCTTGCATGAACTCCACATTCAGCGTTTCTTTAACCACGTCGTAGCGCTGGTGGTATATTGCTATTGTTGAGACCGTGCCCCCGCCTTTTCCTTCTGTGAGCAGGATAACGTCTCCAGCCTCCGCTTGCCTCCTCGCCTTTGGAGGCTCGCGAGAAGTGCCAACCGCAGCGACGCTGGCAACGAGGCGCTCACCAAACACCATATCGCCGCCCACGCGCAGCGTACTCCCTGCGACGAGAGGAGTAGAGCAAAGCTCACCCACGCAGGCTACGCCGGCTGTGAAGTCGAAGAGCTTGCCTATGTCGCCATCATCGGCAAGGTGCAAATCGCTTATAAGCGCTCTGGGTTTAGAGCCCATTACATACACATCCCGAAGCGCCGCTCTGGCTGCGTGGAAGCCGGCGAGAAAAGGAAACTCGCTCAAGCGAGAGTGCATGCCGTCAACGGCTACGGTGATGTACCCTGCCTCGCCGGCTACGACCCCGGCGTCGTCCTGCTGGCGCGCGTCCACCACCGCTTTGGTGGCGCCGATAATCTGGGCCAGCTTGCGGTGCACAAAAAAGTCGCCCTCGCCGCGAGAGCCAACACCGAACTCGCCCATGCCAACGCCTGCCTCAGCGTAGCCCAGAAGCTCCTGCAGGAAGGTGTCATTCAGCTTACGAAAGCCTAAGGAAGCCTTCACCTCCTCCACAACAGCACGAGCGAAGCGTAGGCGCTGCTCCTCGCTCCAGTCTTTAAATTCGGCAATGCGCTCCGCAAGTGCCTCAGCTACCCTGGCTTCATCCTCGCCTTTGAGCAGCCTTTTTCGAACGAATCCTTCAAGATCCATTAACAGCTCCACTCTTTATATATGTCAATACTAACCGGCACGGATGGGGTGATATGGACGGGGAAGGCGTCCTCATAACGGTGAGGATGGGGTAATAGGGGCGGGTGCGGCGCCCCTATAAAAAGGTTAATATATCGACTGCAATATTTTATAGCGGGTGCTGAGATGAAGGTCAAAGAGATAATGCACGGTATAACTGTGGTGAAGCCAGATACTAGCGTTAAGGAGATCGCCGAGCTGATGACGGCGAAGCGCATAGGTTCAGTGCTGGTTGAGCTTGCACCTCTGCGCTACGGCATACTCACAGAGAGAGATATCCTGACCAAAGTCGTGGCAAACGACGTTGACCCGAAGAGCGTCAAGGCAAAGGAGATTATGACTGAGCTTCGCGTGACCATAGACGCAGAAGCAAGCGTGGAGAAGGCGTCGGAAATACTCAATGTGCACCATATCCGCCGCCTGCCGGTGATGAAGGACGGCGAAATCGTGGGCATGGTCACCGCTCGCGACGTGGCGAAGGCGTGCATGAGGTTATTCTCAAGGTAGCCACAAAATATTTATAATGAAAAATCGTGATAATTGTTAATATCGGTGATTGTCGTAGAGGTGAAGAAATGAAGCTTGCCTATGTTGGCTTGCCCTGTCAGCTTCAGGCGCTACGAAAGCTGCAGCTCTTCTCTGACCAGCTTGGCCAGGAGTGGGCTAACAGCGTGAGCCTTACTATTGGGCTGTTCTGCCGCGAGAACTGGGCGTACACCTGTTTCCGCGCCCTGGTTGAGGACGACTACGGCGTGAAGCTGAGCGAGGTTGAGAAGTTCGACATAAAGAAGGGCAAAGTTATAGGGATGCGCAACGGTGAGGTGGTGCTGGAGATACCCCTCGCGGAGACCAAGCCTTATGTGCGTGTGGGCTGCCAGGTTTGCCTCGACTTTTCCGCTGAGCTTGCAGACCTGAGCGTGGGCGCCGTGGGTTCGCCAGCGAAGTACAGCACCGTTATAGTGCGAACAAAGCGGGGTATGGACCTGCTTAAAGCAGCGGAACGCGAGGGCTACGTTGAGGTGAAGCACATAAGCGAGGTAAAGCCGGGACCGAAGCTGGTGCTCAAGCTCACAAAGGAGAAGCGCGACGAGAACCTCGCCGAGGCGGAGCGCAGAGAGCGCGCTGGCTACGTGGCTAAGCACATAGCCACGATGGGAGAGAACAATCTGGAGAAGCTGGTGGAGGAAGCCCAGGGCAAGAGCTTCGCTGATTTAGAAAAAGATGTTATAGACGCTGGCATGTGCATCTCATGCGGGACCTGCGTTGCGGTTGCGAGCGAACAGTTGGAGATGGTGGAGGAGCGCCCCCGCCTGAAGGAAGGTGCAAAGGGGGATGTGCCCAACGCTTACCTAGCATGTCCCCGCACCTCGCTGCCCAGCATGGTTATAGCCGAAAAGCTGTTCGCTGATGAGGGCGAAATGAATAGCGACAGCCTGGGGAAGTACATTGACATCTTCGCAGTCAAAGCCACGGATAAAGCAAAGCTCACCCGCTGGCAGGATGGTGGTGCAGTTACTGCGCTGCTGCTCTATGCGCTCAAGGCGGGAGAAATAGACGCGGCGATTACTGCGAAGCGTGACGAGAACTGGCGTCCACTTGCAGTCGTAGCCTCGAGCGAGGAGGAGCTTCGCGAGACAGGAGGTACGCTCTACTGCTACGTGACCAACATGCCCCTGCTGCGGGAGGTGGCTTCAAAGTGAAGGAAATACGCTTCCATGGTCGAGGAGGTCAGGGCGCAGTCACTGCTGCAGACCTGCTTGCAATGGCAGCCTTCTTTGACGGCAAGTACTCGCAGGCTTTCCCAAGCTTCGGCACAGAGCGCAGGGGGGCGCCTGTCACAGCGTTTGCCAGAATAAGCGACCGCTTCATCCGCTTGAGGAGTCAGATTTATGAGCCGGATTACATTGTGGTGCAGGACCCCTCGCTGCTCGAGGTTATAGATGTGGCGAAAGGACTTAAGAGCGATGGCAAGGCGCTTGTAAACACTGAGAAGAGCACTTTGAAGCTAAACACCGAGGCTGAGGTTTACACGATAAACGCCACAAAGATTGCCCTCGACGTGCTGGGCGTGCCCATAGTCAACACCGCCATGATAGGTGCCTTTGCGGCGCTCACCAAAGAGGTTTCTCTGGATTCGGTAATAAAAGCGGTGCGCAGACGCTTTCCTGCAAAGCTCGCTGAAAAAAACGTTAAGGCGGTTGAGGTGGCGTACGAGAAGATGGAGGCCAAGCTATGAAGGTTAACATCGCAGCGTGCATCACTGAGCCCGGGAGCTCAGAGCGTAATAAGACTGGCGGCTGGCGCGTTTTCCGCCCGGTGATTAACAATGAGCGCTGCATAGACTGCGGAAGCTGCTGGATATTCTGCCCTGAGGCGTGCATATCCCGTGACGAGAAGGGCGAGTATGAGGTGGACCTGGACTTCTGCAAAGGCTGCGGAATCTGTGCAAATGAGTGCCCGTCTGAAGCTATAGAGATGGTGCTGGAGGAGAAGTGATGCCCCACAAGGATGTGATGCATGGCTCTCGCGCGGTTGCCGAGGCGGTAAGGCTGTGCGACGTTAAAGTGGTTGCCGCTTACCCAATTACACCCCAGACGCACATCGTGGAAGACATCGCCGAGATGGTGGCAAACGGCGAGCTTAAGGCAGAGTACATAATGGTTGAGAGTGAGCACTCTGCCATGAGCGCATGTATTGGAGCGAGCGCTACAGGGGCAAGGGTGTTCACCGCCACTGCTTCGCAGGGGCTTGCGCTCATGCATGAGGTGCTGTGGATAGCCTCTGGCATGCGCCTTCCTATCGTCATGGTCAACGCAAACCGTGCGCTGAGTGCGCCGATAAACATCTGGAACGACCAGAGCGACTCCATCGCCGAGCGTGACTCTGGCTGGGTTCAGATTTACGTGGAGACCAACCAGGAGGCGCTGGACAGCGTGATTCAGGCTTACCGCATAGCTGAGCATAAGGATGTGCTCCTGCCCGTGATGGTGTGCATGGACGGCTTCGTGCTCACCCATACCGTGGAGCCGGTAGAGGTGCCTGACGAAGAGCAGGTGAAGCGCTATCTGCCTGAGTTTGACCCACCTTATGTGCTCGACCCTGAGCAGCCTGTTACCATGGGTTCCCTGGGCGACCCCAACTACTATATGGAGTTCAGGAAGCAGCAGGAGCTTGCGATGGAGAATGCGCTTCGCGTGGCGAAGCAGGCGGATGAGGAGTTTAAGGAGATCTTCGGGCGAGGTTATGGTCTGGTCGAGGGCTACAACCTCGAAAACGCCGAGATTGTGCTGGTAACTATGGGCTCCCTGGCAGGTACCATAAAAGAGACGCTCGACGCCCTAGGCGATGAGAAGGTTGGCCTGCTCAGGATCCGCCTCTTCCGCCCCTTCCCGAAGGAGGAGGTGCGGAAAGCACTTGCGCAGGCGAAGGTGATAAATGTAATTGAAAAAGATGTTTCCATCGGCTTTGGTGAAGGTGCTCTGATGACTGAGCTCAAGAGCGTGCTCTACGGCAGCAATGCAAAGATTCTCGGTACCGTCGCTGGGTTAGGCGGGCGAGACATAACCATGACGCACATCCGCGAGGCTATTGAGCGGGCAAAGCGTGCGCTGCGTGGCGAAAGCGTTGAAGAAGTAGCCTGGGCAGGTTTGAAGGAGGAAGCGCTGTGAAGGTCGTTGCAGATATTCCCAGCTATGTGAAGTGCCGCCACGTGTGCGGCGCAAGTTTAGCGGCTAACCGCTGCTTCAAGTTCAGACTCAATGTTAAAGATGTAAATGAAGAGGAGTATTTTGCTCCTGGACATAGAGGTTGCGCCGGCTGTGGTTGCACCATAGCCATGAGGCTTGCGCTTAAAGTCGCTGGTAAGAATGTGATTGTAACCCACGCAACTGGGTGCATGGAGGTTATAAGTTCACCCTATCCAGAGACCGCCTGGCGCGTGCCCTGGATTCACGTCGCCTTTGAAAATTCCGCCGCCGTGGCGAGCGGCGTGGAAGCTGCGCTCAAAGCACTGGGTAAAAAGGACAGGGTTAAGGTAATCGCCTTTGGTGGCGACGGCGGTACTGTGGATATAGGCTTCCAGGCGCTCAGTGGCGCTCTGGAGCGCGGGCATGACTTCGTGTACATATGCTATGACAATGAGGCGTACATGAACACAGGTATACAGCGCTCTGGCTCCACGCCCTACGGAGCTAGCACCACCACCTCACCCCCTGGCAAGGAGAGCTTTGGTAACAAAACCTTTAAGAAGGATATGCCCCACATAGTCGCTGCCCACGGCATACCCTACGTGGCCACTGCAAGCGTGGCTTTCCCCCTAGACTACATGGAGAAGGTAAAGAAGGCGCTTAGCGTAGAGGGACCTGCGTATGTGCATGTGCACGCGCCCTGCACCCCCGGCTGGGGAATAGCCAGCGAGAAGAGCATAGAAGTCGCGAGGTTAGCGGTGGACAGCGGCATGTGGATACTCTACGAGATAGAGAATGGCAAAAGCAGGGTGACCTACAAGCCCACGGTGAAGAAGCCTGTGAAAGAGTACCTACGCATGCAGAAGCGCTTCCGCCACCTCACAGAGGAGCACATCGATGTGCTTCAGCGCTACGTTGACGAGCGCTGGGCGGAGGTCTTTGGTGAGGATTAATTAGCGAGGTCAGTAGTTTCAGAGGCACTGCATGGAGAGTGGCGACTTTTAGTTTTTTAATTCTTTAGCTTATACTTTATTTGCGATTATAATTACATTTTTGGTAAAAACGTAAGATTTATCTGTTTATCGAAGAAAAATTCAGCAATACTGGAAAGTTAATGGCATCCCTTCTCACAGGTCTCGCGGGCGAACTCCTCCTCGCGCACGCCTATATGCTCCTCCCTTGCCAGAACCTCCCCGCTCACAGGGTCAACGTAGACAACCATTGCATTTATGCTTCCTAAGCCTGCGCACCCGCACTTTCGCTCCATAATCTCCACCCGCCAGAGGTAGCGTCCCACCTCAGGCTTGAACTCCAGCACAGCGCGCTCCACTCGCAGCGATGCGTTCTCAAAATGCTCCTCCGCAAATTTTATAAACTCCTCATCCTCGCTGGCGATGCGTACTGCTTCCTCGCTGGATATGGGGATGTGCACACTCGAGTTAAGCTTCTCAAGCTGTGCACTTAGCTGCGCCACCTCCCCGCTAACGCGTGCATAATTAAAAAGCAACCCACCGGTTAAAAGCGCAAAGGCTACTATCACTACAGCAAGAGTTTTATTTTCCACCATCTCAGGCTCTCGGGATACCGCCCTCGTTGATTATGAGCACATCCTTCACCGCCTTAACTGCAGTGAAGGGTATAAGGATTTCACCCCGCTCATTCAGCCTGAAGTACTTCGGGTCCACATCTTTGCCCGGCTTAACTATGAGCATCATCACTTTGCCCGCGACGGTCTCAATGCTTATGTCAGTAAGCCTGCCTATAACTGTTCCGCGGTCACTAACCACATTCCTCCCGATCAGGTCTCTCCCTGCAATCCTGCCCATTCTCTCCTGCCTCCATGTCTAAATTTGCAAAGGCGCTACTTAAAGCTTAGCCCTCTCCTTGCTGCGGATATTATGTCGCTAAGGGTAATTATACCCTCTGGCATCTGAGTCAGCTCGGTTTTGCCTTTTGCACCCTTAACCACAAAAAGCCTGCTCACCCTGTTCTCCCTCATCAGCTTCGCTGCCTCAAGAAGCGTCGCATCAGGGTCTATTCCAAAAAAGCTAGTGCTCATTATCTCCTCAACCTTCGCCTCCTTGCTTATACCCCTGCTCAGGGCACGCACCATGTCTGTATCTGAAACAACCCCTACGGGCTTGCCCTCATTGTTCACCACGAGCAAGCCGGAGATGCCCTCGTTGCGCATTACGCGAGCGACGTCGCGCAGGCTCATACCCACCTCCACTGTGATAAGTGGCTTCCTGAGGAAATCTGAAACCTTGCTCTCCAGCATCACAACTCACTCCGCAATGTACCTCACCAGATCAGAGGAGGTAAGTATTCCAACAGGGAGCTGGAGGTAGGGCTTTGAGAGGCTCGCCTTCTCCGGCCTCTCCTCCTTTACCACAAAGAGGCGGTGCACCCTCTCGCGCTCCATCACGCGGGCTGCCTTTTCCAAAGGTGCCTCCTCCTCAATTATAAGAGTAAAGGGCATCATCACCTCGCTCACCTTCGTGGTCTCAAGATCCTTGCCCTTGATGATAGCGTCCAGCACGTCGGTATCTGATATTACACCCACCGTATCGCCGTCCTCGCTTACCACCGCAACGCCCGAGATTCTGTACTTCGCCATAACTCTTACCACATCGCTCAGCGTGGCGTTAATGTCGACGGTGTAAACCCCCCGCGTCATATAATCCTTAACCATCGCCATGCTCTCACATCTCCAGCTCCTTTACGCTGTAAACCCCAGGTATTGAAGCGATTTCCTTAACCACCTCTTTACCTACAGGCTGGTCCACGCTCAGCACCATAAGCTGCGTTTCGCCTTTCTCGCGTCTGCCCACCTGCATTGCTCCTATATTTATCTGTTTTTCCCCCAGAACCGTCGCCACTCTGCCTATCATCCCAGGCTTATCCTCATGCTTCACAATGAGCATCTTCCCGCTCGGGGTTAGCTCAATGGCGTACTCCTCTATGCCTGTGATTCTCACCTCGCCGCCAACGCTTGAGCCCTTGACCATGGTCTCGCCCTCGTCGGTCTTCACCCTGAGGATTATAAGGCTCTCGTACTTCTCTGCATCCTCCCGCTTTGCCTGGGTAATGCGTATATCGCGGTTTTTCGCCACCACAGGCGCGTTCAACAGGTTCACACCTTCTGTAAGAATGGGCGAGAGCAAACCTTTGAGAGCCGCATTGGTGAGCACCTCCTGGTGTTCCTCCTCCGCAAGGGCTCCACAGAAGGTCACCTCCACATCGCGAATCCTGCCAGAGACAAGCTGAATTGCGAAGTTGCCCAGTGCCTCTGCAAGCGCAAGGTGATCCTTGAGCTTATCCAGCACCTCCGGCGGAAGCCTGGGCATGTTCACCACATTGCGCGGAGGTTCGCCGCGAAGCACCTTGAGCACTTCCTCGCAGGCAATGAGCGAAGCATAGCGCTGCGCTTCTTCGGTTGAAGCACCCAGGTGAGGTGTAACTATGCAGTTGTCCAGCTCCAGGAGAGGGTTGCCGAATGGTGGCTCCTTCTCAAACACGTCAAGGGCAGCACCTGCCAGCTTACCTGAGCGCAGGGCATCGTAAAGCGCTGCCTCATCCACCACGCCCCCGCGGGCGGCGTTTATTAAGTACGCCCCGTCCTTCATCTTGGCTATAGCTTCGGCATTTATCAGGTGCCTGGTCTGCTCCGTCAGGGGCACGTGGATGGTGATAAAATCGCTCCTCGCAAGAAGTTCGTCAAGCTCAACCACCTCAACGCCCAGCTCCTCTGCAAGCTTCTTTGAGATGTAGGGGTCGTAGGCTATGCAATGCATCTCAAAGGCTTTGGCCTTGCGCACCACCTGGGAGCCTATCCTACCCATCCCTATTACGCCCAGAGTTTTTCCGCGAAGCTCAATGCCCAGAAACTTCTTCTTCTCCCACTTACCTGCCTTGAGGCTGGCATTCGCCTGAGGTATTCGCCTTGCGAGAGCAAGCATTAAACCAATGGTATGCTCCGCTACGGTTATGGACGAAGCTTCGGGAGCGTTAACCACGATAATGCCACGCTCTGTCGCAGCCTTGATATCGATGTTGTCCACGCCCACGCCAGCTCTGCCTATAACCTTAAGGTTCTCAGCAGCTTCTATCACGTCTCGGGTAACCTTTGTGGCACTCCTAACGAGAAGCCCATCTTTATCGCGAATCTTCTCAATAAGCTCCTCTTTGCTTAACCCAGTTGCAACCTCAACCTCTGCATGCTGACGAAGAAGCTCTATCCCTGCCTCGTGGAGATGGTCGCTCACCAGTATCTTCATCCTGAACCTCCTGCGTCTGAATTTTTCATATAATGGGGTGCGGTGGTATTTAAAATATTCTCTGAATAGGGGCGCCTTCCCCGCCCCTATCACCCCTTCCGTACCAGTAAGGGCGCCTTCCCCGCTTCGTCACCCGGAACCGAGTTCCGGGCAACCCCTATCACCCCATCCTCACCAAGGCGCCGCACATACAGGAGAAGTAAAAGCCGGCAGCAGAAAAATTTATAAGCCACTTACGTGTTGTTAACCACAGGATAAATCAAGGTTAACGAAGGTGGTGAGGAATGTTCATAAGCGAGAACGCAAGGCTCAACTTTTTCAGGTGGCGGTACGAGGCAGAGTTCTACTACAAGCTTGCTCTTGCCTTTACCTTTGCCGGGCTCACCGGCATTGGGGCGCAGGCGAAGCTATACCTTCCCTTCACCCCTGTGCCAATAACAGGACAGGTGTTCTTTGTGCTCCTGAGCGGCGTTGTGCTGGGCAGGAATTACGGCGCGTTGAGCATGGCGCTCTACGCAGCGCTTGGTGCTTTAGGTGTACCCTGGTTCGCCGGGGGTAAGGCTGGAGTAGAGGTGCTCCTGGGCGCAACCGGAGGCTACATCCTCGGCTTCATCCTTGCTTCATACCTGATTGGCTACTTCACCGACACCTACATAAGCTCTCGAAGCCTAGCCTCGCAGCTCGGGCTAATGTTCGCTGGCGTTGGGATAATCTACACTCTTGGCGCAGTGCAGCTCGCTCACGTGGCGAAGCTGAGCACTGGCGAGGCTCTAGCTAAAGGGGTGCTCCCATTCATCCCGGGCGATATACTAAAGGCCCTCGCCGCAGTAGCAATTTCCACAGCGGTCCTGCCTAAGGCAAGCTATGCCCAGGAAAAAGACGCAGGTGCACAGAGCGCAGGAAGAGCAAGGCTCTACCTCAGCGCCATCGCAGCAACGGCGGCTGCTTTCTTCCTGGCACTCTTCTGGATAAAACTCTTGGGACTCAAAAGCGCGAGCGTGGCGGAGCTTCTGTGGTATTCGCTGACCTACTCCGCAGCGGTGCTCCTGTGCGCCGGAAGCGCAGCCTACCTGGCGAAGAGGTAGCCTGAGTCAGACCCGCCTCAGGGCGGAAGTCTTCTGTTCGATATACCTCTCCAGGAGCTCCCCCTTTTTCTTCAACTCTTTATCCTTCTCCTCCAGGAGCTTCTTAAGCTCCCTAACCTCCTCCTCCAGCTTTTCCTTTTCCTCTAGGAGTGAGGAGTACTTCTTCTCAAGCTGCTTTGCGCTCTTGTATGCGCTTGCCTCTATCCTGCTGAAGATCTTCTCCGCCGTTGCTGTGGCGTTCTTTATAAGCTGGCCAGCCTGGGAAAGAAACTCCGTCCTTGCCTCTCTGCCCTCCCTGACTCCCGGCGCAGTGCCAACGCCAAGCTTTGCATCCTCGAGGTACTCTATCGCAACCCTCAAGAAGGAAACGCACCTCTCCACATCCCCATCAATCCCATCAACGCTCGCAGAAAGGGTGTACAGCTTCTTTATAGACTGAGAGGCGCCCTCAATGGCGATATCCACCTGCTTTGCGCTGTACTTCCTGAAGCAGGCTTCAACACCCTTCGCAGCCTTCCCCAGCGCTGCGAAGACCTCCTTCTCCAGCTCCTTAAGCTCCTTCTCAACCTTCACCGACTCCTGGAGCAGCTTCTGCTTTAAGCGAGAATTCTCATTTTTCAGCATCTCCATCTCCGCGCTCAGCTTCGCAAGCTCTCTGCGCAGCCTCTCAATCTCGACATCCCTCTCCTTCTGCTCTCTAACGGCGCTGTCCACCCTGCCATAGAGGAGCAGGTTCTCCTTTTCCAAAGTCTTGCACTTCTCCTCATACTGCTCCAGCTTCTGCACCTTTGCTTTGAGTTCCTCGAAGGCTTTGCTTTTCAACGCTGCCTCCTCACGAAGCGAATGGTACTCCTTCGCAAGCTTTGCCAGCTCCTCCTTCTCCTGGGTGAGGCTCTCAAGCTCCGTCCTGTACTGGGAAAGCGCTGCCTCCTGCTCGCTGAATTTCTGCTTCAGCTTTTCATGCTCGCCCTTCAGGGCCTCAAATTCATAAAGCTTCGCGAGCATCCGCTCAATTTCCTTCTCCATCCGGGAGTTCTCTTCCAGCAGAGCTTTAATCTTGCCTCTCGCCTCCTCAAGCTCCTTCGCATTTTTCTCATTCTCTGCGGTAAGGCTGGTGATTTGTTCCTTCGCCGCCTCAAGCTGGGCCTCAAGTTTTGCCACCTTGCTTTCTTCCGCCGCTAACCTCTGCTTCAGCTCCTGATTTTCCTTCTCATAGCCTTCGAGAAGCTTTATCCTTGAAACCAGCTCCTGAATCTCCTTCTCCAGCTTTTCTCTGAGGTTCTCAAGCTCGCCCTTCTCCTCCCTGGTTATCTTGAGTTCTTCCACGCGTGCCCCAAGCTCCTGCTTCGTGCTATTAAGCTCTTCCTCCAGCTTCTCCTTCATGGCTTCAAGCTCAGCGAGCTTTGCATCAAGCTTCTTAATCGTATCCTCCAGCTCGACGATCCTATCCTTGGCCGCGAGAAGCTCTCCCTTCGCCTGCGTCGCCTCCTCCTCGTATTTTTCAAGAAGCTTCACCCTGCTGGCAAGCTCACTCCTCTCGCTACGTAGCTCTGCAAGCTCATTCTCAAGCGTCGCCTTCTCCACATTCAGCTTCTCTACAAGGGTCTCAAGCTCCTGCTTGGCCTCGGAATCTTTCCTTAGCTGGGCTATTTCCCTCTCCTTCTCCTTCAGCTCCTGCGTAGCCCTGCCAAGCTCTTCCCTTTGCTGGGAAAGCTCCTTTTCCAAGCTCGCCTTCTCAGCGAGCGTCGTGGTAAGCCTGTCCTTTAGCTCAGCTACCTCTCCCTCAAGTTTTTCAATGCTGCGCTTCGCAGAAGCCAGTTCCGCCTTGAGGTCTTCATTTTCCTTCTCAAAGCCCTCAAGCAGCTTTACTCTACTTACATATTCTTCTATCTTCTCGCTCAACTCCTTAATCTTCGCCTCGTTGTCTATCCTGACCTTCTCAAGAACCCTCTTCTCCTCTTCGAGCAATTCTTTCTCTTCCTTAATTTTAAGAAGCTCCTCAATCTTTTCCTTTGCCAGACTGTGCTCATTCTCAAGTTTCCTGTACTCCTGCTCCAGCTTTTGATGTTTTTCTTTAAGTTCTGCCAGCTCCTGCTTCACAGCATCGAGGGTTTTCACCAGCTCGTTAAGCCTGGCGCTCTGCTCCTCGACGGTAAATTGCGAAGCGCGGAGATTCTCAGTTAACTCCTCAACCTTACCTTCAAGCTCTTGCTTTTTATCACCCAGCACCTGGAGCTTCTGCTTTAGCTCCCGTATAAGGGAGCGCATCTCCTTCTTCTCAAGATCATCGCCCGCAAACTCCCACTTCTCAACCTTCTCCGCCGAGAAGTCCAGAATAGCGCGAATGCTCTCATGAGCCCTCTCATAACCTTCAAGAAGTCTGTCTCTGATAAACAGCGTGGCGCGCTCCTCCACCATCTCCTGGTTTCTCGCCAGCAGCGCGTCGATCTCTGCCTTCCTCTTCCTTAGTTCACCGAGCTTTTCATCAATCTCCCTCTTCCGCTCCTTCAAGCTATCGCATCTCTCCTTCAGAGAGGGTAGGTCTGAAAACTCCCTTAGTATCTCCTCCTCCTTTTCCCGCTTTCTCCTCTTAATCACCTCATATTCAGAGGAGAAATACTTCAGCTTGAGCTCAAAAAGGTCTGTCCTTGCCTTAATCTCCCCTATACTCGCCTTGCCGGTAATCTTTCCCACAAAACCCCCCTTTGGAGAAATCTCAAGAACACCTCCCCCCGATGAGTATTCATCAAGGAGAGTTTCCAGGGTAACAGGCTTACCGGCCAGCTTAATCTCCACATCCTCGGCATAGGGGGCGATGTCCCTGATAAAAGCCTGCCTCACCCTCGAGGCTTGCGCTGAGAACTCCCTCTCCACCTCATCTCTACTGCGCTCATACTCCTCAATCTTCTTTGAATAAGCCTCCTCGCAGCTCTTCAGCTTGCCTTCAACTTCCTCAGCCTCCTTCTCCAGGGAGGCTATCTCCTCCTCAAACTTCTTGAGCTCCTGCTCTCCCTCAGAAACCGCCAATAGCTCTTCACGGGTTTTTGTGACCTGCTCACAGAATTCTTCGAGCATCTCAGAGGCGCGTATCCCCGTATTTTTAACAAAATCCCGCTCCTCTGGGAAATTCTCGTGTATCAGCTTAATTAGCTCAATAAGAGGGCTGCGAAGCGAGAGTGAGCGTTTTTCTATCTCTGTCAGCATGTCTATAAATTCCCTGCTTGCAGGTTTCTCTAAAGATGAAAGAGATTTTATATCCTCATGGATTGAATACCACTCACTTCTGAGCACGTCAAGAAGCTCGCTTACCCTCATTTAGATCACACTCATTTGTGGAGTTTGGTATCCATTTTTTAAAAGCCTTACGCATAGGGAGGATTGGTGCATAAAATTTTTGAAATATTTTTCAATTAAAGGGGGTGATGTGAAGATTCGTTCTAAAAAAGTTTATATCAAATAAATTTAAAAATTTTTAAATATTAATTCAGGGTGCACTGAGATGCTCGGGATTATAAAAAAGGTTGGGTCGGCAATAAGGAACATGAAACTTGTTTATAAAATTGTTGGAAGCTTTCTGATTATTGCCCTCCTATCCCACGCTGTGGGAATAATCGGGTACATGAAAATCGGAGAGATTAATTCAGCAACTGCGAGGATATCTCAGGAGGCGTGGCCAAAAGCCGAAGCTTCTGCCCGGCTCTCAGAGGAGCTTTTTCTGCTTTCAGAATCTGCACTTAAGTATGCGGTTGCAGATTCTGAGATGCGCAAGGAGCTTAAAGACAGCTACTTCACCAGGGGAGAGAGATTGAGAGAGCTTATAGCTGAGATGGACGCCCAGCCTCTACATGTTCAGGAAAAGGAGGCGATGCTGACAATAAAAGAGACCTTCCCAAAATTCTTTGAGGCCGGGCTTACGCTGATGAGCGCATACGAGGAACTGAGCACAGCAAGAGAAGAGATTTCAGAGAAGGCTGAGGAGATCCACGAGGTGGGAGATGAGATAATCGAGACATCTGAAAGTCCTGCAATTAAAGAAGGAATCATAGAGCAGATGCTGGCAGCCTATGAATACATCAGCATCGGAGAAGAAGAGGAAAAGGAAAGGTTCTGGGAGGTTGGAAATAAATTAAAGGAACTGCCTGAGTATTCGAGCATAGAGGAAGAGCATACGCATTTTGAGGAGATTGCTGCAGGGCTTTTCGATACTTACGAGGATATGAAGGTGAAAGAAGCTTATGCAGAGGAGAGGAGGAGAGAATTTGAGAATTACAGAGACATTATTGTAACAAATGCCAGGAACCTCATTGAGGTGCAGAGGGAAACAATGGTCAGTGCAATGGCCACTGCTATTCAGGAAAGTCAGGACACCAAAGAGGAATTGCAGACTGTTGCAGGTGCCGCAGTGCTTCTTGCTTTGATTTTTGCCATTGTTGGAGTGAGGACGATTACCCGCCCGCTGAAGGAAATTTCAGAGAAGGCCAAAAAGGTTGCTAGGGGTGACCTGACGGTGGAGATCCGCAGCCAGAGCAAAGACGAGCTAGGTGAAGTTGCTAACTCCTTCTCTGCGATGCTTAAATCCCTGAGAGAGCTTATTGGTGATGTAAGAAGGGTGGCAGAAAACATCGCCTCTTCCTCCCAGCAGCTTTCTGCCACCAGCCAGAACGTCACTGCCTCGGCGGAGGAGATCAACAGCATAACCCAGGAGATAGCGGAGAGCTCTGCTACTGTCGCCTCAAAGACTCAGGAGACAATGAAGGTCATGGACAATATGGAAGGCTCCCTTAACAGGGTGGAGGAAAGCGTGGCAAGAGCGATGAGCATAGCTGCTAGAACACGGGAGACGGCTGAGCAGGGAAGCGATGCCGCAAAGGAAGCGCTGGGCAGGATCAGTGAGATGAGAAGGCTAACCTCTCACACATCTGAGATGGTGAGAGAACTCGGGGAGAGCACACAGAAGATAAGGAGGATCGTGGAAGTGATCTCCAACATCGCGGAGAAGACGAACCTGCTCGCTCTAAACGCCGCGATAGAGGCTGCGCGCGCAGGTGAGCATGGTCGAGGCTTTGCTGTAGTTGCGGAGGAGATAAGAAAGCTGGCGGACAGCTCTGCAAAGTCGGCAGAGGAAATAGGAAGCATAATCGACGAGGTAGGGAGGAAGGTAGGACAGGTGGTAAGCGAAATAGAGGCAAGTGCTGAGGATATAGAGAGTGGCACCCAAGTGGTGAGCAGTGCCCTTGCTTCTTTCAACGAAATAACAAAAAGTGTTGAGGAGACCAGTGGGGTAATAGGTGAGATAAATCTCGCCACCAAAAAGCTTAAAAATGATGCAAGGAGCGTAATTGAATCAGCTAACTCCATTGCGGCAATGATAGATGAGACTGCTGCCGCAACCCAGGAGACAGCCGCCGCTGTTCAGGAGCTTAGCGCCGCGATGCAGGAGCTTGCAGCCATGGCTGAGCATCTCTCTGAGGCGGCGCAGCAGCTTGAGGATTCTGTGAAGATGTTTAAGGTCACTGATTCACCACCTACGAAGTCCGTGGAGCCTCAAAGCACATCTAAAAGCGTTATATTGGAAAGCTTAAGTAAATAGAATCTCAAATTTTGTGATAGTTGCGAGAAAAAAGTTTTATATTGTCAAGCATAAGGCTATGAATAAAGGAAAAGAAATAGGGATGATCCCCTTGGAAGCTCTGCTGGAGGAAGTGACCCAGCTTAGGGAGCTGGAGAAGACCTATCTCAAGGTTATAAAGGCGCTTCATCTTGAATGTACGAGACTTGAAGAGGAGGTTTCTCAACTCAGGAGGCTGAAAGAAGAGGTTAAATATCTGCAGCAGCTTGAGCTTTGGTATATCAAGGCGCTCAAGGGCTTGAACGAGGAATGCAATCGCCTTGAGAGGGAGATTTATGAGTTGAAGAGGAGGAGCGTCTTACCCCAGACGTCTGTTAACATCGAGAGGTACCTTGAAGGTGACTTCACGCTTCTGGAGCTTCTTGCCTTTGCAGATAGCAGAGTTAGCCTGAAAGCGCTTAAAAAGGCATCCAGCTGGCTTGGAGTGGAATACAGAAGAGCAAAAGAGGAAATCAAGAAACTCGAGAGAGATGGGATTATCTACCTTAAAAATGGGCATGCGGTGATAAGAAGCGAGGTGCAGGAGCAGTTCAGAGATTACCTGCTCCGCAGTATTCCAGATAGAGATGAGATAATAGAAAACCTCAATGCCGATGCCATTGAAGCTGTTGAGCTGCTCCGCCGCAGACGTGGCGTGCTAACAAAAGACAAATTTGAAGAGCTGGACGTGGATAAGAAGGCTGCACTTCTGAAGCTTGTAGAAAAGAAGCTACTCTTCAGAACCATCGACAGGGATGGTGAGTTAATCTACTTCATGCCCGAAGAAGTTCTCGAGCTAATGGAGGAGCTTCGAGTAGAGGTTGCGAAACGCTCAAAAGTGACAAGAGAAGAGTTGATGAAAAAATTGAACATCAAAGACCCGACGGAGGAGGAAATTGACCTCATACTAAGCACATTCAATGAGTCTGAACTGGAGCCGGCTGAGCTTGAAAGCAATGAAACACTTATTGAAGCTTTCCGCAATGAGCAGGTTGATGTGTTGGTAAACGCTCTGAAGAGCGAAGATGTGCACATCCGCAGATTCGCTGTCTCTGCCCTGTGGAAGATTGGAAGCAGGGATGTGGTGGAACACCTTATCGAGATGCTCGACGATACCGACGCCTATGTTAGAAGGCTCGCCATCTCGGCGCTATTGAAGATTCCCGACGAGCGCATGGTGGAGCCGATGATAAGGAAACTCGACGACGAGGACAGCATGGTGCGCTACTCCGCTGCGTCCTACTTTGACAACTACCCTCACTCAAGCGCTTTTCCCTCGCTAGTGAAAGCTCTTAGGGATGAGGACAGCATGGTGCGCACCGTCGCCGCCTCAGCGCTCGGCAAGCTTGGCATGAAAGAGGCTGTGCCATATCTGATAGAGGCTTTAAGGGATGAGGACGCGTGGGTAAGGCACTGCGCTGCTGAAGCTCTGGACAAGATAAAAGGCAGGATAAAAAATGTACGATTGGCTTGATAAGTTGCTGGAGGAGGATGAGAAGGAGCTTAAGGAGATTTCATTCCCTAGAGGTAAGAAGCTCGAAAAGCACTTCAGAAACCTCAAAGAGGTAAAGAAGTTCATTGAGAAGTCAAAATTTACTGGGATAGTAAGGGCCAAGTCGAGAATTGAAAATGTCTTTCTCCTGTATCTCCAAGGGGAACTTGCTGGAGCTGCTACCTTTTCAAGGCTTGGGCTGTATACCACATTTGGAGAAAAGGCCCTCAGTAACATCCTTGACTCCAGTTTCGTTATAGAGTCTATAGAGGAGTATAATCATGAAGAACTCTACTCTACGCTTATTTCAAATCCTGAGATGGTAGCCAACAAGAACCTCCAGAGGAAAATCTTCAGTATAAGTGAGACCATTGACACCCTCCCCCCAGAGACTGTTGGGCTGCTTGAGATGCTGGTATTCAGTGAGGGGGCTGTACAGAGAGAGCTACTGAGAATTGTTAGCCTATCGGTATTTCTCTCTGACTTCGGAGAAAATGACTTCAATGCTGCCATTGACACAATAGATAAGCTTGACTTTGTAACAGAACGCAATGGCGGTTATGAAATCAGCAGTGAATACAAAGCCCTGCTGCGGCAGATATTTCTCAAGCGTGCCAAGGTGGAGAAAGCGAGGGAACTTATTAGAACCGACCAAACCACCAGTCAGCTCCTTTCCCTTTTAGCCGATACCGGAAAGGTCAGCTACAGTGAACTCAAAAAATTTCTAGGTGGAGAGGTGGACACAGCGATAAGCAAGCTTGTGAGCCTTGGGGCTCTGTTTAGAGGCGTGGACAGCAGCGGTTTGCCAACCGTATTCCTCCCGAAAGCGCTTCATGAACAACTCCTCGCAGAAAGGACAGAGGAAAACCAGCGTGTGGAAGAGGTGGAGCTGAGCAGGGAAGAGCTGATGAAAAAACTCAATATACGTGAACCCACAGATGAGGACATCGAGGCTATAGTTCGCTCTATACTGGAGGAGTCTGAGGATGAACTTGAGGCACTTCATCCCCTTATTGAAGCACTGAGAGAGGGCGATGCTCGGGTAAGAAGCGTCGCAGCCTCCGCCCTAGCAAAGATAGGCGACGCGCGTGCAATTGAGCCCCTGATACATGCCCTGTTTGATGAAGACAACAATGTGAGGGTAAGCGCTGCAAAGGCGCTGGGCACGTTGAAGAGCCCAAAGGCTGTAGAGCCCCTGATTGAAACACTCAGCGACGAGGATAGTGCCGTAAGAGCAAGCGCTGCAAAAGCCTTGGGGAGCATTGGCGACACGCGCGCAATAGAGCCTCTGATCTCTACCCTTAGCGACGGGGACAGCACGGTAAGAGCAAGTGCCGCAAGAGCTTTGGGGAGCATCGGTGACGAACGCGCAATAGAGCCTCTGATTGAAGCCTTTTATAAGGAAGAGGATGAACTTGCGCGCAGGGACATAATATCCGCGCTTTCCGGTTACAGAGACGAGAGAATACTGGAGATTATGATACAGTGTCTTAAGGATAGAGATGCCTATGTGAGGCGCATCGCCGCCTCGGCGCTCTGGAAGAGTGGCGGTGAGCGTGCCATTGAACCACTCATCGAGGCGCTCAAAGATGAAGAAAGCACTGTGAGATACTGCGCAGTCTCAGCTTTGGATGGAGTCAAGGATGAGCGCGTGATTGAGCCGCTCATAGGGGCACTCAACGACAATGATGATATGGTGCGCACCGTCGCTGCCTCTGCCCTGGGCAAGATTAATGACGAGAGGGCGATAGAGGCGCTCAAGAAGGCACTTAATGATAAAAGCGAATGGGTTCGAAACTGTGCTGCTGAGGCACTACAGAATCTCGGCGTTAACATCCCAGACACCAAACCTGAGACACTCTTCGAGAAAAAAGTTATATAAGCACTGACTACGTAACCTCTACCGGAGGTATGCGAATGGGCACATCTATAACAATAGCTGCCGGCAAGGGTGGTACAGGCAAAACAACCATAAGTGCCAATCTTGGAATCGCTCTTGCACAGAGGGGGAAGAGTGTCACAATTCTCGACGCCGACATAGCGATGGCAAATCTGGAGCTTATTCTCGGAATGGAAGGGAAAAGCAGAACCCTGCAGGACGTGCTTGCAGGGGAGTGTGAGATTGAGGAGGCCATATATGAGGGTCCAGGTGGAGTTAAGGTTGTTCCGGCAGGCATAAGCTTGAGCAAGCTGAAAAGGGTGAATCCAGAGAGGCTCGCTGGGGTTATGGAAAGTCTTGTGGATAGAACCGATATTCTAATTATTGACGCTCCTGCAGGCCTTGGAAAGGAAGCATACATTGCTCTCTCCATGGCAGAAAATCTCATACTTGTGGTAAACCCTGAGATTTCGTCACTATCAGACGCGCTTAAAACAAAAAAGGTAGCTGAGATGTGCGGCACAAACGTGCTTGGTGCGATACTCAACAGGGCAACAGGCAATGAGTTTGACCTTACTGCGCATCATGTAGGCGCTGTGCTTGAGACACAAATCCTGACGGTGGTGCCGGAAGACAGCGAGGTTAAGAAAGCCTCTGCAATTGGTGTGCCTCTAGTTATAAGCTCACCCACATCAAAGGCTGCTATTGCAATAAACAGGCTGGCGGCAGAGCTTCTCGGCGAGGAGTACATACCTCCTACAACTCCTGAGAAAAAGAAGAGCATCCTGCAGAGACTTCTGGGTGGGCTGAAACTTAAGACAAGAAGCGCACCTTGAGTGGATACGCATGGTGGACGTTTACACCTCCTTAAAAATTCTCTACTTTCTCTTCGGAATAAGCCTAACCTTGAACGTAATCCTTGCCTTTAAGGTTAGAAGCCTCCGCCTCAAGATAGAGGAGATGAACAGCCGGATTACACTGTCTGAAGAGGAGATCCAGCAGATAACCGCACGCCTGAAGCGTCTTAGCGAGCTTCATGGCGACATAGAGCTTCCCCCAATCACACTGAGAAGGTAGCGCAAGGAATCTGAGAACTCCCTGAACCTCGCCCTCGCAACCTCCTTGCCCTTTGACGTTATCACGTACATTTTACCTCTCCCTTTGTGGAAGGATTCCTGCTTTATAAGCCCCTCCTCAGCCAACTCATGCAGAAGTGGGTAAACCATGCCCTGACTCACAAGCACACCGTAGCGATGGAATATGGTTTTGATGATATTGTAACCATGCATTGGCTCCTGCATTAGTATGGAAAGGATTATTAAATCCAGAAACTTTTTCACCAGGCTCTCGGTTATCTCAGCGGAGATTATCTCGATTCGCCTTTCTTGCGCCTCTCCAGAAACAACGAGGGGTGCGATTACTGTTTTCTCTGCATCAGCCGAAACCACCACTAAGCTGTATAGTCTCAGAATCTGTTCTAGGAATTCGCTGTCCACCGCCTCGACATTGAAGCAGGTGACAAATGTAGCTTCAGGAAACCTGCCAAATAAATCTTCGAGTACTGAAATAAACTCTCTGCGCAGGAGATAGCCTGGAGAAGTATCAAAATCGAGAACCGCAGCGCCTCTTTTGTGCTCTATTAAAAATTTTTCAAGGGCTCTGCTAAGGTTTTGAAGGGTGTTCTCAGCCTTTGCCACCGACTTCTTTATGCCCATTTCATAAATCCTCAGGTTACCTCTGACCCCAAGCTCAACCGCACTCTCCACAAAGGCGTAAGAATAGAATACACCCTTATTTTCAGATAAACCTGCTTTAACAAAAGCTCTCACCGCTTCCTGCTTATCAAGTTTTGAATCATAGAGAAAAAGCACTTTATCTCCATCTGCAATGTTTTTAAACACAAACACTTTACTTTTTACAGGAAAAACCAAAAACTTCTTCATGCAAATTATATATCAACACAGAAGATTATAAAATTTTCTCATTATTGAGACTTAGGCTGAGAAATTACTGCCCAGCTCCTCAAGCTTCCTGCGGAGTTCACTCTCCTTTATCGCAACCGTAACCTCGCCCAGAGTGCGCTCCATTATCATCCTGGCAACGTCCTGCTTGCGCTTTATCGCCACGATGGCGCTTGGATAAACAAGAGAGTTAAGCTCGTGGGTTATCTCATCCATAATATCAAGAAGACGCTCTATCTCGCTCAGCCTATCCTCGCGAAGCAGGTCTAAAATTCGCCTCCTGAGTTCGCCCACCACATCCGCCAAGCCAAGGAGGTACCACTCAGGAGGCACGCGAAGCTCTCTATGCGAGGGCACATCTTCGCCGCGCAGGAGGCACAGCGTAAGCCTTGCCTCCACGTACTCCTGCACAGCCTCCTGAAGCAAGCTAAACCTGAAGTCGTCCTCAGCAAGCATGGAAATTAGCTTCTCTGCCTCGTGGAGAAGCTCCTCCGCAGCTTCATACTGGCTGCGATGAAGCTCACGTAGAGCCTTTGTAGCCAGCCTCCTTATCTCCCGCCCTAAGCTAAAGACCTCCTCACGTCGAGCATCCTTGATGTCGAGCTCTTTCTTTATATCTGCCATTATCTCCTTTATACCCATGACGCTTCATCCCTTTTTAATAAGAAAAACTTTGCTGTCCCGCGAGGCGTCGACCACCTCATAGCCTGTGGCCTCGGCAAGGGCTCTCGCAAAGGCTTCTACCTCCTCATAGCTCGGCATATCCTCGCGTCTCAAGCGGCGCCGGGAGTAGCCAACGTGCACATAACCTTTAGCTTCCACGAAATCAGGCTCCGCTCGCTCTATGAGCGGGACAAAGGCTTCAGGCGCCTCCAGGTTGTAACCGCGCACCAGGGTTATGCGTACAACCTTCCTGCTTCTGCTCTGGGAGAATACCTCAAGACTGTGCATTAGGCGCTGCCATCCATCTCGAACTCGCGGAGCGTTAATCCTGCGGTAAAGCTCCTCATTATAGGCAATAAGAGAGAGGTAGAGGCTGGTAGGGCGAACCTCTGCAATTCGCTCAGGGTTCATGCCGTTGGTCACAAGGAAGGTGGTCATTCCGCGTCGATGGAATGCTTCGATTAGCTCTCCTATGTACGGATAGTTCGTGGGTTCGCCAGCGAGGGAGATTGCCACGTGCTTGGGCGAGTAGGCTTCTTCCATCTCCTGCCTGGTGACACGCTCCCTCTCGCCCCAGTAGCCGCTGAGCAACGCGCGTTGAGCCTTAATCGCCTCCTCCACTATAAACTCTGGCTCGTCGTACTCGCCCTGCATCTCCGCGCCCAGAGTGTGCTCCACGGGGCGCCAGCAGAAGAGACAGGAGTGCTGGCACCACGCCACGCTGGGCGTCATCTGCAGACAGCGGTGCGAGGCTATGCCGTAAAACCTGGATTTATAGCAGGAACGCTTTCTGAGGAGGCGTTCTTTGGTCCAGTGGCATACCTTGACCGCAGAGTGCCTGCCCACTATGCGATAGCTCTGCTTCTCCAGAATCGTCTTAACCTCAGGTGTCAGCATGATTTTTATACTTAAGGTTAACGTCTTAGCATAATGCGATACCCATGAGCTTCGAGGAGATTGCAACAAGGGCGAGGAAAGCGCTGGTGATAGGCATTGGAGGGGGAGGCGACATAATAGGCTGCATCCCCACAGCGAGGTACCTCTCTTTCCTGGGCGTTGAGGTTATACTCGGCGGGCTCACCTGGGAGCGGAGGGTGGTGGACCCAAAGCCAGGACCCAGGCGTATAGATGAGCTGGAGAACTGCACCCCCATCTGTACTGCCATGGCGCTGGCAAATTCTCGCACAAAAACGAGTTACGGTACCCCTCTTACGGAGAGCGTAGCTTCAGAGGTGCTTGGCGAAGAGGTAGTGCTTCTGGACATAAACGGCGGCGCTATAGCTACGGCTGAGGCGCTTCGCTGCGCCATTGAAAAGCTTGGAATAGATATGGTCGTGGGCATAGACGTAGGAGGCGATTCCCTTGCAAAGGGGGATGAACGCGGAGTTCAGAGCCCTCTCGCGGATGGGATAATGCTCGCCGCACTGGCGAAGCTTCCCGTTCCAAGCCTTCTGGGGGTAATAGGCTACGGCAGCGACGGCGAGCTTACAATTGAGGAGCTTCACCGCAACGTGGCTGCGTTAATTGAAAAAGGCGCATTACTTGGGGCAAGGGGCGCCACGAGGGAAGACTTGGAGATTATGGAAAAAATAGCCTCTGCAACTGCCACAGAGGCTTCCAAGCTGGTAGTTGAGGCAGGGAAGGGGAGATACGGAGCGTATAAAATCAGAAAGGACTCGCGCAGCGTTTATCTCACACCCTGTGCGCTTGTAACCTTCTACTTCTCTTCCAAGCATGTGTTTGAGTTCAGCAGAATAGCTCAGCTAATCGCATACACAGAATCCCTAAAGGAGGCTGACGAAATTCTGAGAAGTCATGGTTACCTGACTGAGCTTTACTTTGAGGAGGGTGACGCAAAAATTTAATACCCGTAGCAACCTTCTAATTACTATGAAGCGCGAGCTTGTGGGCATACTCACGAGGAGCGAGAATCAGCCTGCGCTCAAGGATGAAGAAGGCAAGATACGCTTAATTTACAACCTGTTCGACGGGCTAAGCGGAAAGAAGATTAGGGTTACAGTGGAGACCCTTGAAGACTAACCAGCGCCTCCACTGCGCGAGGCGCGGGCGCGAATGGCTTCCTGAATTTTCGCCTGAAGTTCCTTGAGGCGAGAGGTTACTTTCTCCTCCTGGCGCTTTAGCGTATTTATCCTGAGCTCCAGCGTCTCCTTCCTGTCTTTGAGTTCCGCCTCTACCTTGCCCTTCTCACTCTTTATGAGCAGGTTGCCCACACTCTTGTAGACCTCGGCATCTTCGCCGAGCTTCTGCACCTCCTCCAGAGCGCGGGTAACCTCCTTGAGCTGGAGCTCAATCTGCAGCCTCTGCGTGGCTATTGCCTCAGCCTGCTGCTGAAGCTGCTGAAACTGGGCAAGCTGATGCTGAAGTTGTGGGGGTATCTGCTCCATTTCTCAACCTCCGGTTAGCTGAATCGCAAGTTTGAGCCAGCGCATGAAAGATGAGAGCGAAGCTCTCAGAGATGCGGCGTCGCGAGCGCAAACCTCGAGTATTATCTTGCTGCCCTCTCTTTTAAAGGTTGCCCTGGCTCTATTCGATGGCGACGCACTCACCTCAGGCAGCACCGCTGCATGCACCACCTCTGCCTGAGCCTCTGTATCGAAGCTTATCTTAATCCTCGCCTCTCCCGAGCGCATCCTCAATCACCTTCTCCACGTTGAACTCCGGTCCATCTCGCAGCATAAGCGAGGTGCCGCGCTGCATTACGATGCCCTCTTCCACACCCAGAGCATGAGCAAGCTTGGCGGCAAGCTCTCCCTGCGTAGAGTAGCCGTACCTGCGTTTAATCTCCCGCGTAAGCATCGCGCGGCTCAGCTTCAGAGCGAGCACGCGAGAGCGGGATCGGTAAACCTCAATAAGCGAAGGGTTCCCCCGCCTCTCCTTGATCATGACCAGGCGGTCTTCTTCGCTAGGTACGAGGGAGAAGATATACTCAAGGTTCGCCTTACCCCGCGTGAGATAAGCCGCACCAATAGCTTTGGCAACGTCTCTGCTAAAGCTGCGAGTGCGCGGCGATGGCTTGCGCGAGGTGGTAACTAATATCATCCTCAGCGAGCTTTAACCCGCTTCACAACGCTTGAGCGAACCTTGAATAATATCTTATAGCCACAGAAGGGGCAGCGCACTGGCTCATCCTTCGCTAGCTCTACCTCGCGCTGACAGCTACCACAGCGGTACATGCTCACTCACCTGCCGCCTTCTTCACAGCGCGCTCCACTGTAAGCGCCGCCGCTGTCTGCGGAACATAGGCGCCACCAGTAAACTTTGCACCGCACTTTCGGCATGCCCATATCCCTGAAGCCACGCGCTTCACAGCGCGTCGCTGGCACACTGGGCAGGTGTGGCGGAGCCGCTGCTTCCTGTCTATCTCAAGCCACTTCTTTCTCAAGCGCATTCCATAGCGGGGTCCAAATTTACCAGCAGACCCAACTTTCTTTGTCCTTCCCATGAGAATCACCCGGGTATGTGCTTTCTGAGAAATTCCGCCTTCTCTCTCCCCCGCCTAACGATGTCAAGGATTTCCTCCTGAGTAAAGGTGCCACTCCCACCCTTCTGCATCGCCACTATTTCGCCGCGCTCGTTGTAGCCTATGGTGAGCCTAGCATCGAGCACCTCTTCCTCCTCAAGGCAGGGGTCTACCACTATGTGCCCGCCTATCTTCGCAAAGGTCACCTCCACCGGGGTGTCCACTATTGGAAGCTTCTCCTCCGTCTTGGTCTTGTAATCTATCCTGCCGTTCTCCTCCAGCTTCGGAAAGACCGCATTCTTCAGCGCGGCAATTGCTCCCAAGGTGCAGGCATCGAAGAGGTTGCCGTCGTAGTCAAGGGGGTGGAGGTCTATAAACACTATCCAGACAAGTTCTCCCTCCTTTATGCACAGCTTCTCCATGTCTATGCACTGGGACTCGCGTATTGCGCGGTCAACCACGCGTGCTAATTCAACTGTATCCTCGTCTGGCGGGCCACGCTCAAAGCTAGGGCTTGCCAGGGGTATAAGCTCAGCGTTGGTGGTGAGCACACCCGAGTCTGGCATATCCGGGAAGGGCTCGCCTACCGCAAGTTTAACCCCAACCATTACCTGGGTCTTTCCAAGCTTCACCAAAGCCGAACCCTCAGCGCGCTGGTTTATGCCAACCTCAACGCTTAGCTCGCGATACTCGTCAAAAGCCCTGCCATCCACGCGCTTGCCGCTATTGAGAAGGTTGACAATGTGGTCCCGCTTAACGTCAGCGATAATCTCCTGTCGCATTACTCGCTACCTCCATATCTCTTTCTCAGTGCTTCCTTCTGCTTCTCGTAAACCTGCATGCAGCCCTTAACCGCCAGCTTAAAAGCCTGCTCAAACTCTTCCTGGGTTAAGTTGCCGTCCATCTGAAGCAGGCTCACCTCGCCAGTGCGTGGCACTATAGCTACTGGCAAATCAGCCTCACCGTAGTTATCCTCGATGTCAAAGAGGTCAAGCACTATGTGTCCACCCACCTTGCCTGCGGCGCACGCTGGCACGAGGTCTTTCATGGGTATTCCCGCATCGGCTAAAGCAACGCTTGCGGCGGTTATGCCAGCGCACCTAGTGCCTGCCTGCGCTTGAAGGATTTCTATGAACACATCTATGGCAGTCATGGGATAGAGGTGGGTGAAGACCACGCTCTCCAGAGCCTGCCTTGTCACCTTTGAAATCTCCATGCTTCGCCTATCCGGACCAGGGCGCTTGCGCTCGTAAACTGAGAAGGGAGCCATGCTGTAGTATGTGCGCAGCACTGCTCGCTGAGGGTTTGCCTCGTGGCGGGGGTGAATCTCTCTCGGACCGTAGCATGCCGCAAGTACCTTATTTCCACCCCACTCAACATAAGCTGAGCCATCTGCGCGCTTGAGCACGCCCGCCTCGATCTTCAAAGGTCTCAGCTCATCAACGCGCCTTCCATCCAGGCGCCTTCCATCTATAATAAACTCTTCTGGTTCACCTACCTTCATACTTTTCCCTCTCTCTAACAATCATCTCTTTTATCCTGTCGGTTAAGCCTGAGGTGTGAGCCTCTGCTTCAATCTTCTTCACAGCGCGCTCCACAAGGTCTGCGATCTCCGGCTTAGCCTTTATCCACACCAAGCCATTCTGCCCAACAAGCATCCTGCACCCCGTCTCTTTAACTATCATAGAAATCATGGAGCGCTTTCTTCCTATCACGCGAGGCACCTTCGCTGGGGAAATCTCCACCAAGCGACCACCCTTAATTACACGGCAACCACGCTGGCGCATAGTGATGTAAATCCTCCTGTGAGGCGTAACCTCGCGCACGTAGGCGTAGATCACTGTACCTGGGCTCATCACCTGGCGCAGGGGGGTACGGAAGGGGTCAACCTCGCGGTAGTAGTCGCTGGCGTTGAGTATAGCTGAGTATGGGCAGTTTATGTCCACCTCCCATGCGGTCTCGTAGACGGTGCCCACCACTGTGCCTATTACAAAGTCCCCAACCTTGGGGTAGTACCTTCCCGTGAGGGGGATAACCCTAACCTTTCCCTTTGTGGTATCCAGAAGTCCAAGAACTGAAGCATAAACCCTGTCGCCGTCGCGATAAACGCCTTCGCCGACCTTCACCTTACCCTGTGCAACTTCTTCACCTGGTATCACAAGCTTTCTTTCCATGCGCAGACCTCACAACATCCTCGTCTCAAAATCGCCCTTTGTAAGCGCGTTTAGTTCACGGAAAAGCTCGTCCACTGCGCCAGCGGGGAGCTTCATCACAAACGCCCATGAGCCGTCCTTCAGCCACTCCTCCTTCTCGGGCTTGCCAAATTTTATAACAACTGGATAAGCCTTTGCAGCGTAATTCGCAGGGATCTTTACGGCGAACCTACGCTCCTCAAATTTTATGGGAAGCAAGGGGCGGAGAGCCTTTATTATCGCAGGTATCTGCTCTTCAGCGCTCTTGTGGATGTCTATGTTCACCCTCGCCTCTTCCAGCGCCTTCTCAATACGCTGGGGCGGGTGAGGTGTGCCCGTCTGCGGGTTTATCGCATGCCTAGCGATGTAGTTAACTATCTGCCTGCGCCGCTGCTCCTGCATCTTCCTGCGCTGCTCTGTGGTAAGCTGAATCTCGCCCTTCCTTATAATCTTACGCACAGCTTCCTCAAAGGAGTTCACCTGCAGCAGCTTAAGCGCATGCTCCAGCGAAGCCTTATCCCCGCGTCTGGCATCCTTAAAAATGGTGTCCACTGCTAAGAGCTTCTCAAAGTCCACGTCCTTACCCTGCTTCACCTCAAGGGCGAGATCAGGATCAACCAGAATCTCAAAACGCTCGCCCCTCGTCTCGAGGCGAGCTATCACCGCCTCATCGAGGCTGACCATTGGCGTTACTCCTCTTCTTCCTTCTCTGTCTTCTTAGGTACCTTCTCTATGTACGCCTTAACCTCCTGAGGGGTGAACTTCCTGAATTCATGCGTTGAAAGCTCAACCACAGCCATGTCAATGGATGTCTCACTCATCTTACCATCGGTGACCTCATTCATTATCTTGAGTGCAAGGTCTATCGCCTCATCCTTCGTTAAATCATCGCGGTACTCGTTCTCAAATATCTCCATCGCCGTGCTCCTGCCGGCGCCTATCGCCGTTGCCTTGTACTCAATCAGCGCTCCACTTGGGTCTGTCTCAAAGAGGCGCGGGGCTTCGTTCACGCCTGCGATGAGCAGGGCGATACCAAAGGGTCTAACCCCTCCGTGTTGGGTGTAAAGTTGCTTGAAGTCGCATATCTTCTTGGCGAGCAGCTCCACATCTATGGGCTCGCCATAGGTTATGCGATGCACCTGGCATTCAACGCGTGCCCTGTCAACAAGAACACGCGCATCGGCAACCAAACCAGAGGTTGCGGCGGCGATGTTATCATCAATCTGAAAAATCTTCTCTATACTCCTCGCCTCCACGAGCTTGGAGGTAATGCGCTTATCCACAGCAAGGAGAACGCCGTCGCTGTACCTTATTCCCAGCGAGGTGGTGCCACGCTTCACCGCCTCCCTCGCATACTCTACCTGAAATAGCCTTCCGTCAGGGCTGAACACAGTGATAGCCCTGTCATAACCCATGCTCGGCATTGGTTGCATCTTCTTCACCTCTCAAATCACTTTTTGTGACCCCGATAAACCTCATCTTCTGAAACTTTAACCTCTCAATGAGCTCCTCATCACGAGGCAGGGCATCAACCCTTTCTCCACTTTCCCTAACAACTACAAACTCCTTGCCCTTAAACTTTACTGTCCTCTCAGAATTTATAAAGTGTCTCCTCCTATTTAAAAACTTCCTCTTGAGCGCCTTCACTGTACCGCTCACGCCCAGGCTGCGAAGGTGGACGCGGTCTCCCGAGATTTCCCCCACCAGACTGAGGGCGGCGATCACGTTAGCCACGCTGCGGTGGGAGCATACCACAAAGCCTTCCTGCGTGGCCTCGTCGAAGTCCAGCACAAAGAGGTTAAACTCCGCCACCTTGGTTTCGCCGAAGAGGGCGAGCGCTGAACTTACTATTGCTCTGGCCACTTCCTCCCTGCTGAAGGGGCGGTCGCTCTCCACGCAGAAGGCGACGTAGCGCTTTCTCTCCCTAAGCGCAGGTGGCAAGGCTTTAATCTTCAACCAACCTCACCCCCTGCGCAATCTCGCGCTTCGCCAGCTTTTTCTTTTCCAGTATCTCCTCGGGCACCTCCTCAAGGGCGCGCCTCGCCTCTTCGCGGGTGAAGCCTATGCTCAGAAGCACCGCCTCCGCTTCCTTTGTGCTCCTGAGCCCATACCTGCTTTTAGCTCCTGAAGTTACCACAATATTGAAGTCGTACTTTCTGCTCAGCAGGAGTATTCTGTGCACCTTCTGGAGGTGCCTTACCCTCGCAACACCCCTGGCTGCGATTATGCTGCTGAGATCAACCTCAATCGCCACGTGGTTCTGCGCCGCCTGCCTTGCAATCACAGCATCTACACCCGAGTCACGCCTTCCAAGGTAGGGATGAGCCAATATATCGACACGCGAATCACGAGTGGCAGCGCGATTGATCGCTGCCTCGCCACCGTGCACCACCACGTAGTCGAAGTTTCGCCAGCTGGTGCGGAGCGCCTTAATCAGAGCACGCTTACTATCCGCCTTTATCTCCACGCCTGAGAGAGCGTTGTCATAAGCTATGCCATCGCAGAGTCCCAGCCTTATCCCCAGGGTACGTGCCTCTTCAAGCAGCCTCGCAGGAGAGTCAACGCCTTTGGAATTCAGTGAATGAACGCGCAGGTCTATGAACATCCTCACCGCCCGAGAAGTTTTTTAATCCCCTCCTTTATCTCGTCTTCGTTGTAGGGGTAGCTTGTAACCACAAGCACAACCTGAAGCCCCTGCCCAAGGCGCAGCTTGCCAAGATATGCCTGCATCTTGTCCAGGCGAATGTAGAACCTGCCCTGCTCAAAGCGCTGCTCCACCTCTTCGCGCAGCCTCTTAAGCTCCTCCTCAGGTAGAGCTTCTGTTAGCCTCTTCAGAAAGGCGCGAATCTCGCGCTGCCTCGTTAGTTCTGCTTCCAGAATAGCTATGGGGTTGCCAAACTGACCCCTCGCGTGGCTCTGCTTAACCTCCACCTCTATGGGAAAAATGTTGGTGAGGGCAAGCTTTACCCTCTCCACCTCTTCGGTTGCGTGGGCGAAGCAGCTTGCCTTAACGCTGAGTACCCTCATCACTTTCCTTTGCGCTGATGCGCCCTTATGCTGGGTCTGACCTTCTCAGCACCCTTACCTTTATTCCTCAGACCGCGGGAACGCTTGCCAGCGCTTGTAAGCCCGCGGAACACTCGCCCGCGGTGAGCCTTGCCAGCGATCCAGCATAGCTCTTTATCATTGCGCACCGCCGGGTGGTGGGGGTCGACCATGATTACCTCAAAATACTCATACTTTCCGTCCTTACCAACCCAGTAGGAGTTGAGCACCTCCAGGTTTGGATACCTGCGCTGGGCACGTTCTTCCGCTAACCACTGCAATGACTTTTTAGGGGTGTACTTCACCACACCCATTCGCTTTGGCCTACGTCCGGCGTTGGGGCGCTCCTTCCTGCGCCCGCCTTTGCGAATCCTAGCGCGAACAACAATTATACCCTGCTTTGCCTTGTAGCCCAGCGCCCTCGCGCGGTCTAAGCGAAGAGGCGCTGGAACACGCACCACGCTCGCGCCATGGTGCCACTCTGGCAACCGCTGGCGCATTAGCTGGTGAACATAACTTTCACTGGGTCTCTTCCACGCCTGCGCTATGTACTTGTATGCACCCATTTTTTTCACCTTCAGAATTAGAGGATAAAAATCCGAGTCTTTCTAAACTGATGCGGTACCGTATATAAAGATTATTGAGAGGTGGAGATTGCTGTGATGAGGGTATGAGAATGAAAATATTAAATGGTTTTGGGAGCGGCATTGATGTTCTAACCAAAAATCTCCCAATAAAGCGACCTTAGGTGCACTGATAGATAATAGATGGCTAAGATTAATTGAGAGGACTGCAGAGAACAGAACGGTTACAGATTACCTCTCTGGTTTTATTTTTGTCGACAAGGATATGGTGATGGTTTTTTGTTTATTTCCCTCTCCACCTAAGTTAAATATCCCTATATTTAGCCCACCAGAACCGCTGACTGTAACAGAGCCCCTAATCTCTATGGTTACATCACTTTCAGTTTCAATGCTTGCTTTAATTTCCTTGTTTATTGAGTCTAGAATTTCTCTAAGTTCAACTGTATTTTTGGTGGTTCTTTTACTTCTTTTCGAATTTCGGAAAAATCGATCGGACCAGTTGCAACATACATTTTCATATACTTACCCCCTATATAGTTTCGTTAGATTTGGAATATTATTTATACTTATTGTCTATACTTTACTGTTTGTAGTATCCCACCACGTCACATTGAAAACAAATAAATACCCAGCGGGAAAGGAATTACCATGCCCACCTACGCTATGCGCACTGTGCTTGGGGTTTTCCTATTCTCCGAGGAGGGGAAGCTTCTTACCTTTGAACCTTTTGCCGAAGAGGAAGCTGCAGAGAAGATTTCTTCTCCAGAACTTACTGAAGAGGAAAAGAAGCTGAAGGAGAGGTTTCCGGATGCGAGATTTGAGCCCATTGATGAATTTCCAACCCCAGGTGGCGAGTTCCTGAGGAGCAATCTGGACGCCATTCTTTCGCAAATTGGGATGAGTAGAAGCGAGTACTACTCCCGCCTGCGCCGCGTTGCCTTCGCAATTGTCAAGGCGAAGCTTAAACGCTCCCTTGAAAAGCGGGACCTGCTCATAAAGCAGGCTGTGCTTGCCCTCGAGGAGCTGGACGAAGCCCTGAATGTGCTCTCCGCTCGGCTTAAAGAGTGGTACCTCATCCACTTCCCGGAGATTGAGGATATAGAGGCGGAGAAGCTGGCTGAGCTAATTCATCGCCACGGCAGAAGGGAAGCTCTTCCCGGTTATGCGGAGCTTGCGCAGCGCTCGGCCGGGGCTGAGCTTACAAACGAGGACATTGAGATGCTCCGCACCTTCGCCAAAGATGTACACCAGCTTTATAAGCTCAGGGATAAGCTCCAGAGCTACCTGCAGCAGCTGATGGAGACGCTGGCTCCAAATGTTAATTATCTAGTGGGCGCTACCATAGGCGCAAAGCTTATTGCGCTTGCCGGTGGTATAGCAAAGCTCGCGGGTATGCCGGGTAGCAGAATTCAGGTTCTGGGCGCCGAGAAGGCGCTGTTCCGCCACCTTCGCGGGCGCGGTAGACCGCCCAAGCACGGGGTGATATTCCAGTACCCAGCGATTAAAGCGGCGCCAAAGTGGCAGCGGGGCAAGATTGCGAGAAGCCTCGCAGCGAAGCTTGCAATTGCCGCTCGCCTCGATGCATTTGGCGGAGAGTTCGCTGCAGAGGAGCTGAAAGAGAAGTTTGAGAGGCGCGTTGAGGAGATTAAGAAAAAGTACCCAGCGCCGCCAAAGCGGAAGAGGAGGCGGAGACGGTGAAGATTCAGGAGCTCTTCGATGGAGTTTACAGGATTGGCGAGGACATAGCCACGCTCAATCTCACACCTGGCAAGAGGGTGTACGGGGAGAAGCTGGTGAGATGGGGAGGAAAGGAATACCGCCTGTGGAATCCCTACAGGAGCAAGCTCGCCGCCGCTATTCGCCTTGGACTTGAGCAGCTTCCGCTGGGCAAGAGCGCAAAGGTGCTCTATCTAGGCGCCGCTCAGGGCACGACTGCTTCGCATGTGAGCGACATAGCGCGGGAAGGCGTTGTTTACTGCGTGGAGTTCTCACCCCGAGCAATGCAGTCTCTTCTCGCCTTAGCCGAGGCGAGGGAGAATATCATACCCATCCTGGCGGACGCCTCAAAGCCCGAGAGCTACTCATACCTTCTAGAGAAGGTGGATGTGGTCTATCAGGACATCGCCCAGGCGAAACAGAGCGAGATTTTGCTGAAGAATGTGCGGGCGTACCTGAAGGAAGACGGTCACTTTATGCACGTGATTAAGGCGAGAAGTATAGATGTAACAGCGAAGCCGGAAGAGGTGTTTGAAAAAGAAGTAAAAAAGCTCAAGGAGGCTGGACTGGAAGTTATTCAGAAGCTGAGGCTCGAGCCCTACGAGAAGGACCACCTCTTTGTGCTGGGTAGAGCTTAGCGGCGCCACTCAGCGTAAACCGGACAGGTGATGCACTCAGCCGGCGGGGAATTCTTGTCCTCTATCTTCTCGGGGCACTCAGGATAGCTTCCGGTGCAGTTGGGATACTTCCTGCGTATCTTCTCCCACGCAATCTCAGCCTCAGACTTCCTCCTGGGCATCTTTTTCTGCTGCTTCCTCGCCATTCTTACACCAAAAAAGTGTTGCTGTGCGGAGGGTATATAATACTTTTGGAAATCCTAAATAACAACCATCACCTCAAAATGCACTATGGTTACGAATTCACTTTCGCTCAGCTTTCCGTAAATTCGGCGCAGCACTCTGAGAAGCTCCTCTCTGCTGGCGAAGCCGTCCCGCCTGGCGTCCTCATCTGTAAGCTCGGCAATGCGTTTCACCTCGCTCCCTAGCACCCTTGCCTTGGCGAAGGGCTTGTGATTCACTGTAAGCTCTACCACCTCCCCCTTAGCGTACCTTCGCTTTCCCTTCCTCACTGTCGTGCTCTTCCTGCCCCTGAGAATCAGCCCGACGTACTCAGGGTTGAAGTTTATTCTCCTCATACCACACCCACACCTTTCTTATCGCCCTGGTGAGCGTGCCAAAGGCGTTGCCCAGCTCATCCCAGCCCTTGTGCTGAAGGCACTTTCCTATTACAACAAGCTCCTCTTCGGGCGTAAGCTCCGCTCTCCTTGCTCTTGAGAAGTGGTATCTCATCAGCGGCTTGGCGATGTCACCTATGCTCTCGTAATAGCTCAGGTTGGAGAAGTACTTCTCAAGTCTGGTTTTGGCTACGCGGTCTAAACTCGGGTCTGGCACCTTCGCATCTATCTTTAGGCTTCTAAGCATAAGCATCGCCACGCTCGTGTTGAGACTCCTCAGTTCGTCTGCCAAGTACTCTATCAGCCTCTTAACAAACTCCGCATTTATCTCCGCAACCCTCTTCTCAAGGCTGGAGGTAAGAGGTTTGATTACAACTAGGGTATGCTCCCCGGAAATCTCATTTCTCTGCGCTGTTATGTGCACCGGCACAAAGGCATTGCGATCCCAGAAGCGCATAAGCTCAGCAGAAACCCCAAAACCAGCGGCAAGGTAGGCATCGCCCCTCTCCCTTGCCCACTTCTCCAGCTCACGCAGCGCAAAGCTTCCTATACCAAGGTTCATCGCCTTAGGGTGGGTGGCAATCCTCACTATGCGAAGCCCTCTCAGCTTTGGAAACTCCTCATCGCAGTAGTGCTTGAGTATCACATCGGGCACAATTTGACCCTTAGGTCTGTAACCCTGAGCCATCGCAGCAATTAGCTCATCCTCAATCTCGCCCTCCTCAGCCACGTGGAGCGAAGCCACCGTTTTCCCGTTCGCCACCACGCGAAAGGCGAAGTGCTTTGGAATGTCGCCGAGGATGAGCACATCTGAAGGCTTGTTGCGGTAGTGGGCGAGAATATATATCCCGAAGAACTCCCTCAGTAAGCGGTCGTTGGAGTAAAGCTCGTCCCTGTCGAGGGGCTCAAAGCTAAGCTCCCCAGCTTTAATTGCTTCAAGGTCTCCATCGGTAAGCTGCGCAGGCTTGGCGTCAAGCAAGAGCACATCGTATAACCATGCTTCTACGGGGTCGCCAGCAGCATAGCGTATGGGCTCTGAGAGGTTCATCTTTACAACCTCGTACTCACCAGAGGACTCGAATTTTCTCAGAAAGCGTATGCTGAATCCTCTACCCGCGCCCTCGTAGCCATGAATGGTGCTGGAGAAGATTATGTAATCCGCCTCGCCTCTGGTTAGCTCCCACAGTACCTCCACTGCAAGCGCAGCAGCCTCGTCCACAATTATGACATCTGCATAGTCCTTTTCTGTCAGCGCCCTGCGCGGCACCGCATATTCCACGCGGGCGTACCTGCTGTTTATCAGCGTTATAAGTTCGCCCTTTTTCCTCACAAAAAAATCCGTCATCCCCTGCCTTATCATCGCCTTCTTGAGAAAGAGGAAGTAGGTCTGCACTGCTCGCGGAGAGGGTGCCACCACGAGCACGCGAACAGCGCGCTTAAGCCTGCGGTTGAGCACAGAGATTAAGTAAGGCGTGAGTATACCCAGAAGCGCCGTCTTTCCCCTGCCTCTATCAGCAGTGATAACCGCTGCCTTCCGCTTGCCTGCGAGAAAGCCCTCAAACCGGCGAAGCACATCTACCTGGTCCTGGGTGGCGCACAGCTTATACAGCTTCTTCTTTATCTCACTCTCCTCAGGTAGCCTGAGCTTCTGCTTCTTCTCAGCGGTTTGCTTTAGGTCAAAGCCCTTGAGCACCTCTCCAGCGTCGCAGTCGAAGAAGATAGCTCCCGCTGCCTGCATGCTCTTCTCTATAAACCTGCGGTAAAAGCGGGGAACAACCTCGCTTCGCTGAGCTTCGCCAGCGAGGTCTTCATGGAGCCAGGATATTAAGCTGCGCCATGCTTCTGGCTGAGGCGAGAGGGCGAGGATTACTCCACCTTCGGCGATGGTTTCAACAGCTATGCCAAGGTCATTGGGGTTGAATCCCTGCGTCAGGTCGATGAGCAGCGCTTCGTAGGTCTCGCCCAACACGCGCTGCGCCTCCCCGAAGGCTACGAATGCACCAGAGAAGCGCTTCTTTGCAGCGTCTATAAACTCTTCCTTACCTAATACGAGCAGCTTATCCTTCTTACCTGCAATTTTCCTCCATGCCTTCAAGACACGTGCAGCTAAGGCGAGCGTCTCCGTGTCCACCTCAGAGGTGCACAGGAACACAGCAAAGCGGTGGCGGTTGCGCAGCGAAATATTGCTCGCCCGTTTCACCTCAGAAAGAAGAGCCTCCACCGACATGATACCCCCATCTAATTGCTAAAATAACAACAAAAAGGCTCGCTACATCAGGAGGCTGAGGTACTCTTTAAGTAGCGACGGGTAAAGGCGTGGGTTGAATAGGATGTTGGTTATAAAGTAGCACTCATGAGTGCAGCAGCAGGCATTGCTCTTTATTTCAGCAACCACCCGCCTCGCGTCCTGCGATGCGAGTAGCTTATTTATGTCGTAGTCATACTCGCGCAGATTTCCCATCTTCTTCTCAAGAAGCTCACACGGGTAAACGTCGCCGGATTCTGTTACCACCAGGTTGAGCTTGCCAGCGTAGCACGGAATTAGCCTGCGCTTCTCCTTGGCGGTGCGATATATCAGCCTGCGCTGGAGAATGTCCTGTGCCGCCTTCAGCCTAGCCCCCGGGAAGCGGTACACCTTAGCCTTTCCAGAGCGCAGCTCCTGCTCCATCCTCTCAATAAGTTCGCGATAGCGTTCCATATCCACGCGTTTCATCTTCTCGCTCACGTCGCCGCGAATGAGCGAGAGGGTGTGGGTTTTTATGCTCTCCATGCGGGAGACGTACTCGAAGATCTCCTCTATTTTATCCTGGTTGGCGGAGCAGAACACGGTGTTTATGCCAAGCTCGAAGTTCGGGTACTTATCAAGCAGAGGCGAAAGCCTCTCGTATGTCTCAAGCACCTTCTCAAAGTTGCCCCTGACTCCGCGAATGGTGTCGTGGTCCTCGGCTATGCCGTCCAGGCTTAGTTTCACTGTTACTGTGCTCTTTCGGCAATGCTTCAGAATCTCTTCAGTCTTTTCTGCGATGCGTTGCGGAAGAAGCCCATTGGTGGGCAGGAGCATAATCACCGGCTTAGTGTGCCTGTAAAAAACCTTTGCAATCTCAACTATATCTTCGCGGAGGAACACCTCGCCACCCGAGAAAGCCAGCCAGAGAAGTTCAGGCATGCTGGAGGCGAAGCGCTCAATCTCTCCCAGAGAAAGCTCATCCTCTTGCACTCCTCTTTTCTCTTCATTTAGATAGAAGCAGAACCTGCAGGCGGAGTTGCACCGCCTGGTTACAAAGAAGGTAAGCTGCACAGGCTTATCCTTGATAAACACCTGCCTCACGTGGCGCAGCGGCGAGTACCTCATCGCAAAACCCCCAGCTTCGCTTTGAGTATGTAGAGTCCTGTGCCTAAAGCGGCGCCTATCGCTACTGCAACGGGGTAAACAAGGAAGAAGTAAGCCGTAGCAGCAATCGCGAAGCCTGCGCCTTTTGCATTATAAAAGCTCCTTATGAGATTGCGGCTTACGTAGAGGTTGAGGAACTGCGGGAGAAGGGCAAGAGCTAGGGGAGTGCCAAAGAAAGCCCAGCTTAAGAGCAGCGCAAGGGTGGCAAAGAACATTGCCACGTTCACCTTGAGCTCCACCGATGCAGCGCCAGAATCAGCGAGCAGATCGCGATTGCGCAGGGAGTAGAGCGTCCAGTACATGCTCTTTCGCACAGCGTTTCTCAGGGATTTTAAAAGGTTGAAGTTGAAGATATGCCCCACCTGTATCCTGGGATCCAACCTGAGCCTGTAGCCAGCCCTTTTAAGTCTGTGGCTGAACTCCACATCTTCCACGCTGGTGGTGTGCCCCATGAGATTATCCCTTACAAAACCGCCAGAGCTTTTGAAAAGCTGCGCATCTATAGCCAGGCAGTGCGTTGCGAGGTAGTCCGCCTCCTCGCGCTTGGTCTCGCAGTAGTTGACGTAGACCGATTGAAAGGTGCTGAAGAACCCCTGGGAGAAAGGTGGTATCTTGGTGTAGGTGCCGCCCACTATGCGAGAGCCGTTGCTCATGGCACGATTCACAAGCTTCAGCGTGTCCCTTGCGAGCACACAGTCCGCGTCTATGAAAAGCAGAACCTCGCCTTTGCTGTGCTCAGCGCCGACGTTTCGCGCCACGCTCGGGCCGAGCTGCCTCTCAAGCTTTATCAGCCTGCATGGATAGCGCTTTATAATCTCTACCGAGGCGTCTGTCGACGCGTCATCAACCACGATTACCTCGAAGTTGGAGTAATCAGAAGCAAATACGCTCTCAAGGCACGCTTCCAGCGTAGCAGAGCCATTTCTGTTTGGTATTATCACAGAGATGAACTTCTCCTTCATTCATTTAAAAGCCACAGGTTAACCTGCCCTGCGATATTTGTAGGATGTTATCTATACTATATAGGACAATCACGGAGAGAGGTTTTAAATTGCAAACAGATGAGCTTAAAAGTAAGCTGCTGAGCACCCGAGGCATAGCTGTCGCCTCTCTGGTTATAACCCTCCTGCTCTTCCACTTCCGTAGCTATGATGACAATCGCACTACAAGCTGGCGCTGGGTTTTTGCCAGCGGCGACACCAGCTTTGCTGTGCTGCTTTGCCTCTTCGCCTTGGGCATTGCCTATATATTCTCCAAAATTGAAGTAAAGGAGCGCCACGAGGGGAAGGTACTCTTCGCCTTCGCCTTTATCTCAGGCGTCCTTTTTCTCCCAATACCAGAGATTATGATAGACACAGCGCGATACTTCACCTATGCCAAGTACGCCGAGCTTTATGGCTTGGGCTACTTTGTGAAGGAGTGGGGGTACGCGATAAAGCCCTGGACAGACCTGCCTCTGGTGCCCTTCATCTATGGCATAATTTTCCGCTTTCTGGGTGAGTCCAGGCTGTACATTCAGGTATTCAATCTGCTCCTCTTCTCGAGCAGTGTGCTGCTAACTATGAGAATTGGTGACGTGCTCTTTGGAAAAGGTACAGGCTTCTACGCCGGCTTGGCTCTGCTCGCCATGCCCTACTTTCTCATTCAGGTGCCCCAGATGATGGTAGACGTGGCAACGATGTTCTTCCTAACCTTGGCGGTTTACTCCACAATAAACGCACTGGAAAAGGGCACCCTCGCTGCGGCAGCATTTGCAGGAGTTGCGGTAGCTTTAGCCTTCTTCTCGAAGTACTCCACCTGGACAATGCTCTCCGTGCTAGCGGTGGTTTTTGTGATATATGCTAGAAAAAACATGGAGAAAGCGCTTAAAATATATACGATAATCGCTGCCCTTTCTGGCTTGCTAATCGCAGCGGTTATACTGCCAAAGCTTCCTGTGTTTGTAGAGCAAATCGAGCTCTTGAGGAGTTATCAAGCCCCAGGGCTGAGAAGGTGGAGTGAGAGCTACCTCTCGACCTTCTTCTTTCAGATTCACCCCTTTGTGAGCCTCGCCGCAATTTATGCCCTCTACCTGGCGGTAAAAGAAAGGCGTGGCGAAGTAGCCATAGCTTTGTGGCCTTTCTTACTGCTTTTTCTCCTGGATGTAAAGAGGATACGCTACACACTGCCCCTGTTCCCCATGCTGGCGCTGCTTGCGGGCTATGCAATAAGCAGGGTAAAAGACGCTGAGACAAGGAAATTTCTCGCCGGTTACGCAATGAGCTTTTCCATTCTCCTCGCCCTCTTCGCCTTTCTGCCATTCATTGAATCACTGAGCATTGTAAATCTTCGCGATGCTGGAGAGTTTCTCGACACCCTGAGCGTTGAAGAGGTTGAGGTCCATACGTGGGTACCGCCAAAGACTAGCTACAACCCCAGCATAGCCGTTGCAATGCTTGACCTTTTTACGAGCAAAGAGATAATCTATAATCCTGATCCAATAATCCCGCCTGAGAAAGAAAAAATACTGCGCTCGCCCATAAGATTCACCTGGGAGTATGAGGTTCCCCCCTACTACAGGCGCAACTCCTCCGCAGAGGTCGTGGTTATAATTCAGAGGCAGTACAATGGCATGCCCGCATATCTTGAGCAGAGAGTTTCCAACCTGACCCTTCTCGCAAGATTCAACTCCACCATAGAGGGGCTATTCCGCTTCCGCACCCTCATAGATGTATATGGCCCTGCGCAGATTTCGCAGGTAGAGAAAAAATAGGGGGAGAGACTAAATCCTCCTGTTCAACTCCTCAAGCAGCTTCTCGAGGTCTAACCCGCGGTCCTCAGCAACCTCTCGCAGTGTGCGCTTCATCGTAGTAAAGTCGCACTCACAGATATTGTGCTCCAAGAGGTAATCCACAGCTTCCGGATACTCCCTGAAAATCTGGGCTATTTTCATATCAGGCGTTATCGCCATGGCGCTACCTCGCCACAAGAACGCTGCACGGCGCGCGCTCCACAACCTCCCTACCAACGCTGCCCATCAGCATAGTCCTGCGCTTTGAATGGGGCCCCACAACGATGATGTCAGCGCCCTCCTCTTCGGCGGTCTTTATTATCTCCTCCGCTGGGTGCCCTATCTTAACTATCTCCTTCGCCACAAGCACACTGCTCTCGAGGCAGGTCTTTGCCGTTTCAAGCACCTTTTTACCACTCTCGGTGAGAAGGTCTGCAAAGTTCTTACCTTCCTTCTTTAGACTCTCCAGCACCTCAGTAAACTCTGGTTTTCCCAGAAGCTCATAGTCATAAAGGTCACTGAGGTGAGCTACATATACAAGACAAAGCTCTGCGCCGAACTTCTCGGCAAGTTTCCCCCCCATGTTCAAAGCTTTAACGGAACTCTCGCTCCCATCAAAAGCAACAAGCACTTTCTTCATCTAAAATACACCTCCAATATAAAAAGACGTAGGGAAGTCCCTACGTCAGTAGCCTTCAATAGCCTGCACCGTAGCCAGCGGCTTCGCCATAGCCAAGCGCTTCTTCTCCGTAACCAGTGGCTTCACCGTAGCCTGCGCCCTCTTCAGCCGCTTGAGCGGGCTGAGCTTCTTCTGCCTTGGGCTTCACTATCAGCTTGCCTTCCATGCCCTTTTCTCTGTGCCCATTAACCGGGCAGTAGAAGGTGTATTCACCCGCTTTCTCAGCGACAAATTCCACCGTAACCGATGCTCCTGGCTGTATCCCTGCCTGCATCTGTGCAGTTTCCTCGCCGTAGCCCGCGGCTTCACCGTAACCAGCGCCATATCCAGCGGCCTCGCCATATCCCTCAGCAGCACCCTCCTCAGGCTTCACTGCATACACACCAAGCTCATCTATGGCAAAGTTGTGCACCTGCGAGCCAACGTTCTTGATGGTTATCCTAACCACGTCTCCCTCGCTGACGGTTATGCTTGCTGGCTCAAATTTGAACTCCGACGCTTCGATGGTGAATTCCTTTGCTTCAGCGACGCCTTTTGCGGGCGCTGCCGCAGCAGGAGAGGGTTTTACATCCTCGAGACCTGCTGGTACGCCCGGAGAGAAGCTGTAGCCGACTATGAAGCTAAGCGCCATTGCGGTGACTATTGCAAGCACCGCTATATCGTCGCGCATTGCGATCACGCCTTCTTTATCCTGTAGACAAATGTACCGCCGTCGGAGCGCTTCTCTATTATCTCATGCCCTTCCTTGTCGCAGAGCGCTGTAATACTCTCCTCTGAGGAGGGGTTGTCAAAGAGCACTTCAAGTACATCGCCGCTCTTCAGCTTCTGCAGCGTCTTCATTGTGTAGAGTTGGGGATGTGGACATACATAGCCCTTGACATCCAGCTGGTATACTCCATCTTCAAGCTTCTTAACTTTCACTTTCTGCACCTCCTTACTCTATCTCTATGTCAATATCAAAATCCTCTTCCTTAAGCTGGCGCTCAGTCCACCAGTTGAGGAACTTCACGCTTGCCAATGCGCCGCCGCCCATGCCCAAGAAGAACAGCCAGCCACCGGGGTCACCGCCAGCAACACGGATGTAGAATGCACCGATGTTGCAGCCCAGTGCTATTCGCGCACCGAGACCCATGAGCGTGCCTCCGAGGATGCCCCAGACTGCCAGCTCCTTGGTTGGTGCCTTGAACTTGAACTCCTTGTTGAGCAGAGCTATGGCTGCCGCACCAAGGATTATACCTATGGACATGAGCAACGCAGGGTTGTGCCACGGCTCGGGTATGCCGTTCATTACGCCAAAGTATATATTGTCCTTCATGTTCCATCCGAACTTCTCCAGCACCCAGGCACCCACCTGCGCTTCCTGTGTGGTTATATACCAGTAACCGGGGTCAAACACTGTACCTCTCCTAGAAACTTCTTCCACAAAACCAAGCTTCACCAGAGCCTGGCCGAAGTTTTCTATACCGAACTTGTCCCTGAGGCTCTGCATCGCCATTACGTGGATGCCTGCTATTATGCCAATTAGAATCCCCGCAAGGGTTGTTCTTTTCGAAGCAGTTATCATCTGCCAGAAGCCGTAAAGCTCGTCTTTGAGACCCAGCTTAACATCCCCGCCGTCCGCAGGCAGTGTTGCTGCTTTCTTCTCTATAATGCGCCTGACAATGCCCTTCCTAGCAACAAACCAATACGCGAGGCTGAGGAATATCAGCGTGGGTATTATGGTGTTGATGATCGAATTCGCTATAAAGTATTCGCCAAGGCTAAGGCCCTTACCAAAGAATTTCTCTGCCAAGGTGAACTTAGGCTGCGGGAATATGTAGCCCCTCAGAAGCTTGTCGAACCATCCCTGCGCATCTACGAATATCGCTTGAGAGAAGGATATCGCGAGCAGAGCAAGCATAGAGGTGCCATTACCCTCGCCGGTTTTGTACAACGTACCAGAAGCACAGCCACCAGCGAGCACCATACCCAGACCAAATATAAGCCCGCCAACAAGTTCATGTATACCCAGTGGGCCAGGATGGAAGGTGCTCAGCTGGTTTGCCGCCAGCACTGCCATGATAACGCTGAACACACCCATGGCGACCATTATGCCCACGAACATCCTAGTTACGCCGATGGCGAAGAGGTCGCGCCACGCTGAAGCGAAACAGAATCTGCCCCACTGCAGAAGTATGCCGTAGGCAAAGCCGAACCATGCGTAGGCAATGATGTACATGTAGATCGGGTTGACTCTATAGTACCACAGGCTTATTATCAACATTATGCCAACTACAGAAAAAGCCCAGAATTTCCTCCTTCTATCGGCATCGTCTGCCATATTCATCCTTTCCTCCTTAAGCTTGTACTGAGCATTCTGGAGTATCTTGTTCCCCATACCTATATTTATATTTTTCGAAAGTGGTTTCAAGATAACCGAAATTTAATTCCTCACACTTTCATAAAAATCAAAAGTTATAATGTTGGATTAATAAATAATAGAAAAATATTTAAACATCTAGATAAAATAGAAAATTTAGCTTATTGGGTGATTTTATTATGGAGCATTTGTGCGCAGGCAAGAGCATAAATCTGGATTTAACCTTCTGTCCACCAGCGGCAGTGGTTACGTCCAGCTTGAAAAAGGCTGAAAGTGGAGAAGTTTTGCTTGTAAAGGCATCAAGGTGTCAGGTTGAAATGGTGGAAGCGATTGCAGAGCGGCTTGGTGCAGAGATAATCCAGAAGGAAAAGAAGGGCTCTGCCACAGAACTATGGATAATTAAGAAGTAGCTGCGGTTCTGCTATCAAGCGCACAACTTATAAGTATTTTTGTTTTGTCATCTATAAAATATATGTATCTTAAGATAAATTCTTGTGTTTAGACTTCGTATTTATTTAAATAAAAAAGGCCCCCTTATAAATTTTAACGGCGATTTAATCAGGTTTATAGAAAATCTTATAAGCACGCGTCTGAATTATAGTGGTGCATGGGAAAGATAAACCTCTTTTACATAGCGAGGCGCAACCTCAAGCGGAAGTGGTTTAGAAGCCTCGCGCTGATTTTAGCTGTGACAATCGCATCAGGTGCTTTATTTGCCAGTGTTTTGATGATGGAAAGCGTTGGGAGAGGTGCTGAGATAAGTACAAGCATGCTCGGCGCAGATGTCATGGTCGTACCTGTGGGCTATGAAGCCCAGGCGAGAGCATCTCTGCTTGCAGGCGAGCCAAACAAGTTTTACATGTCGCGAAGCGTTGAGGATGAAGTCAAAAAGGTGCCGGGAGTGGCGCAGACCTCTGTTCAGGTCTTCGCCGAGACCGCCGCATTTCCGTGCTGTGGGTTTACAAAAAGCTTCCTCATAGGCTTCGATCCTGAGACAGATTTCACTGTGATGAAGTGGGTGGGTGAGTCGCTTGACCGCCCCTTTGGTAAGGACGACGCAATTCTCGGGTTTTCCCTGGCTGCACTACCCGGATTCAAAACCTATGTGCACGGTCACGAGCTGACTGTGTGGGGCAAGCTCAGGCAGAGCGGCATAAAATACTTCGACAACTCTCTTTTTGTGCCTATAGAGACCCTCTACAACATAGCTGAGGAGAGCAAGAAGAGGGATGAGGTAGCACCTCTGGAAATAGAGAGAGGGCAGATTTCCGTTGTGCTGGTTAAGGCAGAGGAGGGCGTATCTCCAGACGTGCTGGAGGTCAGGATAGAGGGGCGCGTTCCCGGGGTGATCGCCATACCCATGCCCCGCGTGCTTCATACCGTAAGAGCACAGATGGCAACCCTATTCGGCAGTCTTACCATTCTCGTTGCCGTGCTGTGGGTTGCGAATACGCTCATGGTTGGGGCGATATTCACAACCATAGTGAGTGAGCGCAGAAAGGAGCTGGGAATACTCCGCGCTATCGGAGCGAACCGCAGACATGTGTTTAGACTGATTCTCGCAGAAGCTGCTTTCCTCACAGCCCTTGGTGGGCTTCTGGGCATTGCCGCAGGGGGTGCCCTCTTCTATGCCTACAAGGGCATAGTAACCAGCTCCTTCTCAGCACTTAAGATACCATACATCTGGCCCACAGCCGCGCACGTAGCCGCGATTTCCATTTTCACCCTTATCTCTGCCCTTGCCATGGGAATAATAGGTGCGCTTTATCCGGCTTACACCTCTGCGAAGCTCGACCCATACAACGCCATAAGGACGGGTGAGTGAATGATTATAAAGACAGAGCACCTCTGCAAAACCTACAAGATAGGAGACCAGGTGATAGAGGCGGTTAAGGGAGTGGATATTGAAATTGAGCGCGGGAAGTTTGTGAGCATTGTGGGGCACTCAGGCAGCGGGAAGACCACTCTGCTCTCGCTGATAGGGGGGCTTACGAGACCAACCCACGGTAAGGTGTACATAGATGGCATAAATATATGGAATCTGAGCGACGAGAAGCTATCTGAGCTGAGGAATAAGAAGATAGGGTTTATGTTCCAGTTTTCGAGTCTAATTCCAACACTCAACGCCATAGAGAATGTGATGTTACCAGTAGCCTTTGGAAAAGGTGCAAGCGGAGACGTGGAGAAGCGAGCAAAGGAGCTTTTGGAGCTTGTGGGGCTTGGGCACAGGATGCGCAACGTACCCTCGCAGCTCAGCGGCGGAGAGCAGCGCCGCGTTGCGATTGCGCGTGCCTTAATCAACGACCCAGATATAATACTGGCGGACGAGCCCACTGGCGACCTTGACCGAGAAACCGAAGAGGAGGTTATGGAACTCTTTCTGAAGATAAACCGCGACTTCGGCAAGACCTTTGTGATGGTTACTCACAATCCCGAGCTTGCCAAGCGAACCGACATAACCCTTAGAATGGAAAACGGCAGCATAATTGCGAGAGAAGAGCATGGGTAAGCCGAGCGTAGCCAGGCTGGCCTTTAAAAATTTAAAGCGCAAGCGTTTTAGGGCAATTACACTGATACTTGCCATAGCAATAGCCACAGCCTCCCTCTTTTCCAGCATTATTATCCTCAGGAGCGTGGAGCAAGGTTTAGAAAGTGCTGTTGCCCGCCTTGGCGCGGATCTGGTGGTGGTCCCGGAGGGCTACGAGAAGAAGGCAAGCGAGGTTCTGCTGGGAGGCGAACCCTCGACGTTCTACATGGATTCGAGCATTGTGGGAGAGATTAGGAAAGTGCCTGGCGTCGCAAAGGCATCGCCGCAGATATTTCTGCAGACTTCCTCTTACCTAATATGCTGCGAGGTCATGGAGACGCTCTTCATCGCCTATGAGCCCGAAACCGATTTTACGGTAACACCCTGGATAGAGTCCAAGCTTCCTTATATTCCCGAGGAATATGTGGTAACCGGGGGAGGAATACCTGTTTATGAGAACTTCTCCATGTACATCTACGGCCACTGGTATGTGGTGTATGCAAGGCTCCATAAAACAGGACTGCGCTACTTCGACTCCACTATTTTTATCCCCATGGACCTCGCGTATTCCCTTGCTCAGGAGAGCCAACGCAATCCGCGGGTGGCGAACCTCACACTGAAGCTGGGTAAGATCTCTGCGGTACTGGTGCAGGTTAGCGGTGGCAACGCAACTCAGGTTGCCAGGCAAATTGAAGAGCGCGTGCCGGGAACGAGTGTTGTTATGAGCAGCTCCATGGCGTCAAATGCAAAAACGCAGGCGGTCTCACTTTTCTCCTCGCTAATAGCTATATCCGCTCTGCTGTGGTTCGCCAACCTCCTGATGATTTCAGCCACTTTCGCAACTATAGCGGGAGAGCGCCGCCGTGAGTTTGGTCTGCTTCGCGCCATAGGTGCAAAGAGGAGCGATGTGATGAAGCTGATGCTCTATGAGGCAAGTTTCCTCGCCACCATAGGTGCCACCCTGGGGCTAACCATCGGCACCGCTATATTCTTTGCTTTCAGGGAGGAGGTTACCAAGTCCTTCGAAAAGCTCCTTATCCCATTTTTCTGGCCCAATCTGGATACGCTACTCGTCACCGCTGTGGTAGCATTCGCCTCCGCGGTGGTCATGGCTTTTCTGGGCACCTTTTATCCCGCGCTTAGCGCGGCAAAGGAAGAGCCATACGCAGCTATTCGATACGGGGAGTAATGATATTAAACCCCGCGTTCACCCGTGGCTACCTATGCTTTATACTCTAAATATACTCTAAATTTATAAATTTTTTATATACCGTCTCACGCACCAGAATTATATATCAAGAAAAAAATACTTATAAATCAAAACTTTTACATTAGTATTACATGCAGATTATAGGTTAATTATCAGTTGTGCATTTTTATGAATAATCATACTATTTGGGAAAAACTTTATAAGTTATTATGTAGATGTAGCAATCGCCCAGGAGCTCCCATCTTCTGGCAGGCTGACCCAACGCTGCCGGAGTCTTAGGCTTTGCCCACCCTTCCTGGGCGACCTCCTTCTTCCTTTCAATAACCTTTTATGTAGTCCCCTTTGTGTTTCTTCATCGACTACTTTTAACGCCTCGGTAGCTCAGCCTGGTAGAGCGTGTGCTTGGTAAGCACAAGGCCGCGGGTTCAAACCCCGCCCGAGGCTTTCTTTACCAAAATTATAAGCCCCACATTGTTTGGACAATCTTTTCTTTCTTTTGACACACTTTTCCAATGCTCTCACGAAGCTCATAGATACTATATACACCTCTTATCCACCCATGGCAAGCCATTACTGCATTTCCTGTGGTGCTCCTCTTGCCCAGGGAAAATATCTCTGCCAAGCCTGTGAGGCCTCGCTTCTGGAAAAACTTTGCGAGGCGCAACGATATCGAACGAGGCAGTGAAACAACATTCGCCTCAGCAAGTTCATGAAGCCTGAGACTGGGCTAAAAAGCTTAATATCATTACCTACAAATGGGAGATATGGACATAAAAAGAAGGGCGCTGCTTACCATTGTCGCCATGCTCGGCTCGGCACTGACTTACAAGTATCTGTACCCTCTGCGCTACTTCTTCCTCGCGCCGCGGGATGTCGAAAGGGTGGTGAGTGTGAGAACAAAGCAAAATGTTTTCACGCATAGCAACAGGTCGCTTGTCTCAGTTGTGGAGGTGGGGGACGTCAAGGAGGCGGTTGAGAATGCTGTAAAACTAATCGGCGGCTTCAAGAAGCTCAGGCTTAAAGGGAAGGAGGTGCTTGTAAAGCCAAATGTAAACAGCGACGACCCCCATCCGGCGACCACAAACCCCGAGGTGGTGCGCGCCACTGTCGAGCTTCTGTATGAAGCGGGTGCTCGCAGAGTTGTTGTGGGAGACATGAGCGGTATATACTGGCTGCCAACTAAGCAGAGCATGGAGAAAACCGGCATAGCTAAGGCTGCTCTACAAGCTGGTGCAGAGCTTGCCTTCTTCGAGGAGGAAGAGTGGGTGGCTATGGCGCCACCGCAGGCTAACTACCTGAAGAGCTTTTCAATCCCACGCCGGGTGTACGAGGCTGAAGTATTGATTTCGCTACCTGTGATTAAGACCCATAAGTACGCGACCTACTCCATGAGTCTGAAAAACTTCGTGGGCATAATCTCCAACGCTGACAGGCGCAAACTACACACCTCTCGCTACATGGAGGAGATGATCGCAGAGATCAACCTCGCAGCAACGCCGGATTTAATAATAATGGACGGAACGCGAAGTATGGTGGCAGGAGGGCCCACAAGCGGGAGTGTGAAGGAGACTAACGTAATTCTTGCCAGTGGGGATAGGGTGGCAATAGATGTGGTAGGGCTGAGCATAGTTAAGAGCTTCAATGAGTGGGAGCGGGTGGCTGAGATTGGGATATGGGAGCAGAGGCAGATAAAACGCGCTGTTGAGCTCGAGCTAGGAGCAAATAGCTGTGAGGATATAGAGGTTGTCAGCGCTGGCGATAGCCCGGCGTTTATGCGGCTTGTGGAGTTTATTAAGAGAGCAATAACTGAGTAGTTTATTTTCAGGCTTCTCTGGAAACATCGCAAAGATGGTTGCCCACTACTTGAGAGCATACGCACCAAAATTTTTATTATAAGCAGACCATATCTTATCCTCAGAAAATTGGATGTATCCCGTCCCAGAAGGGAGCCTGAAAATGAATAAGATACTCGGCTGCATCTTGATTGTTGCCTCAGGCGTAGCAGCCTATGCCATAAGCAGCATATATCCTGCTCTAAACGCCCTGTTCATCGCCCTTATTTTCGGCATAGCCTTCGGGAGTATCCTCGAAAGCAAAGAGATGAAAGCCCTGGCAGAGAGGTCTCTCGTGGTAACCCTCCCTGTGGGCATAATATTATACGGGGCAAACATAAAGTTCCCTCTTCCATGGGACTTTCCAACACAGGTTATTATCCTCACCTTCCTCTCAGCCACGCTGATGGGCACTGCCGTTTATCTATTTGCGAAGATACTTAGGGTGAGGGAGAAGCTTGCATTACTTTTAGCATGCGGTACTGCGATATGCGGCGTCTCCGCCATAGCTATACTCTCCCCAATAATCAAACCGAAAAAGGAGGAGTTCTCGGCCGCTATTATAATAATAACTGTTGTGGGGCTGACAGGGGCTCTGCTCTACCCCTTCCTGGGCTACATTTTAGGAATGAGCAGCAAGATTTACGCGTTTATGAGCGGAGCCACACTGCACCAGACTGGTTTAGTCGTGATAGCTTCAAAACCCTTTGGCAGCGGGGTTCTCCAGGACGGTCTTGCTGTGAAGGGAATACGCATAGCCATGATAGCCTTGGTGGCCCTCTTGGTCTCTTTCGTTTATGCTGAACACAGGTTCTACATCCCGTGGTATGTGGTTATCTTCCTGCTTGTGGCTTTTCTCACCAGCTTTGTTCTTCCACATTATATTGTTAATATGCTCAAACCCTTCTCCACAATAGCCTTTTCCATAACCCTCGCATCAATAGGATTCTCTGTGAATATAAGAGATATTCAGAATATACGTTTGAGCCCACTTATCGCAGCTTATTTGGGCTGGTTCTGCGCAATAGGCATATTTATTTTTATTATGGGGTGGGTACTATGAGGATGCCGATATTTTTTAAAATAGTCACCATCTCGCTCCTGTTTTCAATGTTATCTCTTGGGCTCTTCACTGTCAGCTTTGCGACCCCTGGAGGGTTTACCCCAGCTTATTTCCTCTATATGGTGATAATCATCCTGGGAATCTCTCTTTTTGTCGCCGGTAGCATAACAGAGCCTCTGGAAAGGCTGAAGGTTGGCTTTGAGAGAATTATGAGAGGGGGCAACGCCCATGTGGAGATAAATACTGGAGACGAGTTTGAAGACCTCGCCCATGCGTTTAATCACATGGCGGGGGAGTTGACAAGGCAGAGGGAGATGCTGAAGAGGAGTGAGGAGAAGTACAGACTTCTAATAGAGGACATCAACGACTGGGTATTTGAGCTGGACGAAAACTGGGTTTACACCTATTCCAGCCCCAAGGTCAGGGAAATTCTGGGCTATGAGCCTGAGGAGGTTCTGGGAAAGACGCCGCTGGATTTCATGCCCGAGGAAGAGAGAGCATTAGCTATTAAAAAAATTAAAGAAATCAGAGAAAAGCAAACTTCGTTTTCGGGGCAGGAAAATGTTTTCATGAAAAAGGATGGGAGTTTTGTAGTACTGGAGACCAGCGGCAGGCCATTTTTTGATGAAAATGGAAGTTTAAAGGGTTACAGAGCTGTTAGTAGAGATATAACTGCAAGAAAGCGGGCTGAGGAGAGATTAGCCTACCTCGCAGGAATTGCTGAGCATTCTATAGATGCGATAATCTCTCTGGACCTTGAGGGGAGGATAGTCTCCTGGAACAAGGGTGCGGAGATGATGTTTGGGTATAAAGAAGCAGAGGTAATAGGGAATCTAATGAATAGCATTGTGCCAGAAGAGCTCTGGGATTCCTGTGGGAAGAATTTTAAAAAGGCGATTATGGAGGGCTACGCCAGGGATATAGAGACCATAAGGCTCGCGAAGGATGGGAGAAGGGTGCTGGTGGACCAGACGCTTACCACAATTTACAACCCCAAGGGTGAGCTTATAGGCTTTGTTGCAATAATGCGAGATATAACCAAGCGAAAGGAGGCTGAAGAAGAGCTTAAAAGGGCGTACAGGCAACTGGAGGAGAGAACCAAAGAGTTGCTGAAATCCCAGAAGGAGCTGGAATACTTTGCAAACATCGTTGAAAATTCCAACGATGCTATCTACTCTGTAAACCTAGATGGAATTATTACCAGCTGGAATAAAACCGCTGAAAAGATGTTCGGCTGGAGAAAAAATGAAGCTATAGGTATGCAGGCAGGCAAACTACTGCCAGATGAAATTAAGAATGAAACACCCTTCCTTATTCAGAAGGTAAAGCAGGGAGTGAAGTTCATATCCTACGAGACCAAAAGGGTGAGCAAGGACGGCGCTATAATAGATGTGGATGTGACCATCTCACCAATCTTGGACGAAAGTGGTAATCCAGCGGGATTTTCTGTGATAGCGAGGGACATATCTTCCAAGGTTAAAGCCGAAGAAGGGATGCTCAAGAGGATTTTGAAGTACGATGTTAGCAGGGGCAGGATTTACCTGATAGAGGAGCCCTTTCCAGACCTTGCCAAAGATGTACTCCTTGACCTAGTAAAATGTGGTTATGCAGGCACAGTGATAACAAGGAGGCTCGCAGAGGAGATAGGTGTACGTGGTGTGGTGTATTTCTGGCTCTCTGAGAAGAGAGGAAAAGATACTCTCTCACCTGAGATTTCTGAGGTGGAGTCTACGATAATGAACCTGCCAAACTGGAACAATGCCGTGCTTTTAGAGCTGGACTACCTCATCCTTAAAAATGGATTTGAGAAGGTGTTTGAATTCGTCCAGAGAATGAAAGAGGCATTTTATTTCCTGAAAAAGGGTGTGCTGCTTCTTTCATTAGACCCTGAGATTCTGACACAGAGGCAGGCAAAGCTTCTCAGGAAGGAATGTGGCATTATAAAGCCAAAGCAGCATGAACTCCCGCCTGAGGTTTTTGAGATTTTAAGGCATGTTTACATGGAGAACAGGGTAGGGAAGAAACCGTCTATTAAGGAGATTATGCAGAAGTTCAACATTGCGAGAAATACAGCCAAAAAACGCATACGGTACCTCGAAGGTAAGGAATTGGTGAATGTGGTCAGGGTGGGTAGGCTGAAGTTACTTGAGGTCACAGAGAAGGGTAAAGAGCTATTCTATTAGGCGCAGGTATATTGAAAATATTGACACTTTTTTTGACGATATTGATAAGCAAACTGTCACCCCTAGTTTTTCTAGCGGCGCAGAAAAGGTGGGTAGGAAGTGAGCCAGGGCATTAAAGTTGGAGTGGGAAAGGAGTGGAGCAAGCTGTGGAACACCGAAGAGTGGTGGGCCGTGTGGGAGGCATTGCTTAAACTCTCTGGCTATGGAAACAGAAAAGATGCGCAGATAGAGAAGGTCTTGAGATACAGCAAAAGCAGCAGGAGATAATCACTAAAACTCCATAAACAAAGCTCATGGGTATTCCGATGAAACAGATACATGCCAATAAAATCATAGTGCTTAACAAAACCTTCTGTCCACCTGCAGCGGTGGTGCTCTCCAGCCTAAAGAAGGCAAAGGCAGGAGAGGTGCTCCACATCAAGGCTTCAGCGTGCCATGCCCAGCTTGTAGCTGACTTAGCTGAGCGCGTAGGGGCCGAGGTGATATTTAAGGATAAAAATGGCACCTGCACCAGCTTCTGGATTTTGAAAAAGTAGGTTAGCGGAGGTACTCAGCCAGCCTGCTCTCAAGCTCAGGCATATACGGTGCCAGCATCGCCTGAAGCACGCGGTCTAGGTTAAAGAAGAAAGCTACTCCTGCGATTATCAGCACCCAGCCTGCGATTTTTTTTGCATAGACGTTGTACCTGCTGACGCTCGCCACCCTGCTGGTGGCAAACTTCCCGAGATAAGCCACAGCAAGCATTGGTATGCCCAGACCTATTGAATATGCAAAGAGGGAAACCCCACCCGTAACCACATCGCTGGTTACAAGCATCAGCACCGGGCCAAGCACCGGTCCGACGCAGGGTATCCACACTATACCGAGGGATAGGCCAAGAAGGAGTGCCCCTAAATAACCTTCTCTCTGCTTTGATGTGAAGCCAGGGATACTGAGCTTGTTGAGGAGCATAGTGGAGTACATCACAAAGTAGCTGTTCAGCCTCTCGCTAACAAGCATAGCACCCATGAGTATTATGAGGATGATTCCAAATATGCGCAATCCCCCAGAGATGGGTCCCATAGCTTCTCTGAAAATAGAGGTGAGCACGCCCATGACGGTGAATGTTATGCTCATCCCGGCGACGATTATAAGGGGACGAAGCTTAGAGCCAGCGCCACCAGCCATCACCACCGGCACAAGGGGGAAAACGCAGGGTGAGGTGATACTCACTATGCCAGCGAGAAAGGACATGAGCACCAACTTCATTCAGAACACCTTCATAGCTTGCCAAAACTACCGAGGCAAAAACCTTTAAAAATTGCAGGGTAATAATTACTGGGGTAGAGTATGGACTTCACCGGTAGGGATATAATCTCCATACGCGACTTCTCCAAGGAGGAGATTGAATACATCCTTGAGAGTGCTGCACGCATGGAGGCGAGGCTTGGGGGCAAGTTAAACCTGCTCGAGGGAAGGATTTTAGCCTGCCTTTTCTTTGAGCCCAGCACGCGCACGCGCTTAAGCTTCGAGGCGGCAATGAAGCGCCTCGGGGGCAGGGTTATAGGATTTTCTAAGGCGGGCGTCGCCTCAGTTGCGAAAGGTGAAAACCTCACCGATACAATAAAAACCGTCACTAACTACGCGGATGTGATAGTTATACGCCATCCCCGCGAGGGCGCCGCTCGCTTAGCCGCAGAGGTCAGCGAGGTGCCGGTGATAAACGCAGGTGATGGCTCCAATCAGCACCCCACGCAGACACTGCTAGACCTCTACACAATAAAGAAGGAAAAGGGCAGGCTTGACGTTAAGGCAGCGATTGTGGGCGACCTCAAGTACGGGCGTACTGTGCATTCCCTCGCCCACGCTTTAGCCATGTTCGGTGCCAGCTTAATCCTCGTCTCGCCTTCCGGGCTGGAGATGCCGCCAGAGGTACTGGCAGACCTTCTGGAGCTAGGGGTTGAGGTGAAAGAGACCCACAACATAGAGGAGGCGGTAAGCGAGGCGGAAGTGCTCTATGTTACCAGAATACAGAAGGAGCGTTTCCCGGACCCTGAGGAGTATGAGAAGGTGAAGGGAGCCTACAAGGTCACGCGGGAGATGCTCGCCTCCGCCAGGGAGGATTTAATAGTCATGCACCCCCTGCCCAGAGTAGACGAGATCTCGCCTGAGGTTGACCTGACAAAGCACGCGCGCTATTTCCAGCAGGTGCGCAACGGCTTACCCGTGCGCATGGCACTGCTCACGCTTGTGCTGGGGGTTGAATAATGGAGAGAGACATACGGGTGAGGAAGATCAAGGACGGTACCGTCATAGACCACATCACCGCCGGGCAGGCGCTCAATGTGCTGAAGATAATAGGCATAACCCGGGAATTTCCGAAGACAACTGTAACCGTGGCGATAAATGTGCCTTCCCGGAAAGCGGGGCTGAAGGACATAGTGAAGGTCGAGGGGAAGGAGCTGAGAAGCGAAGAGGTGGACAAGATTGCGCTTATCGCCCCCAAGGCGACAATAAACATAATTCGCAACTACCAGGTGGTGGAGAAGAAGGAGGTCTCTATACCGCCAAAGCTTGAGGGCGTGCTGAAGTGCGCCAACCCTAACTGCATAACCCACTTTGAGCCTGTTAAAACTAAGTTTCATGTGGAGAAGAAGGAGCCCATAAAGCTTCGGTGCCATTACTGCGAGCGAGTAATGAGTGAGGCAGAGATAGTGAGGCAGTTCTAGCGCATATGGACGTAGCAGAAATCCGCCAGAGGTTTGCAGAGATCAACCCGAAATTCGTGAAGAGGTACGCAAAGATAGACGATACTGACGAGTTTTACATATACTCAGCAAAGCCTCTGCGACCAAGCATACGGGTTAATACTCTAAAAGCAGATGTCGAAGAGGTTGTGGAGAGGCTCAGCGAGAGGTTTGAGCTTGAGCCTGTGCCCTGGTGTCCCGAGGGCTTCTGGGTGAGAGGGGAAGAGAAAGTGAGTACTACCATGGAGCATGCTCTGGGCTTAATTTTTGTTCAGGAAGCGGCGTCCATGCTTCCCCCAGTGGTTTTAGACGTGGAGCCGGGCATGCTTGTGCTGGATGTTGCCGCCTCGCCTGGAGCGAAAAGCACGCAGATAGCCCAGTACATGCGCAACCAGGGCTGTCTCATTGCCAATGACGTTAGGATGGAGCGAGCAAGGATACTCGCCTCCAACCTGCAGCGCTGCGGAGTGCTCATCGCAAAGGTTACCCTTAGCGATGGGCGGAGCTTTTCCAGGTATCGCGAAACCTTTGACCGCGTGCTTCTAGACGCACCATGCAGCAACGCTGGCATGGTGCGCAAGAACTACAAGTACCTCAAAATATGGGGACAGCGCCGCCCTAAAAAGTACTCCAAGCTTCAGAAGGAACTTATAAGCGCTGCCTATGAGGCGTTAAAGCCGGGTGGGGTGCTGGTCTACTCCACCTGCACCCTTGACCCGGTGGAGAATGAGGGGGTGGTTGACCACCTGCTGATGAACACAGATGCAGAGATTGAGGAGCCAAAGCTTCCTGTTAAGAGGCATCCTGCGTTTTTAGAGTTTGAGGGCAAGAGCTACACCAGCGAGGTGCGCAAGTGCCTGCGCCTGCATCCCCAGGACAATGACACCGAGGGTTTCTTCGTGGCGAAGGTGGTGAAGCCATGAGCGTTACAATGGTACTTGAACTCCTCAAGGAGCAGTTCGGTGTCGAGAGCATTGACTTCAAGCTGCGCGAAGGCGGAAGCGGGCGTTATTACGCCTACAGGGAATGCGAGCTTGAGATTGAGGAGTTCGCCTCTGGGGTATACTTCGGAAAGCTGGAGAAAGATGGTCTTCGCCTCTCTGTGGAAGGGTGCTATCTTGTGGGGAGGAATGCTACAAAGGGTATGGTGGAGGTGAGCAGAGAGCAGGCGGAGCAATGGATGCGCGGCGAAGACCTGGAGATTGAGGCTAGGGGCTATGTGATTCTCCGCTGGGGGAGCTACTTCTTAGGATGCGGAAAGGGCAAAGGTGGGAAGATTCTGAACTACCTGCCAAAGGAGAGGAGGGTGCCTTCACCGTAACCTTTATATACCTAATCATGCTACTATGTAGCATGCTAACAAATAGCATGAAGGTGGAAAGATGAGCGAGATTGGCAAGCGCGTCAGACTTGAGAGGATAATAAACCGCGAGACGAGAAAGACAATAATAGTTCCCATGGACCATGGCGTGAGCTCAGGACCAATCGCGGGCTTAATAGACATGCCTGCAGCGGTGAACAGCGTTGCTGAGGGTGGAGCGAATGCGGTGCTTCTCCATAAGGGCATAATCAAACATGGACACCGCGGCTATGGGCGAGATATTGGTCTAATAATGCATCTCTCCGGAAGCACCTCGCTTTCACCTGACCCCAACAACAAGGTGCTCGTCGCAACAGTAGAGGAGGCGATAAAACTCGGAGCAGACGCTGTAAGCATCCATGTCAATGTAGGCGCGGACGACGAAGCTGAGATGCTCACCCAGCTTGGCGAGATAAGCGCAAAGTGCATGGAGTGGGGCATACCTCTCCTAGCTATGATGTACCCCAGGGGAAGGAAAATTGAGAGCGAGCACGACGTTGAGGTGGTTAAGCACGCTGCCCGCGTGGGTGCAGAGCTGGGCGCAGATATAGTTAAGACGAACTACACAGGAGACGTGGATACCTTCAAAGAGGTTGTCAAGGGCTGCCCGGTGCCGGTGGTTATTGCAGGTGGCCCCAAGATGAGCACCGACCGCGAAGTGCTTGAGATGGTAGCAGGCGCAATAGAGGCTGGCGCTGCGGGAACGAGCATAGGCAGAAACATTTTCCAGCACACCTCGCCAACTAAAATGGTGCGCGCCATCGCGGCGATAGTGCATGAAGGTAAAAGTGTGGATGAGGCTATGAAGCTTCTCCAGTAGCGAAACTTCGTCACCCTATCGCTTCGCGAGACGGGTAACTTCGTCACCCTATCGCCTGACGGCGAAACGGGTAACCCTTATTACCTCTTCATGCAAAGATTATGCAAAGGTGGTGCAATGAAGTTTTTCTGGGTAGATGCAACCTCTGGCGAAAGCTGGGATGAGCGTAAGGCAGTAATAACCACCAGCCTTGAATCAGGCGCCGCTGGCGTGGTGGTGCGCAGCGAGGACGCAGAGAAGGCTGCCAAGCTGGGCAAGGTGAAGCTGGTCTGCGAGGGCGATGGATGCGATTGTACGCTGGTGCGCTTCGCCGATAAGGAGCTTCCCTCAAGGCTGGAAGAACTGGAGGATATGGCTCTGGTCAGAGAACTAAAGGAGAAGGGCAGGGAAGTCGCTGCCTACGTTGAGATTCTCAGCAAAGCCCACGAGAGGTTGGCGGCGCAATTAGCAAGGCTCGCCGATTATATAATCGTTGTGGGGAAGGACTGGAAGGTAATCCCCCTTGAGAACCTCATAGCAGAGCTTCAGAAGGAAGATGTGAAGGTAATCGCTGGCGTTAAAAACGCGGAGGATGCAAAGCTAGCGCTTGAGACCCTCGAGGTGGGTACAGATGGCGTGCTCTTAGAGAGCGATGACGTTAATGAAATAAAGCGCGTCTCAAGCATAGTTTCGCGCAGTGCGGAGAGGCTTGAGCTAACCTGCGCGAAGGTTGTGAATCTCAGGCAGGTGGGCATGGGCGACCGCGTGTGTATAGACACTGCCTCGCTGCTAAAGATAGGAGAGGGTATGCTGGTTGGAAGCCAGGCGGCTGGGCTCTTTCTTATCCACTCAGAAACTCTGGAGAGCGAGTATGTTGCCTCTCGCCCATTCCGCGTGAATGCAGGGGCAGTGCACGCTTATGTTCTTGCCCCGGGAGGAAAGACGCGCTACCTGAGCGAACTTAAGGCAGGGGACGAGGTTTTAGCAGTCGATGCTGAAGGAAACACCCGCAGGGTTATTGTGGGCAGGGTGAAGATAGAGCGTCGCCCTCTAATGCTGGTTGAAGCGGAGGTGGATGGCAGAGTTTACAAGACACTGCTCCAGAACGCTGAGACCATCAACCTAGTCACCAAGGACGGAAAGCCCATCTCTGTGGCGAAACTCAAGGTTGGGGATGAGGTGCTGATTTACTGCGCCAGCGAGGGCAGGCACTTCGGCATGGAAGTGGAGGAGACGGTAATAGAGCGGTGATTATCGCCCTTTCTCTAATGCTTTTTTAAACGCGGCGATGTGCACCTCACCGGCGAAGTGCAGCGGAGCCTTTTTACCCTGAGCAACTTCATACCCGGCGGCGGCTCTGCATATGAACTGCACCTCAAGGGCAAATCGCTGCACAGCCTTTTCCACAGGCATGCCCACTATTTTCTCTGCCGCTTCCCAGGTGGCGCCGCAGGGTGCACCCTTCTTCACCCTTACGTTGGCGACCTTTCCCTCGCGTACCTCAACCTCAAGCTCCGGCGTGCCAAAGCGCCGAGCGTATTCCCCTGCTTCCTTCACCTCGCCCAGACCGCAGCACGTGGGCGGGGTTATTGCGCCGGCGATGCGCCTCCCTGGAGAGATAACTGGTATCCCCTTGCGTTTCGCAACTTCGGCGAGAAACTCACTCAGGTCAGGATGATAAAGGTAGTCAAGCACAAGCTCAGCCTCGAAATCGCTGGAAATGTAATCCTCGGGCTCATCTATAATCTCCGGCAGCACCTCAGGTACTGTAAAAATCTTTGTTATCTCAATATCTCTGCCATACTTTTCAATACCAGCTATTTTGTGGATTCCTCGCCCACCCCTCTGAAAAACAACAATCCTCATCACGGACCCGGCTGAAAATCTGGGCAGCTCCTGTTTTTCTCTATATTCAAATTCCAGCGGTTATGCATAAGGCACCTGTACCGCATGTTGTAGTCAGTTATCAAATTCTCCAGCAGGGCACAGTCCTCGCACCTTACCATGGCACCACCATAGCTGCTGGGATTTAGGGTTTTTGTGGGTTGTTGTGTATATAAATGTTTCCCTTAATTTCTATTTTTTTCTACCCTAACTCCTGCCTTCCAAGCTATTCATTATTTTTATTATAATGCTCAACCTCCACGTCCAGAGTAATTACCAGACCCTCGCCCAGCATTTCCTTTATTTTTGGAAGCACGCTCTCTATTGCACCGCTCTCTGCTATGGTGTCAATAACCACAGGCAGGTCCATGCTGAATCTTAAAATGTCAACTGAGTGTTCGCCACTCTTTGGACCATAGCTCTCTATCCCTCTGAGCACAGTTGCTCCAGGTATGCCGCTCCTCTTTAAAAGCTCCAGCACCGCCTTGTAGGCAGGCTTCCCTTTGTATTTATAACTTTCACCTATGTAAATTCTAAGCCATTTAGCTTTCACAGAATCCCTCCTGACAGTTTTTTGCCCAAGGCAAAGGCTATAGCACCAAGGAACAGGTTAAGAGTTATATTTAAAAGAAAACCCTTAAAGTTTCCCCTTTCCGCTAACCTGAAGCTCTCATAGCTCAGAGTTGAGAAGGTTGTGAGGGAGCCAGAAAAACCCACGGCAAAGAAGAAGTATACTTCATTCCTACCTTCTATGAAAAAGGGGAGAAGAAAGCAGCCCAGAGTGTTCACTGTGAGAGTACCTAGGGGTATTTCCTTGAATCCAGGAATTCTGTAGAGGTAGTAGCGCAGCGCTGCACCTAAAGAGCCTCCCAGGGCAACGAGAATAGCGCTTTCCATTCACTCAATCCCTCCTGGCAAGGTACAGAGCGAAAGCTCTGCCTGAGTAAACTGAAGCAAGACCCAGAATAAAGTTTGAGGTGATATAGATAAAGCTCTGAAGGAAAGGAAGGTTGAAAGCATCGTAAATAAAAGTAGAAAAGGTGGTGAAGCTTCCCAAGATGCCTGCTGCTATAAGAACTCTGCTCTGCGCTGACAGGGCACCAATATATATCTCCTCGTACATGAGAAAGCCCAGCAAAAGGCACCCGAGGATATTAACAGCCAGAGTTGAGTAGGGCTGGGGTATTGCGCCGGAGAAGATATAGCGGAGGGTTGCTCCAGCACCACCCCCAAGGGCCACAAGAATGTAGGGCTCGACAGCTACAAGCTTGTAATAGGCTGAGTTCTTCAAGAAGTGAACCTCCTGATGAAGCCTCGTCAGCTCAATAAAAGGAGTCATCAGCCCTCAGTAGGCTTTGGTGCAGGTGGACGACTCCATCACCCTCTCTTCCATCATCTGATAACAGCATAAATGTTTTTTATTCACTATTTATTACTCAGCCCAATCAGTTTAAGGAATAACCCACAGCACCAACCTCAATATTTTTAACTCCCAAGAGCAATACAAAGCGTGTGGTGGATATGAAGACAATTGAGCTTAAAGGCGAAAAGGTTGTAATGATAGACCAGACGCTTCTCCCGCGGGAAGTTAAGCTTATAGAGTGCATCGACACAGAGTGCATCGCCGAGGCGATAGAAAACCTGAGAATACGCGGCGCACCCGCGCTGGGCGTTGCCGCCGCCTTCGCCCTCGCCCAGACGGCGCTGAAGTATGCGAACTCGCCGAGAGAGGTTGTACTTTCCGAGCTGGAGAAGACCTACAAGCGCATAAAGGCTACCCGCCCCACTGCGGTAAACCTGCACCTAGCTCTCGAGAGGGTTATGAGCAGGGCAAGGGAAAGTGAAAACCCGGCTGAAGCTGCGTATAAAGAGGCTCTCAGGATTTACGATGAGGATTTCGAGGCGAACAAGAGGCTGGGCGAGTACGGAGCTGAGCTTCTCGAAGATGGCGACGTCGTGCTTACGCACTGCAACACCGGTGCCCTTGCCACAGCCAGCTACGGCACCGCATTGGGTGTTATAATCACAGCATGGCATCAGGGCAAGAAGCTTAAGGTGTTTGCCGACGAAACGCGACCACTACTCCAGGGGGCTCGTCTCACAGCCTGGGAGCTGGTCCAGGAGGATATACCGGTGACGGTTATCACAGACAGCAGCGCCGCCTATGTGATGCGCACCCAGGGGGTGAGCAAGGTTATAGTGGGCGCTGACAGAATCGCTGCCAACGGCGATACCGCCAACAAGATAGGAACCTATTCCCTTGCGATACTCGCAAAGGAACACGGGATACCATTCTACGTCGCCGCTCCCCTCTCAACGATAGACCTGGCGACGCCCAGCGGTGAGCACATACCCGTGGAATACAGGAAGCGCGAGGAGATTGAGTTCTTCAACGGCCAGCGCATTGTGCCTGCGGAAGCAGAAATACTCAACCCGGCGTTCGACGTTACACCTGCGGAGTACATCTCCGGCATAATAACAGAAGCCGGTGTGCTCACCCCACCCTACGAGGAGAGCATACGAAGAGCTTTCGAGAGAAAGCGCTAAGTTATTTATATAAACCAGGGGTTTAATGCTATTATGCGCCTCTACATCCTTCTTCTGCTGCTTGTCCCTCTCGCTCATGCAGAAACACAGCTCAGCGCTGTAGAGCACAACATAACCTACTTTCTTGGCAAGGAGAACGTCTCGGTAAAGGAGGACATAATCCTCAAAAACAGGCCCTTCTCAGTAACCTCGCCCATATATTACTACCTCGGGACAGATGCAGAGAGTATAAGTGTGGAGGTCACCGGCGGGGCTGATTATAAGATCGACGAGACCTATGGAGGGGTGATATTTAATTTTAGAAATGCCTACGCCACAAAGGTGAAGATTAAGCTACTCTACTCCTATCCCCAAAGCCTGCGCAGAAGCGATGGGAGTTACCTGCTCGCAGGCGAAGCTCTAAAGCGGGTGTACCCCTGGGGAATTAATGTGGTGAACCTGCGCTTTGTTCTTCCGCCAGGGTTCACCTTCGGAGAGGTCTCGCCCGAGCCACAGGAGAGGGGAGAGAGCTACCTTCTCTACAGGATAACCTACCTCGATGCTCGCGCATATGAGGGATTCCCGGTAAGCATCGAATATGCCAACTACCGCGAACTTGCAGAGAAAAGCCTGAGCCTGGCAAAAGCGAGAGAGCATGACACCTTCCTCGCTGTGAAGGACGCAAACCAGAGCATCGAGAATGCTCGAAGCTACGGGGCAAACCAGTCGCAAGCGTTGGCAAGCTTCAACGAGGCACTTACCCACCTCCAGAACTACTTCCAGCTTGTGAAGCAGGCAGAGCTTATCCTTGAGAAGAACAGTTATGAGGCTTATAGAAAGGCATCCTCAGCGGTAGAGGAGCTTGAGCTCGCGGGCATAAAGGCGAGGGAGGCCTACAGCAGAGCGAACTTTGCAATTCAGCTCACCCTTGAGAAGAGGCTTGCTACCTTTGAGGAGAACTTAACTAGCTTGAGCAAAGAGGAGCCGGAAGTGCAGCGCGTTGTCGTGGTAGAGCAGCCCGCGAAAGGCATAAACCTGTACAAGTACGCCTTTTTTGCTCTTGCAGTGCTCTTTATAATATTCATCGCAAGCGAGGCTTACCGCATCCTAACACCAAAAAGCTACCGCAGAAGAAGCAGCGTAAAGGATTTCAGGGTGATTGGCGACCTGAAGAGAAAGACTTTCAACGGATTTGAGAAGAAGGTGGCTAAGGTCAAGCGGGGCGTTGACCTTGCGCAGGAGATTCGAAACCTGAGAAAACGAAGGGAGAAGCTGAAGCTGGGTATAGAGAACGCCCGAAAGAAGTTCACCTCTGGCGAGATAACCGCTGAGCTGTATGAGCTGGAGAGAGGGAAGTTTGAGAGGGAGATAGAGGAGATAGACCGCAGGATTGCGCTGCTGGAGAAGGAGCTTAGTGAGATTAAGAGGCATGGGCATGAGGAAGGTAAGGCAGATTGAGGTTACCAGTGGAATGAGCGTTGACGAACTCATGCGCCAGTACAGCGAGGCTGGCGTGCTCGGAGCTGGCGCTTTGGGTAGGGCATGCGACATCCTGGAGGAGATGGTCAGAGCAAGGGCGACCATATTCCTGGGCTTAGCCGGACCCCTCATCGCCGCAGGGATGAGGAACATAGTTACTGAGCTTATAAAAATGGGTGCAGTAAGCGCCATCGTAACCAACGGAGCAAATGTTGTGCACGACGTCCTCGAAGCAATAGGCGGTGCGCACTACGTGGGCAGCTTTCGCAGCGACGACGCACAGCTGCACAGCGCTGAGATGGGCAGGATAGGCAACGTCTACACCCGGGTTAAAGACTTTGTTGCCTTTGAGGATTACGTCCAGGAGCTTCTCTCTGGTATCCCCGAAGAGAGGAGGAAGAACCTCTCAATAAGGGAGCTGCTCTCAGAGATAGGGAAGAGCATAAGCGACGCTAACTCGTTCCTCAGGGCTGCATATGAGCGGCGCATACCCGTGTTCTCCCCGGCGGTGGTGGATTCAATGCTGGGGTTGCAGCTTTTCTTCTTCGCAGAGAGGAACCACATTGTGTTAAACGCTGTTAAGGATATGAAGGAGCTTGCCCAGATGGTTTTCGACGCCTCCGAGGTGGGGGCACTCTTCCTCGGTGGAGGCGTGCCCAAGCATTACATACTGGGAGCTAACTTGCTTCGCGGCGGTATAGACTACGGGATTCAGGTTACGATGGACCGCGAAGAATCCGGCTCGCTAAGCGGTGCAAAGCTGGAGGAGGGGATAAGCTGGGGCAAGACAAGAGAGGAAGGCAAGGTGGTGACGGTGGTGGGCGACGTAACGATAATCTTCCCTCTGCTGGTGGCGAGCCTTAAAGAACGCCTGGGAGGCAGGGAATGAGGCTGCAAAGGGAGCACGGGCTCATTTTAGCTCTGGATGTAACCTCGCGCACAAAAGCGCTCAGCGTTGCGGAGAGCGTGGTGGATTACATAGACGCGGTGAAGGTGGGCTACCCTCTGGTGCTCTCCTGCGGTCTCGAGATTATAAGCGAGCTTAGCGATTTGGGCAAGCCTGTAATCGCAGATTTTAAAGTGGCTGACATACCCTATACCTCACGCCTCATCTGCGAGCAGGCGAAGCAGGCGGGAGCAAGCTTTGCAATCGTCCACGGCTTTGTGGGCGAAGACGTGGTCAAAGCATGCGCTGAGGTGCTCGACATCTTCATCGTGGCGGAGATGAGCCATCCTGGGGCAAAGGAGTTCATTCAACCTGTCGCAGAGAGGATAGCGGAGCTTGCAAGAAGTTACGCCTTTGGGATAGTTGCTCCCGCTACAAGGCCAGAGAGAATTGCGAGGCTGCGCTCTATTGTGGGAGAGCTTGTTATAATTTCCCCTGGCGTTAAGGCGCAGGGCGCTCGTCCAGGAGATGCGATACGCGCGGGCGCTGACTTCGAGATCGTCGGGAGAGGAATTTACGCCTCTGCTGAGCCACGCAGAAGCGCTGCGGAAATTGCGGCCGAGCTTAAGGCAGCGATGAAGGAGCACGAAGGTTAGCCTGACTCGAGCATAGCCGCGAAGTAGAGGAGCACAAGGATTAAAAGCATGCCAAGCGCATATCCGGGTTTGCGAACGAGTGCGCGGATTTCCCTTTCAAAGGTTTCAACATCCCCGCGCATTGCCACGCCTCTTAGCTTGTTGGCTATTGCCAAGCCCAGCGCAATGCTGCCGAGCATTGCTGGTATCTCTAAAAGGGCGTGGGGCATTAGATAGGAGATAAACTGAGAAATACCCTCGGGGGCAAAACTCCAGAAAAATGCGCTTATCGCAGTGAGGTTGGCAAAGAGGCTCAGCAAAGGGACAAAGTACAGGTAGAAGAGGCAAGCTCTGAGTGGCGAGGCTATGCGAAAGGTGGCAAATCGGGAGAGCACTGCGTAAAGCGGCTCTGTCAGCCTGTCCAGCATCGAGTATGTTTTTTCAGAGGTTCGCCTGTAAATCAGCAGTTCAAGATAGCTTAAAATAGTGCCCAGATAAACTGTAACAATGGCGGCTAGCGCATTTTTAAAGAATATGCTGCCAGCAAACGTTGCAGGAATGGCGAAAAGCACATAGGTATAACTCTTGAGCAGATAACCTGCGAGCACAGCAATTACAACGAGCGCAGCAATGCTTTTCCTCATTTCAACAGCGCAAAGAAGAGCTTCCCCTTTTCCGTGATCTTAATAAACCTACGCGGTCTATCGCCGCGCAGCTTTGTCTCCCTCACCTTAACGAGACCCTTCTTTTTAGCCTCGTCCAGCGTGGCGTCTATCTCCTCACGAGGCTTGCCCAGCGCCTTTGCTAAGCGAATCTGGCACACCTCGTCGTAGGCACACAGGTTCAGCCCGAGCATTCTACACTTACCGCATATGTCGTCCTCTTTTATGGGCAGAACCTCAGAAGCAGGGATAAAGCTTATTTTTGTCTTCATCTTCCTACCTGAATTAAGTTCTGTTTTTCCAGCTATTTAAAATTTCGCTGCTCAGCCCCTCAGAATCTTTACTATCTCCCCATGCATCTCCATGCTGTGCGCTGCCACTATATTAAGCCTCTCTATCCTCAAAAGTGACGCTTCGAGAGGAGCGCCCTGCATGTTGGTGACAGCGCCGCCCGCTTCTTCCACCACAAGCTTAGCCGCGGCTATGTCGATGTTGCGCAGATATGTACGCACGTCAACGAAGGCGTCAAAATCTCCTCTAGCAACGTGGCACAGCTCCAGAGCAGCGCTGCCCAGGGTGCGCACCCGCTTTATGCGCTTGAGCAGAGGCATAAGCGTCCCAACGCTTTGTGGCGTGGAATAGATGCAAACAGTGGCTTTGCTCAGCTTTCTTGCTTCTACGCTTCTTATCCTCCGCCCATTATACCACGCCCCCTTCCCGCGCTCTGCCGTGAATTCATCCCCAGAGTAGAGGTTGAGCACATATGCAACGCTCACATCAGCGAGACTCGCACCCTCGCGATAGGGTGCAAAGGCAATGGAAAGGGCGTAGAAGGGCAAGTTGTGAAGCGCATTGTAGGAGCCGTCGATCGGGTCAACCACGGCGATGTACTCTGGCTCCTCTGTAAGAGCCACGCTGCCTGCTTCCTCACTGAGCACAAAGAAGGCTTCTTTCTCGCTGAGACGCTTCATCACCACATTTTCAGCTATCTTATCTATCGCCTCTGTGGGCGTGCCATCTGCGCCAATACCAACCTCACGAGAAGCTTCACCGCTCTCAAGCGCCTCTCTCACTACGCTGCGCAGCTCTGCGCCCACCTTACGGGCAAGATTAAGCAGATTCACGAGCTTAGATTGGTGGCGCACTTTATAATTTTTAGCCCGGAAGCACCTGCTCATGGTGAACCTGCGCAAAGTTTAAATATCCCCACGGTGAACTCATAATCCTCTAAAGGAGTGAGAGAAAAATGGCGCAGAGACCGCTGGATGTGCTTCATAAAAGCTTGGATTCACCTGTTCTGGTGGGCCTTAAAGGAGGCCGCGAGTACAGGGGCACGCTAAAGGGATACGACATGCACATGAACGTAGTGCTTCAGAATGCCGACGAGATAAAGGACGGCACCCCCGTGCGCAGGCTGGGGCTGGTGATAATCCGCGGGGACAATGTGGTTTTCATCTCACCCTGAAATTCTGGTAAACAAGGGGCTTATAGAATAAAAAGAAGGTAGCTGGTTTTGCTCTGATAGCTATGCTAATAAATTAAAATGGGGTAAATCACCCCTTATAGAAACATGTCCCCGCAAGGAAGTGCTCGCAGGTGCGCCAGACCTCGCGGGTTCGCCAGCCGTGTTCGCATACGTGGTATATACAGCACATTCTGCACGAGTCGCGCTCACGCTGGCAGTTGACCTTTGCGTAGTCCTCATCGTTAGCGGTGCATAGCAGCTTTTCCATTTCTCACTCCTCCTTAGCTGGTCTGAATTTGAAGCCGTAGTAGATTAAGCCTGCCTCTCCATCCTCCTGAATCTTCCTGAATACGCTCTCCACGCGCATTCCTATCTCAACCTCTTCCGGACTAACGTCAACTATCTGCGTTGTCACCATCACACCCTCGTCGAGCTTCACCAGCGCCATTACATAGGGCGCCTGCCTCTCAAAGCCCTCTGGAGGCGTGCGAATTACAGTGTAGCTCACCACCTCGCCCTTGCCACTGAGCTGAACCTCCTCAAGCTCGCCTCTTCTGCGGCAGTTTGGGCAGAAGTTGCGCGGGGGAAAGTATATCTCGCCGCAGCGCGTGCAGCGCTTACCTATGAGATTGTACCTGCTCTTCATGTTGCGCCAGAAGCGTGGTATGCTGCTCATTATATCACCTCACTTCTCAAGGATATGAACCACCGCTGTGCCGCCGCTCCCACCAACGTTGTGAGTCAAGCCCACGTCTGCATCAACCTGGCGCTTGCCTGCTTCGCCTCTGAGCTGTAGCACAATCTCCACCACCTGCGCAACGCCTGTCGCACCCACAGGATGCCCCTTTGCCTTAAGCCCGCCGGAGGTGTTCACAGGTATACGCCCGCCTATGGCGGTTTCTCCCTCCTCTGTGGCCTTGCCTCCCTTGCCAATTTCCACGAAACCCAGCCCTTCAATGGCAAGAATCTCACCTATTGTAAAAGCGTCGTGAACCTCCGCAACCTGAATATCGCGTGGCTCGCGCTTTGCCCTCGCGTAGGCTTCTTTGGCGGCGTTAACCGTGGCGTCAGTGACGGTTATCTTCTTCCTGTCGTGGAGCGCGATTGTGCTCGAGGCTTGGCCGCTGCCAGTGATGTAAACAGGGTTGTCCACAAATTCGCGCGCCTTCTCCTCGCTAGCTAAAACAACGCACGCGGCGCCGTCGGTTATAGGAGAGCAGTCCAGCAGACGCAGAGGGTCGGCGACGAGAGGCGAGCGCAGCACATCTTCGACGGTAATCTTGGAGTGGAACTGCGCATAGGGGTTGTGTATGGCATTCTCGTGGTTCTTCACTGCCACCATGGCGAGCTGCTCTCTGGTTGTGCCGTACTCATGCATATGCCGCCTTGCGATGAGCGCATATAAGCCAGGGAAGGTCATCCCCATGAAGGCCTCCCACTCGCTGTCGCTGGCTGTAGCTAGAGTCTGAGTGGTCTTCTCAGTAACCACATCGGTCATCTTTTCTACGCCTCCCACAACCACGATGTCGTGGAAGCCTGAAAGTATGGACATAACTCCCTGGCGTATCGCTAATCCGCCTGAGGCGCACGCAGCTTCGACACGCGTCGCAGGAATTGGCGTTAAGCCAGCGTGGTCAGCAATTAAGCAGGAGATGTGCTCCTGATCCACGAAGCGCCCGCCTGACATGTTGCCCACGTAGATCGCCTCGACATCTTTGCCATCTATGCCAGCGTCATTAATCGCCATAGCGCCAGCTTCAACAAACAGCTGGGAGAAGCTGGTCTCCCAGAGTTCACCGAACTTTGTCAGCCCTACCCCTATAACAGCAACTCTCTTCATACTCTACACCTTTATCTTCTTCCTGAGCTTTACATATGTCGCGTAGTCAATGTACTCCTTGCGTGCGATGAATTCCTCAACGCCCGGCGCCAGGCTTCGCTTCTCCTCTATCGCGTCCTCGACCACTACGGCGAAGGCATCGCTGCCTGCGCCTGAACCGAAGGAGGTTACCAGGATTCTATCCCCTGGCTTTGCTATATCCAGCACCTTCGCAAACCCGAGCAGGGAAGAACCTGAGTAGGTGTTGCCTATCCTGTCCACGAGTATACCTGGCTCCACCTGCTCAGAGGTGAAGCCCAGCTTCTTCGCCACAACGCGGGGAAACTTACCGTTGGGCTGGTGGAAAACGGCGTAATCAAAATCCTTGGGCTCGAGTCCAAGCTGTGCCATAAGCCCATGGGCAGCGCTGTAAACGTGCTTGAAGTAAGCGGGCAAACCCGTGAAGCGCCCGCCGTGTCGTGGGTATGCCTGCCCCTCGCGACGCCAGAAGTCGGGCGTATCTGTGGTGTAGGAGTAGGTAGCCTCTATGCTCGCAACAAGCTTATCCCTGCCTATAACGAATGCAGCACCACCAGCGGCGGCGGTGTACTCGAGTGGATCTCCCGGCGCTCCCTGCGCAGTGTCGGCACCTATGGCCAAGCCGTAGTCTATCATGCCAGAAGCAACAAGACCCATGCACGTCTGCACGCCGGCGGTGCCAGCCTTGCATGCGAACTCATAGTCGGCGGCGGTTAGGTCAGGCGTAGCCTGTATCGCCGCCGCAACAATAGTTGCAGTCGGCTTAACCACATATGGGTGGCTCTCCGAGCCGACGTATATCGCCCCTAGCTTCTTAGCATCTATCTGCGCTCGCTTTAGCGCATTTCGCGCAGCTTCTACGGCGATAGTGGCGGCATCTTCATCCAGGGCTGGGACAGCCTTCTCGGCAATCTTGAGAGAGGCTTTTATAACCTCGGCGTTGCCACCCCAAACTCGGGCTATCTCCTCAACCTTTATCCTGTACCTTGGGATGTAAACCCCATAACCTGTAATACCAACCTTCACGCTGCCTCACCTTCTCAGCTTGTCTTTCTTCTAAGCTCTCTTATTAACTCATCGCTGCTCTCATGATGGGAGAGTATCACGGGTATGCGCTCCTTCTCGGCTATTTTAACGCCCAGCGCGTCGACGCTCTTCAGCCCGTGGAGCACTACCACGCCTGGCTTTATTGTGGATACGCGTATTGCTATGAAGGGCGACCTGCCGCTGCTAACGCGGGTAAACACCAGCGCCCGCTCAGAGGTTAGCCCGTATATCTTCAGGAACTCTTCCGCTGAAAGCTCGAGTATAGCGCGGGGAGAGTCGAGGACTGTGTAGCCGTAGATGTACTTGTCCAGAAGCTCTTTGTTGGCGACCACCTCGCCCGCTACCACATCTACGAGTTGAGAAGCGCGCATAGGCGTGGCAAACTCGCGTATGTCGAGAATTGCGTCGGTTTTAATTTCGTTGCCCAGCATGCGCTCATACGCGCGGAGCACCTTGGAGCCGCGCTGCTCGTCAAGCGTAACAAGTGCCTCCACTATGCGCTTCACCACCGCTACGCCAGGAGAACGGCGACGCCCGCTCTCATAGTCGCTTATTACAGAGGTACTGACCCCGAGTGCCTCTGCAAGCTCCTTCTGGGTGACGCCAAACACTTCGCGCCACTTCTTTAGGGTCATCGCCGGCTTTGAGGAGAGCACTACCTCGCCAGCGATTTTCACAGAAAGTTCCTCGCGCACACCCATGTCATCGCCTTGCTTTCATTGCTCATTCGCCTATATAACAATTTCGGCAAAAGGAATATGCTAGAACGGCGATTGCCTTACTTGCAGAAAATGAGGGTTATATTTATGTTGTTAACTTTCAAGATTTTTCAGCTTTTCGGGGCTGTAGGGTAGCCTGGTCATCCTCGCGGCTTCGGGAGCCGTGGACCCCAGTTCAAATCTGGGCAGCCCCATCCAGGGGAGGGGAATACCCCTCCCCTTAGGTTAACCCCACCCCGACAGGGATACGTGGGAAAATCACTATGGAAACATGGCGGTATCGTAAGATAGTCTCGTCATGCAACCCGAGAGCAACTGACCGCACTGCCCTTACTTATAATACCCCCACTCCCTCTTGGGTCCAAAGCTGCGGATTCCAAACTTCAACAGCTGTATTCTGAGGCGCAGAGCATAGTCAGAGCTTATCTCGCCGCGCTTCTCCAGGTATCTTATAATCTCCATGCCCTCCTCTTCGGTGCTGCACCTGTTCAAAAAGTCGATTACACCCGGGTTATAACCTTTAAATCTGTCCTTTACTTCCTCATTCTGAGACTCTCTTTCAACCTTTATCCTGATAAAATTGCTCTCCTCTATCTCCTTGGCCAGGTTTGGATACTTCCTCTTAAACTCCTCATTGTACTCTATCATCCCTTACACCACAAACTTACTGCCATTCATCTCCTCGTAATAGATTCCTCCAATTCCTCCCTGGGAAGGCGCATGCGCTGCTTTAAAGCTTTTGCTATTTTATAAATAAGAAAGGCTGCAACACTCATCGCAATTAAGACCACGAAGAAAAAGATCGCCGGCGATAGACCAAAGATCCTCTTTATCAGCTTCGCCTCCACGCTTGTGCTTCGCCCTGAGAAAACCTCAACCTCGGTTTCGTAGGGCATGTAACCAGCCTTCTCCAGCCTCACCCTGTACCTTCTAGGCGGAAGGTAAAGCTCCGCGTCTGTGGTTGCGACACGCTCACCATCGATATAGACTTCAGCACCTGTAGGGATGGAGCTAACCACAAGAAGACCCTTTTCCACCTCCTCCCTGTAAACATCAAAAGTAACCTCATCGCTGGCGGTGCTCTTCCCATCACTAACCTCGGCGCGTAGCATGTAGCTCCCAGCCTCAAAGGATGAGACATCCAGCCTGTAGCTTCCTTCAGCTTCGCTCCCCTGGTAGAGTGTGGTTACTCCCTTAGTGGAAATAAGCTCTATCCTCACAGTGAGAGGGTCTCCATCAGCATCCTGAGCAACCCACCTCACCTCAACCTCGCCCGAAGCTTTTGCTCCATTAGCTGGTGAGACTATCTCAACCTCGGGGGGAGTGTTCTTTCTCTCTTCTTCCTCACGTACCTCCTGCTTCTGCGGCTGTTGTGTAACGTCGACACGCCAGCTCACCACCACCTCACTGAAAGGCGCTGAGACAATGCACTCCACAACGCCAGAACCAAGCTTCGCTGTATAGGTGAATTCGCTATCCCGCGAAACGTCTATGCCATTGAAACGCCAAAGGTAGCTCACCTTCAGCTCGTCGGTGTGCTCCGCCTCAACGCCAAAACGAACCTCCTCACCCGGCTTTACTGTGAGCTTCTCAGAGGTTGGATGCCGGGAGAGCACCTTAAGTGCGCTATCCACATTGCCCAGAAAAATCATTGGTTCAATCTTGTAGTGGCGAAGCACATCTTGGGTGCGCAGCCCCTGAGTGGTGCCGTATGTATAGCCTGGCTCATACCTCATTAACCTGAGTCTGGTCTCGTAGTAGGCGTACTCCACCCCAACAAGCTCGTCCCTGCCATCGCCGTCAACATCTCCAGCGAGCAAGGCTGCAAAAGGCTGTGTATATTTTGCCTCCCCTATTTTGTTAAGCTTCTCTGTCAAATCGCGGATGTAGGAGGTGTCGTAAAGAAAGATGGTTAGCCTCGTCTCATATGGCAAAGCCTGGATGGCGATGAGTTCATCTATACCATCACCGTTAATGTCGCCAGCGAGCCAGTTCTCAAGGGACTCGCGGTACTTGAGCATGTCCAGCTGGCGCAGCTTCTCTGTTATCCCCCGGGAATACTCAGGATCATAGGTGTAAAGGTAGATCTCTGTCCATGCAACCTTGGGCTGAATAAGGATAAGCTCATCCACACCATCGCCATTGACGTCGCCGGCTAGCCACCTTCCTGCTTCGCTACCATGGCGTGCAACGTCGAGGCGTAGCAGCTTATTTTCATCCCTGTCGTAGCGGTATATCTCAAGCTTGGAGCCCTGCGCCTCCCTCACCACCTTTATAAGCTCGTCTATGCTATCTCCGTCAACATCACCTGTGAAAAAGTTCGCCCAGTATGGCAACTCCACCACTGCCTTCTTCTCTAAACCATAGTTGTTGCCATAGGCATAGCCACTTTTGTACTGGAAAAATGAAAGCTCCATTCCCGTGGTGGTGTTAACCGCGATTACAACCTCATCCACAGGGTAGGAGGGAAGCGCATGGAGATGCGCGAAGGTGAGCAGTATCGCCAGTGTCACTATGAGCCAGCGCATAATTAAAGTAGAGCCGGACACATATATAAGGTTTGACGGTTTATCTGACGGTTAAACTTAAATATCCCTTTGAACCATTTTGATGACGGTGGTTTTAGTGCTGCGTCTTGGCACACCTGAGCAAAACTGGAGGTATAGCCATGGTTGAGAGTAAGACACTCAAGGTTGAGGAGTACATAATAACAGAAGAGCCCTACTACGAGCCCGTGGGCAATGAGATTGAGATTTTTGAAGCCGCTTACAAGAACAAGCTCCCTGTTATGCTTAAAGGTCCCACCGGCTGCGGTAAGACCCGCTTCATGCAGTACATGGCATGGAAGCTTAAGCGCCCCCTAATTACCGTATCCTGTCACGACGACCTGACCTCGAGCGACCTGGTGGGACGCTACCTTGTTAAAGGCGGAGAGACCGAGTGGGTGGACGGCCCGCTTACCCGTGCGGTTAAGGTTGGTGCTATCTGCTACCTCGACGAGATTGTAGAGGCAAGAAAGGACACCACCGTTGTGATTCACCCGCTCACCGACGACAGGCGAATTTTACCAATAGAGAAGAGGGGCGAGATAATTAAGGCGCCGGATGAGTTCCTTCTCGCTATCTCCTACAACCCGGGTTACCAGAGCGTGCTTAAAGATCTGAAGCACTCCACCAGGCAGCGCTTCGTAAGCATAAACTTCGACTACCCGCCCAAGGAGCTGGAGAAGAAGATAGTCATGAAGGAGAGCGGAGTAGATGAAGAAACTGCTGAGGCGCTGGTAACGCTTGGCGAGAAGATACGCAACCTCAAGGACAAAGGCTTAGAAGAAGGCGCAGGTACCAGACTGCTCATCTACGCGGGTCAGCTAATAAAGGAAGGCATCGAGCCAGCACAAGCGGCGGAAATAGCGATGGCAAACCCGATTACAGACGACGCCGACATGCTCCGCGCTATTAGAGAGCTCATAACCACTGTATTCTAGGGTAGCGAATATGGCGAGCTTTGAAGACGTACGGAGCAATCTGTTCAAGATTCTGGGGCAGACATCCTTTGGCGAGGACGTAATGGATGTGCGCTTCACGGGCTTTCACTATGCCCGTGGGCTGCGCAGCATAGACGAGGCAGTGCCAGCGCTGATGGAGCTGCCCAACGACGTGCTGAGGGAGATCTACAGGCAAGGGGAGAAGCTGGCGAAGCGCGACAAGGAGATGGCATTCAACTTCTTCATGACCGCCCCGGACGCGGTGACCCACTTTAGCCTCGAGGACCTCAAAAAGTGGGTGGAGATGGGCTTAGAGCTGGCGGACGCGTACGGCGTCGTACCAGCGCGCAACTTCTTCAAGGGTATTACCAGGGAGACCATTGAGAAGATCCACTCCCATGGACTTGAGTTTAAAGATGTGGCAAGGATAATGGAGATATACATCAACGCGCTGAGCGGTGACCAGCTGGCGGTGCAGGAGGACGTCACAAGCTACACAGATACGCGCGTAGTTTACCTGCCCCAGAAGGTGGAAGAATTTGAGAACAATGAGCTCAACTTTAAGGTTTACAAGGTGATAGCGGCGCATCGCTACGCTCAGAAGCGCTACCGCAGCCTTGAGCCAAATCTGAAGCGCATTGAGGATGTTGTAAACGAAATTCAGCAGAAGTACGGGCGCAGCATCTCCGACACCCGCGAGGGGCTGGAGAACTTTATATACCTCTTCCCGGAGGAGCAGCTTGCTTTAGATATTTTCAGCATAGTGGAGAATGCACGGGTGGAGAGAAATCTGCGCAAGGAGTTTAAAGGCATAGCCCGAGACATGGACATGCTTTTAGAGCGGGAGTGGGAGCGCCGTCCCAGCTTTTCAAAGCTGAGCGATAAGGAGGCGGTGCTGGAAGCGCTGATGCAGCTCCTGACCTACGGGAAGCTTAAAGAGGGTCTAAACCCCAGCTTAGAGGAGATAGCGCGTAAAGCCTACGAGATAGTAAAGGAGATGCTGGAAAAGGAGCGCCCGACCGTTGAGGACAGCTGCATCGCCACCTATAAGATTTACGAGCTTATTGAGGAAAAGCTCTTCGGCACACCATACAACCGCTTCAACGACATAGCATTTAGAGGCGTTATTAAGCCAGAGCAGGTAACCGCAGGCTTGAGAAAGACCAAGAAGGAGATGGCAGAGAAGCTGGAGTCGCTGCTGGAGGATCTGAATATAGAGAAGCCTCCAGATATAGACAGCATGATTCAGCATGCAATGAATGAGGTGCCCGATCCCCTCGCCTATGGCGCGCCTCTCGATTTTCTCTTCCGCCTTGGCTTGGAGATCCCCGAGGAGATACAGGAGGAGATCCTGCGCGAGATAGAGAAGATACTCGGCGAGCTGGGTGAGATCGACGCCAGCATGCTGATGAAGGTTCTGGACAGCGCTGGCAGGAAGATAAGGGCAAACATCCAGGCTAAGGTTACCGAGTTCCAGGTGGAGCTTACTGAGGAGGACAAGCAGGGGGCCTTCCTCTACGACGAGTGGGATTACAAGGTGGGGAACTACCGCGCTGCGTGGTGTGCCCTGAAGGAGAAAATGATGCACAAGGGCAGCGATAAGTTCGTGGAGAAGACGCTGCAGAAGCACGCAGGCTTGGTGTCGCTTATAAAGCGTCAGTTTGAGATGATGCGCCCCGACTACAAACGGCTCTTCAAGCAGATGTACGGCGAGGAGATAGACCTGGACGCCTTCGTCGAAGCTTTTGCTGACATTAAGGCAGGCGTAACACCCAGCGACAAGCTGTACATAAAGATCGACAAGAAGGAGCGCGATATCGCTGTTGCCTTCCTCGTGGACTTGAGTGGCTCAACCACCGGCTGGGTTATTGAGACTGAGAAGGAAGCTCTCGTGTTGATGTGCGAGGCGCTTGAAATTCTCGATGACAAGTATGCGATCTTCGGCTTCTCAGGTAAAACGCGCAAGCAGTGCGACTTTTACATAATAAAGCGCTTCGATGAGCCATACGACGAAGAAGTTAAGCAACGTATCGCCGGCATGGATGCCTTTGACTACACGCGAATGGGGCCGCCGATACGCCACGTTACCAAAATACTCGAGGAGACGCCGGCTAAGATCAAGCTGCTTATAGTGCTCAGCGACGGCAAACCCGAGGACTTCGATGAATACAAGGGGGACCACGGCATAGAGGATACAAAGAAGGCGCTCATCGAAGCAAAGAGGAAGCACATCCGCCCCTTCTGCATCACCATAGACACCGAGGCGAGGGACTATATACAGCGCATGTTTGGTGAGATTGGCTACATTATTCTCGACGACGTTGCAAAGCTGCCCAGAAAGCTTCCGGAGATATACAGGAGGCTCACCACCTGAATGGGGAGGTGATGCCATTGCAGAATAACAACCAGGGGAAACTTGGTCCCCGGGACATCGAAGCTCTTATTGCCAATGAGCGCTATATTGGTAAGGACGCTGTGCGCGGTAATATCGTCGCTGCCCTCGCTGTGGCTGAGACGCTTAAGACGACGCTCGGTCCTCGCGGTTTGGACAAAATGCTCATGGTGGAAGGGGGAGAGGTGGCGATTACAGACAGCGGGGGTACAATACTCAAGCTTATAGACCTGGTGCACCCTGCGGCGAAGATGATGCAGAGTCTGGGTTTAACAATGGGCGAGCGCTACGGTGATGGCGCAACAAGCAGCGTAGTCTTTGCCGGGGAACTTCTGAAGCGGGCTTTGAATTTGATGGAACTTGGACTGCATCCCACCACAATAATCAACGGATACCGCATGGCGCTGGAAGAGACGCTTAAGGTGATGCATAAGCTCTCACGGAAGGTCACCCCCGGAATAATAAAGGATGTAGGGATAACCATATTCAAGGGCAGACTCGGCGAGAGAGATGCCGAGTTTATGGCGCAGGTTGTCGCGTCAGCACTAGACTTCGCGGGCGGGGAGAAGGATAATGTTTATGTGAACTACCGCCCCGGAGGCAAGCTCCGCGACACCACCCTCTACGAGGGGATCTATATAGACCTGGGAAAGCGCGTTCATCCAGCAATGCCCAAGAAGGTGGAGCACGCGCGCATCCTGCTAATAGATACAGAGTTCGATGTGCGAAAGGTTGAGAATGCGAAATATGAGATTGGCGACCCGCGCAGAATGCGCGAGTTCATGGAGTACAAGCGCAAGGTGCTTCGCGTCGCCGTGGAGATGATAGCTCGCTCCGGTGCAAATGTGGTGTTCTGCCAGAAGAACATAGCCGACGTGGCGATGTACTACATGGCAATGAAGGGCATCCTGGGCGTGCGCGACGTGGAGAAGAAGGTGATGCACCTTCTCGAGAGGGCCACAGGTGCGCAGATAGTGAGCCACGTTAAAGAGGTTACGCCAGAAGTGCTGGGCTACGCGGGTTATGTGGAGGAGGATAAAATTGGCTTAGAGGAGATAATGTATGTGCGCAAGTGCAAGAATCCCGGTGTGGCCTCGATACTCGTTCGCGGGGGGAATGAGAAGTTTGTGCTGGAGTTGAAGCGTCAGATTGAAGATTTAATCGACGTATTTGCGGCGCTTCGTGAACATGGCAGGGTTGTGCCTGGTGGCGGTGCTGTAGAGGGTGAAGCCGCGAAGAGGCTGCGCAGGTTTGCACGCAGCGTCGAAAGTAAGGAGCAGCTCGCCATAGAGGCGTTTGCAGATGCACTTGAGGAGCTTCCTCGCGCGATAGCAGCGAACGCGGGCATGGACGCAACGTATGCGGTGCTGAAAATACGCGAGTGGCACCACAGGGGTAAGAAGGGCTATGGCGTCGACGCGATGCGCCGCGGGATGGGCGACGCCTACGTTAAGGCTATCCTCGACTCCTACGAGGTGCGCAGGAATGCCCTAAGCTCTGCGGTAGAGGTGACGTGCTCTATTCTGAGAATAGACGACGTGCTCATAAAGCGCAAAAAGAAGGCTAAGCCAAAGAAGCCCGAACCAGTGGATTCGCCGGTACGCAAGGATGGCAAGATAGACCTGAGGTATGCGTTCAAGGGGTTAAGGTAGGGCAATAAATAAAGCTTTTTATATTTTCTATCAAAAATATTAGTTGGATGAATGTCCATATTGCTCCAATCGGGACTCAAAGTGACGAGCATATCCGGAGGGCTGTTCATGGAAAAACGCCAGTGGATAAACTCTACCTAATACCAACGAAAGAGTCTTATGAAAAAGCAATTAAGTTGAAAGAAGACCTTGAAAACACGCTTTCTTCTTTGAAAATAGAGATAAAGATGCTTGAAGAACAAGGTAGAAAACGTTTTATCGATCCATTTAATCTCAACGACATCGTTGCAGCAATATTACAAATTGCAAACGCGGAGAAAGGAAATAAACTATTTGTAAACATAACTGGCGGAACAAACCTAATGGCAGGAGGTGCAACAACTGCAGCATATCTCACGGGTGCAACCATATACTATATTAAGAAACAACAGGAGAATGAAAGACTTGAAGACATTATAATAAAAATCCCCGTTCCAAAAATACCGCTTTACAAATACGGAGAAATTAGAGTAAAGATTTTAAAGATTATTGCAGAAAAAGGAGGAAGAATTAACAAAGCAAAAGAACTTGCAAGAGAATTGGACATAGCTCCGCAAACGGTAAGCTACCATCTCAAAGAGTTAGAAAAGTCAGGACTCGTAAAAGTGATCATGGATGAAAACAACAGGCGACAGAAGCAATATGAGATAACAGAGAACGGCAAATTAATAGCTACATTATTTGAGGTTGATTAGTCTGTTCTAACGGGAACTTTGCAAAAATGTTAAGGATACCGAAGGTTAGATCTCGTGCTTTTTCTACATTTTCCTTGTGCATTGAGTCAGAGATATTCGCACATGTCCTATGTTCATATTTATTTCGTAAAGCTTGTATAACAATTAATTTTTCTGTAAGACATTTTAATTCATCATATGATAATGAATGGCCGATGTAATTCAAAAATTCTTCCATTATATCATTGTATATAATAATCATACAAAAAATTGGTATTAAATTTTTTATTTCACATGTTCCTTTATAGCAAACATCAAATTCTTTAATTTCTGGATCGGTGATTACATCCATTTTTTGTCTACTGCTTTTGAGATAATCTATAATTTTATTTTCAATCTTATTTCGTTCTAGCTCTTTACAAATTTTATCTAATTTTTGTAAATATTTCATATTGTTATCTGATATAATTTTTTGAATTATAGTTTTGTCTTTAACTAAATAATTTGGATATTTATTTTTAGTATTATAATCAAAATCTTTTTCTTTTTCAAAAATTTTGTCTTCATATTTACAATCGAATATTATGTTTTTAATTTCACTATTATTTAAAAATGAATTGAGTATAATTCTTAAATTATTTATTAATGAATCAGAATCTCCTAACACCTGATCATAATATCCATATTTTATGATATCTCTGGCTTTGATAAAGTCGATATCAGATTCTTTGACTTTAATTTCTAAATCTTTAAGTTTTGATTTTATATACTGATATTCCGGAATAATTTTCAAATTTTTAGATAATTTATTTTCTATTTCCCTTTCATAGGTTTTATCAGACGCTTGATTTAGTATTTTTCTAATTTGCCGCCGAATTTCGACCATAGATACCCCAGATAAAAATGCAACTAAAATTCTCCAATTTTGTTTTAGAATTTTTTGAATATCTTCTATATCTACTTTTTTTAATTCCATATATGAAGAGTCTTAGAAAATAAATTATTTAAATGTTTTCTCAAACAATTCGACAAAACATCGAACAATCATAGGCAAGGCTAATTAAGTATAACGGAAAATCTGAGGACTGAGGTGATGTCATGAAGATGAACACACTAAGCAAAAAGATAAAAACCAAAATTGAGTATGGCGCTTTATTGCTTGCCGATGAGCTATGGAACAGCAGTAAGCACATTCTCAGAGAAATATCTGCGGCAGTTGATTTCATAGCTTTTCTAAAGTTTATGAGAGATAAGAAGGTTGGAATCAGAGAAAAATTTGGACCATTGGTTTTGGCTGTTATCACACGCAGTAAGATAGTTGCCAGCATGACTGTTGAATACTATAGAAGAAGGATAAAGGCCTATAGAAAGGACGCAGAGAGGACGCTTAGCGGAGCATGACGTCATAGATTTTTATCCATTGTCTGATGTCCATCAAATTTGCTCAATCTAAACCTCAACCAATTTTAATCCAAAACTTTTTAGCGTTTTGGAAGACTTCGGTATAGTCAGAAAGAAAAAAAGAGGTAGAGAGGTAGAAGTAGAACTCGCTGTAAAGAAGATTGTGATTTTCAAGTGACGTGCTTAAAACAACGGCGGCGAATGCGTCGCGAGGAGAATTAATTCCTCGCTACCAGTGTTTTCAATCCCATGCTCCTCCCCCGGCGGAACAAAGATATAGTCACCTTCCCTTATGCCAACCCACTCCCCATTCACATAAGCTTTTCCCATACCCTTTAAAATGTAGATGGAGTCCACCTCCTTTTCATGGAGGTGCACGCTGGCGGAGCTTCCAGGGGATATTTTCAGTACAGAAACGCTCACCTCAGAGTTTTTCTCGCTCGTTATGAGCTTCGCAATCTCTACTCCAGCGAACTTGGGGTGAGGCTCAAACCTAATATCAGCGCTTTTTATTAAAATGCTGCCCATGCTCACTCCGCCCTGAGGAAGTAGGTGCTCTCCCCGGAGGTGTCTATTTTATTCACAGAGGCAAACTCGGCACCAAGCTCCTCTCCGCTCAGATTGCTCGCCGCGTTCAGCATCTCCTCCACTTGCTTATACTCGTGCTCAAGGAAAAGCTTGGCTATCTTCGCCATAGCTCTGTAAAAGTCCATCTCCACTATCTCTTCGCTCTTGTATTTCTCAACGTCGCGCACGTCGCCATGATACTTGAGCGCTATGCCCACCTTGAACTCGTCGGTGGCTACATCGTCGAAGAGGTAGGGCAGCCAGAGAATCATATGCTCATGGATGAACTTCTTCTGGCGCTCCAAAGCGAGGAGTGCCTTTTCCCTGTCGCCAGCTTTCCACGCTTCTATCTCATCCTCCAGCAGGCGGAAGGCAAACTCAAGCTCAAGTTTGGCTTCGTCCGGCGGGAGGTTTCCGCGTGATTTATCAAGAATATAACCTGCCTCACGGTACAGGTTCTTAACCTCAGCCGTCAAATCGCCCATTATCTGCTTCTCGCTTCTATACACAGACTCGTGCCCCGAGATGTATGGCATGAGGTCGTCGTCGAAAATTGTAAACCGCTCCGCCTCAAGCTCACGCCGGAACTTCTTTGGCTTCATGTCAGCGAAGGCGTTACGGAATCGCTCAAGCGCCTGGAAGTGCTCCTCAAGCAGGTTCTCAGGGATAATCTTACCTAGAGCGGAGCGGAGCTTTTCCATGTACTCCCCGCTCAGAATCTCCTCTGCCAGAGCAGGAGAAATCTCTGTAAAAGCGCGGAAAATCTGGAAGTATGCGTCTCGCCTGGCAACGGCGAGCTCAACATAACTCTTCGCATCGTGAGGCGTCGCAGGAGTGCGCTGAATGTTGGGCTTCCTATTCTCTACTAAAGCGATCCAGTGGTCTTTATCTTTAATATTCATGGAGTGAATCCAGAACAGATAGTTATACTTCTTGAGCAGATTCTTCCAGTCCTTTGCCAATTCGGGATCAAAGTACCACTTTACGTAATCGTTCCTCTCAAATATATCCTTGGGCTCTCTCGGCAAGGTTAACACCTCTTCTCAAATTATAAACTAAAAACGAGGGAAAGGAAAACTGAATCAGTGCCTCTCCTCTGGCGCAGGGAATGGGAAGTCATCTCCGGGTAAAGCATAGTATACAGAGCCCACACGTATAATACGCCTGTTCTCTGCCTTCTTTTCAATGACCTTCTTCACATCCTTGTAGTACCCGAAGGTCATGGCTTCGGTGGAGCACTTGGTTGCACAGGCACTCCACAAACCCTCGTAGGTAATGCTCTCAACCCCACGACCAACCTCTGCAAGCTTCTTCCCAGATAGGGGTTCGCCCTTCTCATCGACGAGCCTGCCCTTGTTGTCCCGCTTTATGTTGCCAACCTCATCCGCCACTGGCAGGCGTACCTCTCCGCCATGCTTGTATGTATAGCGGTAGATCTTCTGAAGCTCTTCTTTAGTGTAAGTCCTGCGATAGTCCACACGCTGCATGCAGAAGTTGCACTTTACCACTCTGCCAGTGCGGGAATCGTACTGGGGGGCGCCATAGGGGCAGGCTTGCATGCAGCGCTTGCAGCCTATGCAAGCCTCGCTGTCCACAAAGACAATGCCATCCTTGGCGCGCTTCTGCATTGCTCCGGTCGGGCATGCCTCGACACAGGGCGCGGGGTTGCAGTGGTAGCACAGCATGGGGATATAGAGGGTCTTAACCCTGCCGAGTACCTTCCTTGGTCCAACCTGGATAACGCGTATAAGACGGGGACCCATGCTCAGGTCATGTTCAAGTTTGCATGAAGTTTCACAGGAAAAGCAGCCTATACAGCGCTTTAAATCGATAAGCATAACAACAGTATTATCACTCGGCTCACGCTGGTCAACCTCGTACATGCTAAAAGCTTCGTCAAAAACCTCTACGCTGACCATTACTCCTTCCTCCTGGGTTTAAGCATATCCTCCGGCAGAACATTGTGACGTTCGGGATAAGCTGAAGCCGGGGAGACCATTATCTCATCCTTATCTCCCCAGAAATAAGCATACACAGTCTCAAGGGCACGAATCTCTCTCACAGCGGTAAGACCATACTTCCAGTTGGGATTCTTGATAAAACTCTTCTTAATTTCGGGAGGAACAACACCTTCAAGAGCCTTCTTCTGAGCCTCGTCAAGCTCTCCACGATAACCCTTCGTTTTTGCCAATTTAGTATCCTCCTGTTGTGAAAAGTAAACAAAAATCAAAAACAAAAGGGTAGGGGAAAGCCCCTACTTCTGCTGCTTCAGGAACACCGGCTTTGTCACTTCGGTTACGCGCTCAGGCAGCTTGCCCGGCTTGAGGCGTATCCTGGGTATGAAAAGCGCGCGCTCCGGGAAGGAGTACGCCGGCGAGGTGAGCAGATCGGTGTCTGCCTTGTCGTTGAAGAACACTCTCGCGAGGCGGATCGCGTCCTTCTCGCGGAAGTAGGTCATTATGTCGGCGGGGTTGCCGATGTACAGGCAGTGAGTGGAGCACTTGGTCACACAGGCTGGCTGCAGACCCTTGTCGATGCGGTGCATGCAGTAGTCGCACTTTATTACCTTGCCGGTGCGGGAATCCCACTGGGGCGCACCGAATGGGCAAGCCTGCATGCAGCGCTTGCAACCTATGCACTTCTCGCTGTCTACGAAGACAATACCGTCCTTGGCGCGCTTTGTCATTGCTCCAGTCGGGCACGCCTCAACGCACGCTGCGTGGCCGCACATGAAGCAGTTCATGGGTATGTACATTGCCTTGGTGTGGCGACCCACCTTCTTGGGCCCCACCTGGATGACGCGCATCCTGCGCGGACCCATGGGGTCGTCATGCTCCAGCTTGCACGCGGTCTCGCAGGCGAAGCAGCCTATGCAGCGCTTGAGGTCAACAAACATGGTAATGTGGTCTGGGGGGATACCCCAGACGCGGGCAGCCTGAACCTCGTAGAGACCAATCTTCTCGTTCCTCTGCAGACCTTGTCGAGCGGTCTCCTGATCAAGGTTGAGAAGGGGACCCTTGTCTGAGAATACCTCATCCATCTTAATCACCTCACTTGGTCTCCCACTTCTCACGCGGCACGCCTACATAGTAAATGCCGCTGCCCTTCTGGATGAACCTGGTGTAGGTACCCAGGTTGACAGTGGGCTCCTTCTCTGGGTCGAGGTAGTCCTTGGGTGTGCGCTTGACCTTGGCAAGGAACTCCTTGGTCTTCTCCACAGCCTTGTCAGGATCGTCGCCCAGGCGGTACACTCTGACGAGGTTGCACTTGTATTGAGCCTGGGTGTAGAATGGATCCTTCACAGTGTCGTCCACGAGTTCATTAATGTTGCTGTACGGATAGAAGGGCTGATACTTGTCGAAGCCTTCTGGACCCCAGACCTCGCCCTCGTCAACCATCTCGTTGACCCAGGCGGGGCCGATCACCTTGCCGTAGTCGTTCTCGCACACCACAGTGTCACCGTCGCGTATTCCGAGGGCCTTCGCAAGCTCGGTGTGGATGTTTATGAACCTGTGAGGCTCAAGCTCAACCATCCACGGCCACCAGTGACCCATCTCGTGGAAGTGCGCCACAAGGCGGCCGGTGCAGAGGATGAGCGGGTACTTTTCCCACAGGTCAGGCCTTGCAACTGGAGCATTGCTGGGCTCGATGTGTATGGGCAGTGGATACCAGCCGATCTGCTCCAGAGCCTGAGAGTATATCTCCACCTTGCCGCTCGGTGTTGGGAAGCGCTTGTCTGTGCCTGGGTAGTTCACACCCTCCTTGTACATTATCCACTGAGCACCGCGTATCGTCGCCTCGGGGTCGGAGTACATCATGGCCTCGTCCTTGGTCTCGGCAGGCCACATCACACCGCCCTTCGGGGACATCTCGGGATCCATGAGCTCTACGGTTATACCGGCAACAAAGCTCTCCTGGGAGTGGAACCAGTTCTGGCACACGCGCTCGTCGATCTCGTGGGTGGTGCCCGGATACTTGGGATCCTCAGGCAAGGGGTTGCCGAACACGTCCTTCTTCGCCCACCAACTCTTGCCATCAGGAGCATAATACGCCTCGGCGAACTCGAAGCGCTTGGCTAAGCCCGCCCAGAAGTCTATATCGGCGCGGCACTCCCACTGGCGCTCTATAATCTGGTTGTGCCACTGCACGTGGCGGTTGTTGCCGTGGTGGACAACGCCTTCATGCTCGAAGAAGCTGGTTATCGGGAACGCGGCGTGCATCCAGCTCATGGTCTCGTTGGGATGGAAGCTCAGGTGTACACCGCAGTACAGGTTCTTCATGTACTCGCGAACCTTGTTGTTGTTTGGCCACTGCACTATGTGGTTTCCATTCCAGATGAGACCCTTAACAGGGTAGGGCTTGCCGGTGTAGCCGGGGTTAATTGTGCACGCGCTTGAGGTGTCGCCCCACGGGATTATCTTGTCAGCAAGCTGGGGCTCCTTTATCTTCGCAACGTACTCCTTCAGGTCCTTACCAGCGCTGAGCACTGGGCGGCAGTTGTGGAGCCAGTTCCAGCCTCCTCCCTTAACGCCCACGTTACCGGTTATTGCGACGAGTATCTGGTAGGCGGCATTGCCATTACCAGCGTTGTACTGCTGCGCAGTACCTAAGCAACCAGTGAAGTGGGTCCTCCTCGGGTAGGCGATCCACTCAGCGGCTTTGCGTATGTCCTCAGCCGGCACCCAGGTGATGTTCTCAGCCTTCTCAGGTGTATAGTCCTTCACGAGCTCGGCGTACTTCTCAAATCCCACGGTCCAGCGCTCAATGAAGTCCTTGTCAATTCCATCAATCTCGTATATGAGCACGTGGGCGAGCGCATTCGCCAGGTAAGCATCAGTGGTCGGGCGCAGGCGTAGCGCCAGGTCAGCCTTAGCCATGGTGGCGTTAAAGCGCGGGTCTATGACTATCATCTTGGCGCCGTTGCGATCCTGGGCCTCGATGAACCACTTCATGGTTATTACTTCCAGCGCCGCAGCGTTGGCACCGGAGATGAATATGGTGTCGCTGTTCATGGCATCCTGACAGGGGTTCATCAGGCGCAGGAACTCCTTGGCGCCGAATACATACTGACCCCTCGCCCCAGGTGACTCACAGCAAAGTGGACCCTGACCGTAGATGTTCGGGGTACCGTACATGGCAAGGAATCTTGAGCCACCAAGCTTGTTACCGTAGCTGCTCCTTCCTGTGCGGTGGCACGCTACGGTGTGGGCACCCCACTTCTCACGGATGTACTTCAGGCGGTCTGCGACGAAGTCGAGAGCTTCGTCCCAGGTGACGCGCCTGAACTTGCCGTTTACGTTGTCCTCTCTAATAACAGGATACTTGGCGCGCAGGGGGTTATATGCATGCTGGTAGTTAGCCGTTCCCTTCGGGCAAAGAGAGCCGTAGTTCTGTGGATGCTCGTCGTCACCCCAGATGTCGACTATTCTGCCATCCTTGAGGTACACCTTCATCCCGCAACCGCTTTCGCACATGTTGTCGCAGGTGGTGTACCTGATGGTATCGTAGTCCTTTACGGACTCCGACACTCTCCTCAATACTACCACTTTTTCACCTCCAACCTTTCCGTTGTTACCTTACTGCGTGGGCTTGTAAAAACTACCCCACGCGACTTCGCTGTAACCTCTTATTGATTAATACTTCACCCTATATATACTTTTTTATCCGGGGCGAAATTGAGCATGAAAATGCACAACCGTAATGAAAAAATGCGATGCACCGCGGTTATACTCGCCGGCGGGCAAAGCAGGAGGATGGGAAGAGACAAGAGGTTTTTAACACTTGAGGGGGAAAGCTTTATTGAACGCATGCTCAGGCTCGCATCAGGCTTTGCCCGGGAGGTTATCATATCCCTTGCCACTGAGGAGCAGACATCGCAGATAAGCGCTGTGGGTAATTTCAAGGTGGTGCTGGACGAAAACCCTGGAGAAGGCCCTGCTTATGCGCTAATTTCAGCCGCCAGGCATGCGAGTTATGAGTACCTTGCTGTCATGCCAGTAGATTCCCCTCTGCTTGAACCCGAGGTATACCGCCTCCTTATGCGAGAGGTTAAAGGTTACGATGCTGCTGTGCCCGTGGTGAATCGCATGCCCGAGCCTCTGCATGCCGTCTACTCGAGGCAAGGCCTCCTCGCACGCGCCTCAGAGGCAGAGCCTGGAAGTATGCATGCACTTCTAAGCCTGCTCAATGTTAACTTTGTGGAGGAAGAGAAGCTCCGCATCGCTGACCCTGAGATGCTGAGCTTTCTTAACATAAATACGCCTGAGGACTACAAAAAGCTCAGAGAAAGGGTGGAAACATGCAAGTGAGAGGTAAGGGTTTTTACCGCCTTACCCCCGTAGGTGAGGCGCTGGAGAAGCTGCTTTCAGGGATTCGCGTAATGGGAGAGGAGGAGGTTCTTCTCGAGGAAGCGCTTGGTAGAGTGCTCGCTCGTGATGTTGTAGCGGAGAGGGACAATCCACCCTTCGACCGCGCTGCAATGGATGGCTTTGCGGTGCGGGGGGAGAACACCTTCGGCGCAGGTCAGGCAAACCCTATATATTTTAGAATTATAGGAGAGGTACTCACAGGGCAGAGCTTTAACGGCGAGGTAAGTGACTTCGAGGCGGTGCGGATAACCACCGGCGCACCTTTACCCCGAGGTGCAGACGCTGTAGTGATGCTGGAGCATGTGAATGAACTTGGCGGCGAGATTGAAGTAATTAAAGCGGTACCCCCTGGCAAAAACGTCTCACTGCGTGGAGAAGATTATAAAAAGGGTGAGGTACTCTTGAAGCGCGGGCGAGTGCTAAACCCTCAGGAAATCGCGATTCTCGCCTCGCTGGGAATGCGCAGGGTTAAGGTTTTTCGCAAGCCGAGGGTGGGGATAATCTCAACTGGCGACGAAATTAAAGAGCCTGGTGAAGAGTTGAAAGAAGGGCAGGTTTATGATACCAACAGCTTTGCTCTGGCTGCGCTTTGCAGGGCAACTGGCGCAGAGGCAAGCCGCCTGGGAGTTGTGAAGGATGAGTATGAGGCAATGAAGCATGCGGTAGAAGCCGGGTTAGGCTACGACGTCCTGCTGATAAGCGGCGCAACCTCCGTTGGTAAGCGTGACGTGGTGCCTGAGATAGTGCGCGAACTTGGTGAAGTTGTGGTGCACGGCGTGGCCATGCGCCCCGGCGAACCTACAGGCTTTGGTTACGTAGGCGATACCCTGGTATTCATGCTTCCCGGCTACCCGGTGGCTAGCATAGTTGCCTTTGAAACCTTTGTGCGCCCAGCGCTTCAGGTGATGCAGGGGCTTTCGCCTGCGATACCCTACCCCGCGATAAAAGCAAGGCTGCGCAGGAAGATACCCTCCGAGCTGGGCAGGCGGGATTTTGTTCGTGTTAAGGTGGAGCACACACCGCGAGGTTATGAGGCTGAGCCAGTGCGTACCTCGGGCTCTGGGATAGTCTCAAGCCTGGTGCGTGCAGATGGCTTTGTTATTGTGCCAGAAAACACCGAAGGTATAGAGAAGGGCGAGATCGTTGAAGTGAGGCTTTTCAGAGGCTTGAGTGAGCAGAAAAACAATCTTGCCGCAACCTGAATCAGTCACTGCAATAAATAGTAAAGAAGAACGAGTAGGAAGCGGGAAAAAGGCACTGATTCAGGTTCATGATTAACTAGGACCCATTCCGTCTTTCATTTTCTGATATAATTTCTGAAAAATAAAATTTTTAAGTTCGGGGTAATTACTTTGATTTGTGAATTATTAAATGGTGAGTTAAATGAGGCTGCAGCTCAAATTAGGATTAAAGAGTAAAATAAACTTGGGATTAGCCGCAATCTTTGTGGTTGTGGCTGTTCTAGGTTTTATCATACTGAATTCAGCAGAAATAAATAGAAAACTGATTTTCGGCCTTACCCTCTTTGCTACAGGTATTATAGCGGCAATGACATACAACCTGAACATGAACATCGTGAGACCCATACAGAAACTGTCAGAATGGTCAAAAAAAGTCTCAGAGGGAGATCACTACAGTACCCTAGATTTAGATGTTTCTGAGAAAGAGATCGGGCAGCTAATTGAGTCCTGCAAGAAGATGGTGACTAACTTAACGGAGTACAGGCGGAAGATGGAGTCTATAATCAGTGGAGTCGGAGCGGCGGTATATGTAACCGACAACAACATGAGGATAATAGAGTTTAACCCCGCGGCTGAGGAGTTATTGGGCTATAAAAGAGAGGAGGTTATTGGCAAGCACTGCTACGATATCACCACCTATGTGGGTGTAACCCCTGCATGCCATACCAAAAGATGCTCCTCTGTGGTTGTGATGGAAGGTAGGGACGACTTTGTGAGCAGGGAGGTTGTGCTGAGAAGCAAGCAGGGTGAGGAGATTCCTGTCAAGATATACACTTCACCTCTGTTCAACTCCAAAGGAGAGAGGATAGGGGCGATAAAAACAGCAGTTGACCTCAGTGAGATGAAGCAGAAAGAGAATGACCTCCTTATAATGCGAGAGTATCTGGAGAGCGAAATCAAACGCTTCCTGCCAGTGATTGAGGCTGCCGCTGCAGGAGACATGACAAAGAGTATAGAGGCGACCAATCCCAGTGACGAGATTGGCAAGGTAATAAATACATTCAGCAGGATGAAGGATAACCTTCGCTCGCTTATTCTTACCGTGAAGTCTGCATCTGAGCGAGTTGCTGCTACTGCAGAGGAGCAGGCGGCTTCGTCGGAGCAGTTGAATGCTGCCAGCGACGAGATAACCTCGGCGGTGCAGCAGATAGCGACGAAGGCTCAGAATCAGGCTCGGCTCATAGACACCAGTTCCAAGGAGATGGCACGCTTAGCTGACATGACCCGCAAGATTGCAGAGAATGCGAGCGTAGCTGCTGAGCGTGCCAAGCTTGCGGAGCAGGCAGCGAAGCAGG